>OLOA01001416.1_pt1 | contig 23982 bp, 18 predicted proteins | sample 1672201 | NCBI WGS metagenome assembly OLOA01 (sample SAMEA3136658, study PRJEB25190) | human gut metagenome
CCACAAGGGACGCTGTCCCTTGACCCTGCAAGGGGCATTGCCCCTTGACCCGTTTTTGGCAGCCCGGCTTGAGCGCACTTCCCTTACTGGTTTATTCCGCGGCTTTTTTCGCCGCGCAAAGTCCCAAAATCGCATAGAACATCGGCGACGTCAAGCAAATACTGAACGTAAACATCCCCTGCATCAGGAACCCAACCGCCATCATCGCCAGCGGCAGTGTCTCCCGCTTCCTTAGCGCGCCCGCAATCGCCGCGGCGCACGTCAGCATCAGCAGCAGTGCCGCCGGAATCCCACTATTCACCATCGTTTGCAGGAAAAAATTATGCGGATTATCGAAGTTTTGCAGAATGGTCTGCCCGGTTGCATCAAGATAATCGCGGAAAGCGGCGTAGAAAGCATCCGGCGAAAGCCCAAACCACGGCGACTGCGCGGTCATTTCCAGCGTCATCCGCCAAACGCCGATTCTCTCTGAGCCGAATGCGTCCTGCGCGCGGCCGTTCAGCAATTCATGCATCTCCCAGAGCGCACCGCCCTCCGGCATGGGGAGAAAGGCGACGAGTATCAGCGCCACAAGCAGCCCCGCGCACACGAGCGCCAGCAGTCCCTTTCGCGGCAGGGGGCGCGGCGAATGGCACATCAGCAGCGGCGCGAGGGCAACCAGTACAACGCCGAGGAGCGTGCAGACTGCGCTGACCTGCCCTGGCGCGAATTCGATATCCGCCGAGCCATCAAGCCACGGCAGGACGATCGCTTGGCGCAGCGCGAAGAGCAGCAGCGTCAAGCCCAGCATCAGCAGCAGACGCGCCAAACATTCCGGCTGACGGAGCGCAAGGCAAATGAGCGCAAGAAGCGTCAGCGCCAGCACAATCAGCCCGCTCTGCACGTCCATCAGCAGCGTCAGCAGGATAGCGCACAGCCCGCCCGGCAGATGCAGCCAATGATGTTTTTGCCCCAAGACGAAGCTGCCCAGCAGCCCCGGCATCAGCAGACAGACCCAAGCGCTGACAAGGTCGATATTGCCGATAGTGCCCTGAAATTCGTAGTTTGTGCGGATGCTCCTGCCCATCGGAAAGAGCGACAGGGGATTGAACCCCGCGTATTGCAGCAGCACAAGGACGAGATAGCCTGTTACAGCAGCGCTGCAAACCGTCAACAGCGCGGGGACATTCGCGTCCATGCGGCGCAGACATAGGAAAATCAGCCCGTAGCACGCGATGGTCACGAAGCCCTCATACCGCCCCGAACCCCACAATACGGTCGGCACGCCCCAAGCATTCATTTCCCCTGCGTGACTGCCGAAGAAGCAGGACAATCCTGTCCAGAGCAGGAAGAGCAGCATCAGCATCAGCGGCAGTTTTCGGCGCTTTTCCCGGCGGAAGAGGGTCGGAATCGTCAGCAGGAGGGTCAGCATGGTGAAAATCAGCATTCCGTCCCACTTCGCGCGGGTGATGTTGCTGTAATCCTGCATCGTCAGGCAAGTGAGGGTATCCCACAGCGGAACTTCGCCCGACACCAGCGCGTTCAGCGGCGTACTTTCGCCCAGCAGCCAGAACGGGAAGACGGCGACCCAGAGAATCGCCGCCAGCGTTCCGACGACGATATTCTTTGGCGGATGGAAGCAGTATTTCTTCATGCTTCACCTCCGGATTTTCATTTACCGCGGCATGGACAGCGCGGCACGTCCCTTGCCGTGCAGCGTCAGCACGGGCGCAGTGTGCGGGATGTACGCGCTTTCGCCCTTGCGCAGCGTCAGTTGACCACCCGCGAAACGCACGTTCAAGTCGCCGTCGAGCGCCGTCAAAAGCCCGAATGCCGTCACGGCGGGCAGCACCGCTTCGCCCTGCACATTCACCAAGTCCAGCGTGAAGTATTTTTCGTCCAGCACGCGCGCAACGGGCTTATTGGGCGCGGGAATCGGGTCGAGGGAGAAGGTCAGGTCGGTCACGTCCAGCGCCTTCTGCAGGTGCAGTTCGCGGCGGTTGCCGTTCTTGTCCACGCGATCCCAGTCGTAGAAGCGGTAGGTGATGTCGGACGACTGTTGGATTTCGTAGAGCATGATGCCCGCGCCGATGGCGTGGACGCAGCCCGCCGGAATGAAGCACACGTCGCCCGGATGCACCGTCACGCGGCGCAGGAGCGGCTCGACTGCCGCGCCCTGTTCGCACGCGGCGCGCAGGGTGTCAAGCGTTGTGCCGGGCTTGATGCCGTAAACGAGCTGACTGCCTTCCGGCGCGTCCAGAATCAGCCATGCTTCGGTCTTGCCGAGTTTGCCGTTCTCCACGCGTGCAGCGTAATCGTCGTTCGGGTGTACCTGCACGGACAGCGGTTCGGCGGCATCAATCAGCTTCAGCAGCAGCGGGAAGGGCTTTTTGGCGTACTCGCCCGCGAACGCTTCGCCATACGCGGCAATCAGGTCGGGCAGCTTTACGCCCGCGTCGTCGGTGGATTCCAGCCCCGGAATGCACGACACTTCCAGACTTTCGCCTGTCGGCACTTCGCGGATGTCCTTGCCGTAGACCGTGCGCAGCTTCTCGCCGCCCCACGGGGTCAGCTTGCCGCCGCGGAACGCCGGGTGCATTTTCAGCGGCAGCAGCGGGCAGTCGTTCGTCAGGCGCATTTCCAGCGCGGCGAACCGCAGGTCGGGCAGGGAAGCATAGCGGATATGCCCCGCGATGCGCATCCCGATTTTCTGGTAGAGGGTGAGAGCGGCACTGTTGTTCACCAGCGTGTCGCAGCGCAGCGCGGTGCAGCCTTGAGAACGCAGAATGGCGAGCATTTCACCCATCATGCCGCGTCCCAGTCCCTGCCGCTGCTTCTCCGGTGCGATGCACAGGCGGTGGAACGTGCCGGGTTTGCCGCCGAAGAGCCAGTTGACAGCGTCGTAAGCGGGTTCAAAGGTCGAATCGAGGGTGACGGCGGCGACAACGGTGTTCCCTTCGCGCACGACGTAGAGCGTCCCGGCGTCGATACTCTTGTGAATCTGGTCAGCGTTGGGGTACGTTCCCCAGTTCCACTGGGCAATGCCCTTTTCGTGCATGGCACTGGTGACGCGCGCGTACAGGGCGCAGACGGAATCGAAATCGGACGTAAGACCACGGGTAAGCAGCATAATAGTGCTCCTCCTTAAAATGGAATAGTAGAATGAAATTGCTTTTACAAGAGATAACGGCTGAAAACCGCTTTTCCTTGCCCATACTATTCCTGCATTCGCCTGTGCCATCTGCTTGCGCCTTTTCCGCGCTGGCGTCCGTTCGTTCCATTTAGCGTAGCGCTGCTACGCTGCATTTCACTCCCGTTAGCCAGCGCGAAAAATTCGCGGCGCATCTTGGCACATTCTCATTTGGAATAGTATCGCTTGTCAAGAAATTATCGGTCGCTGGTGTACATGGCGAACAGATGCGCATACAGCCCGCCTTTTGCAATCAGATCCGTGTGGCTGCCCTGCTCTTCTACGCCTTTCTCCGTCAGCACCCAGATGCAGTCGGCACACTTGATGGTCGTCAGGCGGTGCGCAATGGTGAACACGGTGCGCCCCTTCGCCAGCTTTTCGAGCGACTGCTGGACGATGTGCTCGCTCTCGTTGTCCAGCGCGGAGGTCGCTTCGTCCAGAATCAGAATCGGCGGATTTTTCAGGAACACGCGCGCGATGGAAATGCGCTGCTTCTGTCCGCCGGAAAGCCGAACGCCGCGCTCGCCGACATAAGTGTCATAGCCGTGGGGCAGGGCGGAGATGAACTCGTGCGCGCCCGCCAGTTTTGCGGCTTCTTCGACTTCCGCGCGGGATGCGCCGGGCTTGCCGTATGCGATATTCTCCAGCACCGACCCGGCGAACAGGTAGACCTCCTGCTGCACCATGCCGATGGCTTCGCGCAGGCTCTTCTGCGTCAGCGTGCGGATGTCCTGCCCGTCGATGCGGATGCAGCCGCCCGTTACGTCGTAGAAGCGCGGAATCAGGTTGCACAGCGTGGTTTTGCCTGCGCCGGACGGCCCGACCAAGGCAATCGACTGCCCCGGACGGACGGTCATGTTCAGGTTGTGGATGACCTCGGCGTCATCGTCCTGATAGTGGAAGGAAACGTGGTCGAACGCGACTTCGCCCCGGACATCCGTCAGCACCTTCGCGTCCGGCGCGTCCACAATCTCCGCCGGGGCGTCCATGATTTCAAGGAAACGGTCGATGCCGGTCATGCCGCGCTGGAACTGCTCGGTGAATTCAACGATGCGGCGGATGGAATTCAGCAGCACGTTCGCATACAGCAGATACGCCATGAAGTCCGCCGCGCTGAGCCGCCCTGCCTTGATGAACAGTGCCCCGCCGACGACGATCACGATGTACATCAGCCCGTCAAAAATGCGGTTCGATGTGCCGAACTGTGCCATCACGCGGTACGATTGTGCCTTGAGGTCAAGGAACTTCGCGTTGCCGTCAGCAAACTTTTTTTCCTCAATTTCCTCGTTCGCGAACGACTTCACCACGCGGATGCCCAGTAGCGAATCTTCTACCTGCGCGTTGATTTCGCCCACCTGCTTGTTGCGCTCCTTGAAAATCTGCCGCATCTTGGTGTTGAAGCGCTTGGCGAAGTAGAGCATGAACGGCAGCACGGCGAACATCATCAGCGTCATGGGGATATTCATCGTGCAGAGGATGATGAAGGACACGAGAATCTTCACGCCCGCAATCAGGAATTCCTCCGGGCAGTGATGCGCAAACTCGGTGATTTCAAACAGGTCGGACGTGATGCGCGCCATGATCTGCCCGACTTTTGTGTCCGAATAGTACCCGAAGGACAGTTCCTGCAGGTGGTGGAAGATGTCGTGGCGCATATCCGTTTCCAGCTGGCTGCCCATGATATGCCCGATGGACTGCATGTAGTAGTTCGCCGCCGCGTCGATGACGCGCAGCAGCATGTAGACGCCGCCCATCATCAGCACGAACGGCACCGTCAGCGACGCGACGTCGTAGGTCGCGCGGGTCGTAATCGTGCGGACAATCAGCGGCAGCACCAGCTCGCAGACGGTCGTCAGCGCCGCGCAGCACAGGTCGAACGCCATGGTCTTGCGGTACTTGCGGAAGTAGGGGAGGAAGCGCCGGACAAGGACGCTGGTACTGAGGGTATTGCGGTTCTCCTGCTTGGCCATACAAAAAAACTCCTGTTCGTAGATTCAAAGCCATTGTACCACGAACAGAAGCCTGTTTCAAGCATACGATTCTCATTTTGGGTACGGTCATCTTCCAACGGATGCTCTTGTTCAGGATGGCTTCATGATAGCATAAATGCGGCGGAAGGGCAAACGATTATGGTTGAAAAATGACGCGGCTGGTGGTTTCGATGCGAAAAAAAACAAGGGGAATTGCCCAATTTAGCGAAAAGCTATTGACGAGCACAGTATATTGTTATATAATTATCATGATGTGCAGACAAAAAATGTCCGCAGGAAAGAAGGAAAAGAACCATGAAGAACACGAAACGGGTTCTGGCATTCCTCGTTGGCGCGGCGATGATGCTGCCGATGGCTTCGGCGGAAGGGAAGCTTGCGTCCGGCAACTATGAGGCGACCAGTCAGGGCTTCGGCGGCGCGGTGACAGTGAAGGTCACGGTCACGGATGGCAAAGTCACAGCGGCTACCATCACTGGCGACAAGGAGACCGAGACGATTGGCGGCGCCGCCATCAAGACGCTGACCGAAAAGCTGATTGGCGTGTCCTCTGCCGATGAGGTGGACGCGGTGGCGAGCGCGACGGTGACGTCGAATGCGGTCAAGACGGCGCTGGCGGACTGCCTCCGTCAGGCGGCAGGCGAAGAGAAGACGGAAACTGCCCTGGTGGATGGCGTGTATACCGGCGAGGGACGCGGTTTCAACCTGACGCAGAAGGTGCAGGTGACGGTCGAAATCAAGGACGGCAAAATCGTGTCCGTGACCGTGGGCGACAATGGCGAAACGATGGGCATGATCGCCGCGGTGGAGGAGAAGTGGATTCCACGCGTGGTGGAGAATCAGAGCCTTGCGGTAGACGCCATCTGCGGCGCGACGGCGAGCTCCAATGGCGTCCGCGCGGCGGTCGTCAATGCGCTGGAGAGCGCGGGCATGGATGTGTCTGGAATGTACAAGGCGATTCCGAAAGTCAACGCGGCAGAAGAATATAATGTTGATATCGTGGTCGTCGGAATGGGTTCGTCCGGCACGACGGCGGCGCTGGCAGCGGCGGAATCCGGCGCGAACGTGCTGGCCATCGACAAGGCTGGCAAGTGGGGCGGCACGGGTGTAACGACTTCCGGCCCTGCGAACGTCAACGCGCCCAGTCAGGTCGCGAGCGAAATTGTGGATTGGAAAGACCCGATTAATGGCGTTCACACCAAGGCGGCTGGCGAGCAACTGGTGGATGCGGATGCTCTCTATGCGACGTGGACGGACTACACGACGGTGGACGGCGCGCAGGGCGCGAAGCCGGAGCTGATTGCCAAGGTCATCTATGAAAGCGGCGAGACCTGCGACTGGCTGCAAAGCTATGGCTTCGAGTTCACCCCGGCGGTCGGCTTCGTCGGCGGCAAGTGGGCGATTTTCTCCTCTTATGTCGGTCAGAAGCAGCTGACGGAGAGCTTCTTCGCCAAGGCGTATGACCGCTACACCGAGATGGGCGGTCAGTACCTGCTGGAAACGGAAGCAACCGAGCTGATTATGCAGGACGGCAAGGCAGTCGGCGTGCGCGCGATCAAGGCGGACGGCACGAGCGTGACCATCAACGCCAAGGCGGTCATCCTCTGCACGGGCGGCTTCGCTGGCAGCGACGAAATGCAGGAGAAGTACATCGGTCAGGCGTACAAGCTCTTCGGCATGTCCACCAACGACGGCAAGATGATTGAGTCTGCCATCGAAAACGGTGCGGCGACCCGCGCCATCGGCATGTACCCGATGTCTCACTTCGTTGCGCCGACGGTCATCACCACGCAGTTCTCTGCCGAGGACAACGACATTCCCTATGGGTTAGTCTGCACGGCGGAGGGAATGGCGGTCAACATGAAGGGCGAGCGCTTCATCAACGAATCGTCCATCGCCATGAACGCTTTCTATCAGGGAAATCACTTCTACTATGTGTACAGCAAGGAGCAGATTGACATCCTGCGTGCGCAGGGCTTGAGCGCGAATGCGTCTGGCCGTTATCTGACGCAGGGCGGCATCAAAGCGGACGTTCCGCTGACGAACATCGACACCGTGATTGACGCAGGCATCGAAGCGGGCTTCATCTACAAGGCGTCTTCCTTGGACGAGCTGGCGGCGCAGATTGGCGGAGACTTCTCTGCTGATGCGCTGAAAGCGTCTGTCGCGGGCTACAACCCGGAGAACGACGCATTCGGCAAGGATGCGAGCAAGTTCGAGCGTCTGGGCACGGTCGCGGCGGATTCGGAATACTACGTCGCCTTCACCGGCGCGCCGTACATTTACAGCACCTGCGGCGGTCTGGACGTGAACGAGAACCTGCAAGTTCTGGACACGAATGGCAACGTGATTCCGGGTCTGTTCGCCTGCGGCACGGACAGCATGGGCGTTCTGTTCAACGAGGACAAGGCGTATACCAACTATGGCGGCTGCGCGCAGTCCTACTGCTTCGTCTCCGGTCGTGACGCTGGCGCTTACGCGGCGGCGCATCTGGAAGACTAATCCTATCATCAAGGCAGGGCGTTCTCGAAAGGGGATGCCCTGTTTTGTTGCGCTCTTATCGCGCCCGCAGGCGCGATACCCCTGTAACATGAAAAATCAAGAAACATGGGAGTGCAATGCGAAGGAGTCCAGAGGGCGACCGCAAAGCCCTCTGGTCGCCTCCGCAGAGGCGAAATCTCCCTGCAACAAAAAAGACCAGCACCGAGAAACGACTTCTCCCGATGCTGGTCGGTCGCGCCCATCTGGCGCGACAATGTGCAAGTGGCTGATAAAGCGGCTTGGGGGCGCTCCTGCGGGAGCGCAAAGTTACTGGCAGGGACGCTTCGCTGCCTGCGCCTTGTTGACTTCTTCCTTTGAGTAGGTTTGACGCGGAACAGTTGGGGCGTTGCCCCAAACCCCACAAGGGACGCTGTCCCTTGACCCTGCAAGGGGCATTGCCCCTTGACCCGTTTGGGGCAGCCCGGCTTGAGCGCGCTGACCAAACAGTTTATTTTCGAAAGTTTTTATCCTTAGCCCAATGTTACCGTGACCTGATGCGTCTTGCCATCCGCAAATACCGGCAGAACATTGCCCTCAATCGCCTGTCCATCCACCGTCACCTGCTTTACGCCGCGGCACACATGCGACGGATTCTCAATCGCGATCGCATACGTTGCTCCGCGGAAACGGCGGCTCACCTGATAACCGTCCCAAGTGTGCGGAATGCACGGGTCAACCTTCAAGCCTTCCCAGTCCGGCTTGATGCCCAGAATGTAGTTGCTGATGACGTAGAAGTTCCATGCCGCTGTGCCTGTCAGCCAGCTGTTCTTTGCCTGACCGAAGTTCTTTGCGTCCTTGCCGGCGATCATCTGGCTGTACACATACGGCTCCATCTTGTGCAGGTCGCTGATTTCCTCGCGGTAGGCGGGGGCAATGCGGCTGTACAGGTCGAAGGCGCGGTCGCCGTGGCCGACAACGGTTTCCGCGGCGATAATCCACGGGTTGTTGTGGCAGAAGATGCCCGCGTTTTCCTTGTATCCCGGCGGATAAGAGGAAACTTCACCCAGTTCGAGGTGGTACTCCTTGTAGGCAGGCTGGAGCAGCACGATGCCGTGCTTGGTTTCCAGATACTTGTGGACGGATTCGAGCGCCTTTTCCGCCTTGCCGTCCTTCACGCCGACACCGCCCATGACGCAGTAGCCTTGGCTTTCGATGTAAATCTTGCCGTCCTCACATTCCTTCGAGCCGATTTTGTGGCCGAAAGCGTCGTACGCGCGGACGAACCATTCGCCATCCCAGCCGTCGCGCAGGATGGCTTCGTTCATCGCGTCGATTTCCTTCTGGCAGGCGTCCGCCTTGTCGCCCAGACCGCGGCGGCGCAGAATCGCGACCAGATCCGGCCCAATGGCGACGAACATGCCCGCAATCAGCACGGATTCCGCCACGCGCTCATCCGGCGCGTTCGGGTTGGAGAAGGTCTGGAAGGATTCGCTCGGTTCGTCGGAGAAGCAGTTCAGGTTCAGGCAGTCGTTCCAGTCGGCGCGTCCAATCAGCGGCAGACTGTGCGGTCCCTTGTTGTTGACGACGTGATAGAAGCTCGCTTCGAGGTGCTCCAGCAGCGTGCCGCAGTCGTCAGGATTGCAGTCGTAGGGCGTTGCGGCATCGAGAATGCCAAAGTCGCCCGTCTCCTTGATGTACGCCGCCGTACCGGCAATCAGCCACAGCGGGTCGTCATTGAAGCCGCCGCCGATGTCGTTGTTGCCCTTCTTGGTCAGGGGCTGATACTGGTGATAGCAGCCGCCGTCGCGGAACTGCGTCGCGGCGATGTCGAGGATGCGTTCGCGGGCGCGTTCGGGGATTTGATGCACGAAGCCGAGCAAGTCCTGCGAAGAATCGCGGAAGCCCATGCCGCGCCCGATGCCGCTCTCGAACATGGAGGTCGAACGGCTCATGTTGAACGTGACCATGCACTGATAGGGATTCCAGATATTGACCATGCGGCCCAGCTTCTCGTCGGGCGTGGTCAGTACATAGGCGGACAGCAGGTTGTCCCAATGCTTCTTCAGCGCGTTAAACGCATCGGCAATCTGCTCGTCGGTCGTCAGCTTTTCCAGTAGCGCCTTCGCAGGGGCTTTGTTGATGACGCTGGGCGCGACGAACTTCTCCGCCTGCGGCACTTCGACGTAGCCCAGCACGAAGTTGAAGCGGCGCTCTTCGCCGGGGGCAAGGGACACCTTCACCTGATGCGCCGCCATCGGCTGCCAGCCGGACGCGATGGAGTTGCCCATCTTGCCGGTGAAAACCGCCTGCGGGTTCTCGAAGCCGTTGTACAGACCGAGGAACGTCTCCATGTCGGTGTCGAAGCCGTCCACGGGGGTGTTCACGGCGTAGAACGCATAGTGATTGCGGCGTTCGCGGTATTCAGTCTTGTGGTAGATGATGCTGCCTTCCACTTCGACCTCGCCGGTGGAGAAGTTGCGCTGGAAGTTCGTCATGTCGTCCTGCGCGTTCCAGAGGCAGAACTCGACGAACGACGTCAGAATGACATCCTTGGGCACGTCGGAATCATTGCGCAGCGTCACCTGATGCACCTCGGCGTTCACGCCCATTGGCACAAAAGAGAGCTGGCTGGCGGTCAGACCGTTCTTCTGACCGGTGATGATGGTGTAGCCCATGCCGTGACGGCAGGAATAGCTGTCCAGCTCCGTTTTGACGGGCTTCCAGCCGGGATTCCAGACCGTGTCGCCATCCTTGATGTAGAAGTAGCGGCCGCCGTTGTCCACAGGCATGTTATTGTAGCGGTAGCGGGTGACGCGGCGCAGTCGGGCATCGCGGTAGAAGCAATAGCCGCCGGCGGTATTGCTGATGATGCCGAAGAACTGTTCACAGCCGAGGTAGTTAATCCACGGGTAAGGCGTCCGCGGCGTGTCGATGACGTACTCGCGGGCTTTGTCGTCAAAGTGACCGTATTTCATGCACCTAATCCTCCAGAGCAGCGGACGTAGCCGCAGTGATTGTTGCAATCTTATTGTATCACAGCTTTTGCGTTTACGCAAACGTTTTCGTGAATCTTTCGCAAACTTTTTTGTGGGAAATGGCGCTGAAGTGATGCAAAGAGGACAAAACAAACGGTTGCGCAAGCGGCGAATCAGCGGTTGACAAAGCGATAGAAAGCGTGCTACAATTCCCAGAAGGAGAAAGCGAAAAGGAAGGAACACACATGGATCGTATTTACCTGGATAATGCGGCGACGACCGCCGTTTCGCAGCCCGTGATGGAGGCAATGCTTCCTTATTATATGCAGGTGTACGGCAACCCGTCCTCCATTCATTCTACGGGGCGCGACGCGAAAAAAGCGGTCGAGCGCGCACGGCGGCAGGTCGCGGCGGCATTGGGGTGCAGCGCGCAGGAAATCTATTTCACCGCGGGCGGGTCGGAGAGCGACAACTGGGCGCTCAAGGGCGCGGCGTTTGCGCATCAGGAGAAGGGCAAGCATATCATCACCACGCAGATTGAGCATCACGCCATCCTGCATACCTGCCAGTGGCTGGAAGCGCAGGGTTGGCAGGTGACGTATCTCCCGGTGGATGCGGACGGCTTCGTGACTGCCCAGCAGGTGGAGAACGCCCTGCGCCCGGATACCGTGCTGGTCAGCGTGATGGCGGCGAACAACGAAATCGGCACGCTCGAACCCGTCGCGGAGATTGGCGCACTCTGCCACGAACGCGGCGTACTCTTCCACACGGACGCGGTGCAGGCTGTCGGCGCGATTCCGCTGGATGTCGAGGCGCTCCACGCGGACATGCTCTCCCTCTCGGCACACAAGTTCCACGGGCCGAAGGGCATCGGTGCGCTGTACATCCGCAAGGGCGTGAAAATCGACCCGCTGATTCATGGCGGCGCGCAGGAACGCGGGCATCGCGCAGGCACGGAGAATCTGCCCGGCATCGTCGGCTTGGGCAAGGCGATTGAACTGGCGGAAGAGGGCTTGGCGGAGAACGCGGCGCGGATGAATTTCCTGCGCAATCGGCTTATCAGCGGCTTGACGGCGACGATTCCCGACATGCGCATCAACGGCACGATGGACAAGCGCCTGCCGAACAACGTGAACGTGTCTTTTGCGGGCATCGAGGGCGAAGCGGTGCTGCTCCGGCTGGATTTGGAGGGCATTGCGGCATCGAGCGGGTCGGCGTGTACCGCGGGCAGCCTTGACCCCAGCCATGTGCTGACGGCGATTGGCTTGACGCGCGACGAAGCGAAAGGCTCGCTGCGGCTGACCCTCGGCACGGACACCACGCAGGCGGATATTGACGAGGTGGTAAAGAAGCTACCGGGGATTGTGGCGAGTTTGAGGGAGATGACCAGCTGGTGCGGGAGAGGGTAAGGGAAGGAAAAACCGCATGATAATACTATTTCTAAATTCACCTGCGCCATCTTCTCGCGCCTTTTCCATTCTGGTGTCCGGTCGTTCCACTTAGCGTAGCGCTGCTATGCTGCGTTTCACGCTCGTTAGCCAGAATGAAGAATTCGCTTCGCATCTTGGCGCATTCTTATTTGGAAATAGTATAAGGCAGCAAAAAAGCGCGGAAGGCTGATGTGGCTTTCCGCGCTTTTCTCGACAAGAATACGCTATTCCGGCAGGCATGAGGCAGATTCGCGTCCGCAGACGCGACGAGAATGCTTTTTCAAAGGAAAATTCTCCCTTACACAACCCTCACCATTTCCTCCTCGCCGTCCTCATCCACATTCCCCGTGTGCTGGAATCCCTGCGATTCGTACAGCCGCATCGCCGGAATATTCGCCTGATGGTACGTCAGCACAACGCGCCCGGAATCCCCGAACGGCTTCGTCGCGATATAGTCCAGCACCGCCTTCATCGCCGCTGTGCCGTAGCCTTTGCCCTGCTCGGCGGCGTCAATCATCAGGTGCCAAATGTCGTATTCCGGCACGTCGTAGTCGTAAATCACCATGACGTACCCCACCATCCGCGCGTCAGCGTAAATGCCGAACGGCTGGCACTGATTGCGGTAGACATACGCCTGCGCAAGGCTGCGAATCGGGTGGGAAACGTACTGCGTCTGGTCGTCGCGGAGCTGCAAATGGAATGCATCCAGAAAGTTGCTTTCGTCAATGGGCTTGAGCGTGATGTTCATCGGGTCAATCCTTTCCCAATTAAATCGTCTTTGGGGTGGCATCTGCCCATCTAACGGAGAGCGCGGGCATTTTCATCCCAAGAATCGGAAGTTTTTTGGGAAAAGAAAAATCTGCGTGTTCGTCTTCCCGGCAATGCCTTTTTGTGCTATGATAAAAAGGCAAACAGAAAGGGGAACATGCATGAAGATTCTGGTTCGATATCACGACGGTGCAGTGCCGCTGACCATCCTGCCACAGGGGGACTGGATTGACCTGTGCGCGGCGGAAACCGTGACGATGCACGCGGGGGAGTTCCGCATTATTTCGCTGGGCGTGTCGATGCAGCTGCCGGAGGGGTACGAGGCGCACATTGTGCCGCGCAGCTCGACCTTCCGCAAGTGGGGGATTTTGCAGGCGAACAGCATGGGCGTCATCGACGAAAGCTACTGCGGTGACGACGACGTGTGGGGCTTTCCAGCGCTGGCAATGCGCGACACGACAATCGCGCGCGGCGACCGCATCTGCCAGTTCCGCGTGATGAGGAAGATGGACAAGCCGGAGCTGGTGACGGTGGAGCACCTTGACAATGCGTCCCGCGGCGGCTTCGGCAGCACGGGTACACGATGAAGAGGAAAAAAAGCCGGACGACGCGGCGCAAGGAGACACGCCGGGCGATTTTCCAACTGCTGCTGACACTCTTGATGGCGGTGCTGCTGTTCGTCCGCAGCGACGCGCCGAACGGGGATGATTTCCTCGCGCCGATTCCGACGCAGCGGCCAACGGCGACCGCCGCACCCGTTTCATCCGCTGATTTAACGGTGTATTTCCTCGATGTCGGTCAGGCGGACGGCGCGATTCTCGTCAGCGACGGCCACGCCATGATGATTGACGGCGGAAAAGCCTCCGCTAGCCAATTCGTCTACGCTTACCTGACCAAGACGCTGGAGATTGAGCACCTTGATGCCATCATTGCGACGCATCCGCATGAAGATCACATTGGCGGTCTGCCCGGCGCGCTGAATGCCTGCACGGTCGGCGCGGTGTATTCGCCCGTGACGCAGTGGGATACGAAGGTGTTCAGCTCACTGGTGAAGTACACCGAAAGGCAGGGAATTTCGCTGACTGTGCCGAGCATCGGCGACAGCTTTTATCTCGGCAGCGCGCAGGTGACGTTCCTCTCCGATGGGCAGGGCTTCACGGACACAAACGACATGTCGCTGGTCGTGCGCGTGGACTGCGGCAGCACGTCGTTCCTCTTCACGGGCGACGCGGAGTGGAACGCGGAACACGCGCTTTTGGCAAATGGCGAACCGCTGCAGGCGACGGTGCTGAAAGTCGGTCATCACGGCAGTGAAACCTCGACGTGCTATGCCTTCCTGCGTGAAATCATGCCGCAGTACGCTGTCATCAGCGTCGGCAAGGGCAACACCTATGGCCATCCGGCGGAAAGCACCCTGAGCCGCCTTCGCGACGCGGATGTTGTCGTTTTCCGCACCGACGAGCAGGGGACAATTATCTGCCGCTCCGACGGGCGGAACGTGACGTTTGAGACGGAAAAGTGACGACCGAAGGGGTCAAGGGGCGAACGGAAAGCCCACCTTTTTGCCTCCGCAGAGGCGAAAGCCCCTGCAGCAAAAGCGTTGTATAAGGAAGGAGAAACGCGAATGATAAACATCCGCCGCATGTGGCAGCCCCTGACTGCCACTCCCTTCCTCGCAACGGCGGCACACCATGAAATCCTGCCCTGCGAATCCCTGCAAGGGTGGATTCGCTGCTTCTGGGGCGGCATCATCGGCGCTGGCGCATCCCCGACGCGCATCATTCCCGATGTCTGCGCTGACCTCATCTACCACATTGACGAAACGGCGGGACGCATCATTCAAGCGAGTTTCTGCGGCGTCAGCGACGTGTGCGGCACTGCGCATTCGCCGATGATTCCGGGGCATACGGTGAGCACATTCGCCATCCGCTTCCATGCCTTCGGCGCGTATGCGTTTGCGGATGATGCCCTTCGCGGCACGCTGAACGGCTCTGAATCGCCGGAAGTCCGATTCGGCCGCCTTGACCGGGCACTGCGGGCGCGATTGCTGGAACTGGATGGATTGCCATCGCGCGCGGCGTATGCGCAGAGCGTCCTGCTGGCGTTTCAGTGCCGGGAAAATCCGCTGATGGAGACAGCAGCGGATGCGCTGCTGTACCACCGCGGGACGGCGACGGTCAGCGCGTGGGCGCACGAGTTGTTCATCAGCAGCCGTCAGCTGGAGCGCCTTTTGGGCGAGTACTGGGGGATGACACCGAAGAAGGGGAGCGCGCTGGTGCGGTATCAGGCGCTCTATCAGGAGATTTGCCGCGGGACGCTGAATAACGTGCAGGACGCGGTGGCGCGCTACGGCTTTGCGGATCAGGCGCACCTATGCCGCGAGTTTCGCCGCTATCACGGGGAAAACGTGTCGCATTTCTTCAAGACAGCGCGCAAAAACGGGCGTACAATGGAGGAAAACGGCGTTTATCCGCCGGAGGAGGTATCAACATGAGCAAAAGCATCAGCGTCTGCGGAACGGACTGCGGCGCGTGTTCATTCTTTGGGGGACTGTGCCGGGGCTGCAACGAATGTCAGGGGCGTGTGTTCCATGCGCCGGCGGGCTGCGCGTGCCCGATTTACGCCTGTGTGCGGGAGAAAAAAGGCTTGCGGAACTGCGCGCAGTGCCCCGACCTGCCGTGCAGCCTTTGGCAAAGTACCCGCGACCCGTCGTTCACGGACAAGCAGTTTGCCGCGAATATCGCCGGGCGCGTCGAGAATCTGCGGAAGCGCATGACGAATCGCGAGCTGGCGGATTTCGTCTCTGCCCAGCTGGCGCCGCTGCCGGAAGTCCGCCGAATCCCCATGATGGGCGGGTTCATCTTCTACTACCGCGAGCGGATTTTCGGCGGCGTATACGGCACGGGCTTCATGGTCAAGAATGTCCCCGCTGCGTGGCGCTTCATGCCGGGTACTTCCGCCGAGCCGCCCTACGATGGCGCGAAGCCTATGCTGCACGTCCCGATTCTCGCCGATTCCGCAAAGCTCCGCGCCATGGTGCAGGCGATGTGGGAAGAGTTGCCGGAACGTCCGCCGAGAAAGCGGAAACGCTGACGGCTTTTGGGAAGCACAGCGGCAAATCAGCAAAAAGGTGCGTCAAAAGGGGAAAAAACCTCCGAAAACCCTTGGCTTAATAGTGACAAGTAACTATGCCCTATTTGCGGCAAGTGGTTTCTGATCACGGATGCAAGGCAGACCAAATACTGCGGAGGACTTGCTCCGGGGGATAAGCGTGGGCGCACTTGCAGACAGATCGGCAATCTCAAAGGCAGAGAGCAACGAGAGCTTGCGGACGATCATTCGATTAGGGCGATCTACAATCGCCGCATGAATACGATCACGCAGTATCTCCGCCGTGGCACGCTGGACGAGCAGACCGCCGCCGTAATGAAACGGTTGGCGAAAGATAAACTGGAACGTGCTATTTTGGACGTTGCCTATGCCAATGGCAGTTATGAAAAGGAAATGGAACAGGCAACTTTATTAAAAGAAACAAAGAAGAAACGTTGAATTTGACGAGGTGATGTTATGAAACTAATAAGAGCAAATGTAAATGATTGTGAAAAAATATGGAAAATGCAAACAGAAGCTTTTTCCGATTTGTTAGAAAGATATCAAGACTATGAAACAAGTCCTGAAAATGAGGCAAAAGAAAGAATAGAAGCTAAATTATCACAAGAATTTACATATTTCTATTATATTTTTGACGGAGATAATTTAGTTGGTGCGATTAGAGTTGTAGATAAAAAAGATGGAAGTAGAAAAAGAGTAGCACCTGTTTTTATTATGAAAGAATTTAGAAATAAAGGGTTGGCACAAAAAGCATTTGAAGAAGTCGAAAAAATTCATGGACATGATAATTGGAAACTTGACACTATTCTTCAAGAAGAAGGAAATTGTTATTTATATGAGAAGTTAGGATATAAAAGGACAGGATTGGTTGAAAATATAAATGATAAAATGGATATTGTTTATTACGAAAAGAATTAAACAACTTTCAGTTTTCAAATGAAGGGAGGTGCGCCGAATGTCCGAAGAACGCTTCTGGAATACCGATGAATATGCCAGTACAGCTAAGTAAATTAGTTCCTTATCACAGTTAATCCTTGAAAAATGCGCATTTTGCGCTTGACAAAGCGGCAAGTTTATTGTACAATAGTGGATGGCATCAATAGCTCCGCTTGCCCCGGAAACTATTGAAACACCCGCGGAGGACATGCGACCATCATGCCGTGCCGCACACACATAGAGAACCATCACTTAGGGAGGAAAAACCTTTGAAGACGTTCATGCCGAAAGCGGCTGACATTACCCGTCAGTGGTATGTTGTCGATGCCGAGGGTCAGGTGTTTGGCCGTGTGGCCAGCCAGGTCGCGAACATCCTTCGCGGCAAGAATAAGCCGATTTACACCCCCAATGTGGATACCGGCGATTATGTCATTATCATCAATGCGGATAAGATCGTCATGACCGGCAAGAAGCTGGATCAGAAGATTTATTATCATCACACCGGCTATGTCGGCGGCCTGAAGGAAACCAAGTACCGCAAGCTGCTGGCTGAGAAGCCTGAATTTGCAATCCGCCGTGCTGTCGTGGGTATGCTGCCCAAGGGACCGCTGGGTCGCCAGATGGCCAAGAAGCTCAAGGTCTACGCTGGCCCGAATCATGACCATGCGGCGCAGAAACCCGTGAAGTTTGACCTCGTGTAAGGCGGAAAGGAGAAAAACAAATGGCTAAGGTTGATTACAGCGCTGTTGGCCGCCGCAAGAAGGCTGTTGCCCGCGTCCGCCTGGTCGCCGGTGATGGCAAAGTGACCATCAACAAGCGTGATATTGATAACTACTTCGGTCTGGAGACCCTCAAGATGACCGTTCGTCAGCCCCTGACGCTGACTGGCACGACCTCTTTCGACGTGCTGGTGAATGTCTGCGGCGGCGGTGTGTCCGGTCAGGCCGGCGCAATTCGTCACGGCATCTCTCGTGCCCTGTGCAAGGCTGATCCGGAACTGCGTGCTGCCCTGAAGAAAGCTGGCTTCCTCACCCGCGATCCTCGTATGAAGGAACGTAAGAAGTACGGCCTGAAGGCTGCCCGTCGTGCGCCTCAGTTCTCCAAGCGCTGAGAACCCGTACAAATCAAGGCTTTCCGACCCATGGCTGCCCAATCAGCCATGGGTTTTCTCTTTTATGCAGTCAGTTCCCTGCAAAGGATGCTGCTGTGTTAAGGGAGCGGAAAGCCTTGTTTCATCGGCACTTCATGAATTTTTCAGCCTTGAAATCCGTGCAAAATCGTGTGTCCGTCCGTCTGCATATGATTGCAACTTTATGCAGTCATGTTCTGGTGAACAGTCCCGCATTGTCCCGGCTGACCTTCTCCACGTTGCCTACCTCCCGGTGGACATAGGTGTTCATGGTCATGGTAATCTTGGAATGACCGGCGATGCTCTGCAGAGTCTTGATGTCCACGCGACCTGTGGCCTGCAGCTGGGTCAGGAAGGTGTGGCGCAGCACATGGGGCGTCACACCCTTGGGAATATCGACTTTCTTGCAGATGCGTGCCCAGGTGTTGCGGAAGGAACGCTCGCTCAGGGCTTCCTCCCCATCCACCACGTAGTTGGTTGGACTTGCATCCGCCGGCCTGTTCGCCAGCAGGATTTTCTCCAGCTCCGGCAGCATGGGCACCTCGCGGAGACCCGCCTGGGACTTGGTGGCCTTTTCGACCGGGCGGTTGTTGATGAAGGTGATCTGCCTGCGGATATGGATCAGCTTGCGCTCGAAGTCGATGTCCTCCCAGCGAAGGCCCAGCATTTCGCCGCGCCTGACACCCGTGTAGAGCAGGATCGACAGCAGAAGCAAGTCCTTTCCTTCCAGCAGATGAAGATTTGCTTCAATTCCGGCAGCTTCTTCCCTGGAAATGGGCAGACGCTCCTTTTTCTTCTTGCTCATGGTCAGGCGAATGCTCTTGGCAGGGTTCTTTTCCAGCAGACCGTCCTCAATGGCGGAATTGAAGATGCCGTACAGCAGCGTCCGCCAGTGCCGGCAGGTGGAATTGGAATACGCTGCCCGCTCATCGTAGAAGCCCTGCACATCCTTGGTGGTGATGTCCTTCAGCCGCTTCCCCCTGAAGTAGGGAATCACATGCTTATGCAGGTTCATCTCGTAGTCGATTTTTGTGCCTCCACCCAGTCGCTTGGCCTCGAAGGTGTCCCACCATTCCTGGGCATAATCCTCAAACAGCGGGCTTGCCGGATTGGCATCTGCCTGACCGTCGGACACGCCCTCCAGCATCCGCATCTTCTCATGGAAGGCCTGACACATCTGCGGAATGGTTCTGCCCTGCACCCAGATGTTCCCGAACTCGGTCGGGATACAGCACCGCTTCATCTTCGGATCTATCGTTGTCATCGTTGATTCTTCGGCGTTCGGGGGATCCGGTATGGGGTTGTCAAGGTGCACCTGACCGAGGGCCCCGGCGACAGCGGACTGTATGATCTGCTGAAGCTGTTCATCCCCGGTCAGCTTTTTGTATTCGTCAAAAGAGGTGACTTTCCCTGTTTCGGGCATCATGTTTGTCTTTTTGATTGCCTGGGTCATAGAACTCCTTATCTGCAGGCCGGTCATAGGCCGTAACGTATTTCCGTTTGATCTTGTTGATTCTCATATGATTCATTCTGAATTTCCTTTCTTTCTGACCCTATTGAGGGCAGATTTTCGGACGGGTGGACACGGCATCCACCCGCCCGTATGTCGTTGCCTATACGCCTTGTTTTGTCCGGGCTTCAGCGTTCCAAAAGGGTAAGACTCACCTGTCCATTTTGTGTTGCTTGCTGGTCTGACGGGTATATTGCGCAAGAACCTCCGGCGGAATAGCAGCCAGCTGTTTCTCGTACCGCTGACACTTCTGCTCCATCTGATGGATGGCGGTTCTGCTATCCATATCATGCCGATTGCGCTGCCTGCGCTCGTCCTCCAGAATGCAGTTTTCCTTCTTCAACTGCTCGTTCTCCGCAATGATGGTCGTGAAAGCTTCCTGATACTGCGCCAGCTGCGTTTTCATTTTGCCGAAGCGAACCAGCAAATCTCTGACCAGCGGAACAAGCTGCTCCAGTCGCCCTTTGCTGTTCAGGAGATTCGCACCATTTATCAGCGCTTCCACCTTGTCAGCCAGCTTTGTCATTTTCCGGATGTCCCTGGTGAAAGCCTTGAACTCCTGTACGTTCATATGTGTGCGGCCTGTCCTTGCGGCAGTTTCGCCCCGGCAAAGGTCAGGGTAGCGCTCCGCCATGTGTTCGTAGTACTGATCCTGCCACTGAACCAGCTTCTTCCGGTTGCCGATGATATCCTTGGCACTGAGCCGCTTGTCCTCCGTCAGGGGCACAAAAACCACATGCATGTGGGGCGTGCCCTCATCCATATGTACAACAGCGGACACGATGGTTCCCGGATGCTGGTACTTCTTCAGAAATTCCAGCGAGTGCGCGTAGTAGGCACGGATTTCATCCTGTGATTTGCCATCGAAGTAGCCGGTGCTGACGGTGAAAAGCACCTCGACCAGCCGAATGCTGTCCGACCTGACGCGGCATCCGGCTTCCCTGATCTGCCTCTCCGCCTCAGCTCGATAGTGCTGTGGCGGATGAATCAGGTTGTAGTTCAGCGGACTGCGGCTGCGGTCGATGTCGGGATTGCTGGCGTATGTCTCCTTGGTGCGTTCGTTGTGCCCCTCGATGCGGCTGATCTCCGGGCCCTTGTACTTAGCGAAGCGCATGATGGCGTAGTTTGGTGTATTCATGATTCTCTCCTTTGTCGACAAAAGGACAGTGCCTTCTATCAATGCTATTTACGCTGAAAAGTACCGGAGGGGTTGTTCTTCCTCCAGTACCCTGGGGTTAACATGGACGGTGCCGACAGACGGCCGGCCCATGCCGATATAGGTCGGGAGATCTACCCAGATGTAGCCATGCCGCTCCAACAGCTCCAGGACGGGTTCCATATCCTTCGCGTCGCGGAAGAAACGTCCTCGGCACTTCTGGTACAGGTCGGAGCGGCAAATTTCCGTTACGCCGAGCTTGCGGAGCTTCGCGACCACATGCATGGCCTTCTCGACGGTTTCATCTGCGCCCAGCACGGAATAGGCGTACAGTGCATGGCGGAAGGCATAGCTGCCGATTTGAATGGCATTGTCGATGATCGGTTCCCCGATGTCACCCGCCTTGTCGGCGGCTACATGCAGCAGCCCGGCTATCCGCAGCACCAGACCAATGTATTTGCTGCCCCACTCCCGCATGTCACGGTGTTCCTTGCGAAGATAGACTCCCACATCATGGCAGAGTTCGTCCATCCTGCCAACTGCCTCGGTGGCGAGATGCAGCGTAACAGAATCACCCTCCGACCTTTCCAGCAGCCTGCAAATCAGATCATCGTAATCATCCTGTACGGTCGGCGGAATCGGCTCAGACCGGAACGACCTGGGCATGGAAGAACCAGAAACGTTGATATACAGCAGCCGGGCCAGAAAGCCCCTGCCGTCCAGCATGCTGTTCTGCATGATTTCACTCAGGACGCTGGGCTGTGCGCTGATGATCATAGACAAGGTTGGATGCCTGATGTAGTCAGGCTCACGGTTGATGCGATCCACACGAATGGTGTCCCCGCAGATGCCTTTCAGCCAGACATCCAGATTGGGTTTCTTGGTGTAACGCCCAACGATGTTGTCGAAGGCACCGCCCTCGGCGGAGATGAGCGCCATGCGCCCGCCATTGTCCTTTAGCAGCCTGACCATGGATTCGCTGGTGCAATCGTCCGTGAAGATTTGCAACGGTCTGATATCCGGCAGGTCAGCGAGGTTATCCTGGGCGTGCTGCAGCTCCAGCTCGGTCATCTTGTCGTATTTTGATTCCAGCACCTTGGTCAGCCGGTTGATGTCACGCTGCAGGGACTCACGTTCCTGCCTGTTCCGGCGCATCGCCGCTTGATGCTGCTCGTTATATTGCTGCTCATAATCCTCAATGGCGGCAGTCATGGCGTGAATCACAGCCGATTTACGGGAACCCGGCGGAGCGACCAGAAACACATACAGGCTGGTCTGCTCGTAATGCCCGATGTTGCCCTCAACTTTGACCGTACCTTGCAGGCATGTAGCCAGCACGCCGAGAGCAACCCCGGCAGCCATATCCACCGGTGTCTGGGTGTGGACAGCCACCGCCTCCACATAGGCGCGCAGCTTCGGCGGCAGGCATTCCACTGGAAAGGATGGCAGGGAATCCGCGCTGGGCTTCAGCGGCACAAAGGGAAGAAAAGGCCCGGCAGAGGGTGCTGCACGCATATCGGCAGCGACGTTTTCAGGGTTGTTAGGGTTTTCAGTAGGCGTTATGGTTTTCATATATCCTCCTAAAGTGGTTGTTACTGTGGAGAAAAGGCGGACTTCCTCCTTGGACATTGTGTTGGTTGGCCTGACCTTTGCCTGTTTCCCGGGTAGAAACCTTTTGTGGCTCACACCCAGTCCCCTGTGGGGCGCTCGTTCCCGGCGGCAAGGTGCTTCGTGAAGTATTTTCCGGTGTCCGGGAGGTCTTCGCGGTGTGTTTCAGGCAAAGGCATCAGCCGAAGTTGTCAAGGTGCTGTCTGATAGCGGGGGCACCGCATATCGTCAGGTCTACTTTATCGCAGAATAAAGAGAACCCCCGTCTTTCGTGCAAAGATGAAAGACAGGGGTTTCTGGCAGCATGAATCTTTCAAATATGAAAGGGAGGACGATGCTCTCCGTTGATGTTGTTGAAAAATGCTTCGTGTTCGCTTGTGCAAGAGAATATCGTTTCGTATAATGGTAGTTGAAAAGGGCTGAATGGGGTGATGCGCGTGAACGAGTATTTGCCGGGCACCATTGGGGAACGTATCAAAGACCTGCTTTCCGAGAAGAAAATGAGTCATGCGAAGTTGGCGAAAGCCATTCACATTTCAGAGGCAACGATGAGCCGATACATCAACGGAACCTCAGAGATTCCCTGCGATGTGCTGCTTGGCATTGCCCGGTTCTTCAACGTCACCACGGACTTTTTGCTGGGCGCAACCAACATCCCCTACAAGACCAACTTTGACATTGACAAGCTGGGCCTGACAGAGGCTGCCGCGAAGAAGCTGCTGTCCGGAGCGCTGAACATGGATGTGCTGAACAAGCTGCTCATCAACGAGGACTTCGCCATCCTCACCGAGCAGATTGCGCAATATGCGGACGAAACGAACCGCGGAAGCCTTGCGGTGATGAACAAGGTGCTCCAGGTTGCCGGTAACACGGTTACAAAGCATACAAAGACAACGCCGGCAGATAAAGCGGTTGCAGCGCGTGTGATCCGTGATATCCGCAGCAACATGGTGCCTCCGCAGCTGCCGGACACAGCCGCCATGGAATTGACCTGGTCGCGCATACTGGCATATCTCCGCGAGGGTGCAGAAACCAGAACAAGAGAAAACGTGAAGCTAACCTCCGCCATCATGGAGAAGATGGCAGAAACCCTGGAGGCACGAAAGGGCACCTTCGATTTGCACAGCATGACAATCAATGACATCGTTGGAGCAATCACGGAAGTTGTTGTCGCTTCCGGCTATCCTGAGGACGAGAAGGAATCGCTGGAGAAAAGTCTGCAGACCATGTTCATGAACTTCATAAAGTCACAGAGCCGAAGATGAACGTTGGGAGCCGGGAGGACGGGTATACCTTTGCCCAAGCAACAGGCAGGGCATGCGCCCATGCTGCAAAAACCACCCTGCCGTCAAACAGCAGGATGGTTTTCAGCAGCGCGTCCGGTAGCCGTCCGCTGCCTGTTCCTTGCACGAAGGTATAACACACTAGACTTTGCAATACCGGCCATCAAACGGCGGAGCCGTTCGCTGGCTACGCTCGGCGATTGCAAACAATCGCTTTCGCTAGTCCGGCAAGCCGGACCTCATGCAAAGTCGTGTGCCAACAGGGATGCTGCGCGCCCCTATTGGATGACCCAGCGTGGGCTGCAGCCCATGAAAGGCAGCGCCCCACCATAATCTCGCTCTATAACACCAAACATTATGAATAGGCATAACGTGTGGCAGGATATCTTTACATTACCTTCTGAAACATATGGCGCACCTTGTCCAGGCGGCTGTTTG
>OLOA01001420.1_pt1 | contig 23953 bp, 20 predicted proteins | sample 1672201 | NCBI WGS metagenome assembly OLOA01 (sample SAMEA3136658, study PRJEB25190) | human gut metagenome
TCCACGGCAGCGCTCTTTGCGCTCCACACCATCCAGAACAGCACGGCGTCCACGTTGATGGGCACGAGGTCGCCCGTAAGCGTCTCCTCGGCGCCGAAGTACGTGGCCGAAACGCGCTGGTCGACGCGCAGCGTGTAGAATTCCACGATGGGCCAGGTGAACACCACGCCAGGCCCCGCCACGCGGTTGAACTTGCCCAGGCGCAGCACCACGGCCTTCTCCCACTCCAGCACGATGTGGATGGACGACGAAGCGAGCCATCCCACGATGGCCGCCGCAACGAGCGCGCCCAAGCCTATGCCGCCGAGCAGGGCCCGCGCCGCGGCAAGCACCAGTCCGAACGCAACCGCGAAAACCACGATGGCGAACACGACGGCGCCGTTGCGCGAGGCGCGACGCCTTCCCGTGTCGATGTGCCCGGCCGTCGAGAACTGCGCGCCCGGCGCCACGGCCGGCGCGGCGGCCAGGAGGAGCCCGCCGCTGGCCTCGGTCCTGACACCGGCCGGCCGGCAGATCGCGACGGCACGGCGCATCACGTCGGGGGCCATATTGTCCAGCAGCACCAGGTGGGCACCGGCCCCGACAGCCTCACGCACCTGGTCGAGCGTGTCGCACTCCACTTCACAGGCCACCTGTGGCGCATGCGACTGCACGGCCCGGATCGCCTGCGCGATCCGGCCCGCCGCGGCCACGTGGTTGTCCTTGATCAGTGCGGCATCGCCCAGTCCCATCCGGTGGTTCTGCCCGCCGCCGCAGCGCACTGCGTACTTCTGCAGCGTGCGCAGTCCCGGCACGGTCTTCCGCGTGTCACGGATCACGGCCCGGCTCCCCGCCAGCGCGTCGGCCCAGCGGGCAGTCTGGGTTGCGACGCCCGAGAGTTGCCCCAGGAGGTCCAGCATCGTGCGTTCGCTGGTCAGCAGGCAGCGCAGGGACGCCTCGATCAGCAACACCCGATCGCCGGGATGCACCCGCTGGCCATCGTGGGCCAACAGGGTCACCCGGGCGGTGGTGCCCTGCCGGGCGGCCAGGCGATGGATTGCCGCGGCGGCCACCGGCAACCCGGCCAGGCAACCATCCTGACGGCTCGCCACCCAGGCGGTGGCTCGGTCTGCGGGATCGAAGATCGCCTCGGTGGTCACATCGGGGCCATAGGCCAGGTCCTCGTCCAGCGCGCGGTCGATCGTGGCTCCCACATCCTCGGGCTCCAGGCCGGCATCGCGTAGCGCCCCGGGGACATCCCCCGGGTCGATCCTTTGTTGGCCAACGGCCACATCGGGACTCATGCTGCACTCCTTTCAGGGGCCTGTTCGTGGCCGATCGTCCGGATGGTCATCTCGGGTAGTCCGTGTGCGTCGAGGCTCCAGTCCTGGTGGCACTGCCATTGTGCGGAGCGTTCGGTGAAGTCGGAGCGGCGATGACTGCCGCGTGATTCGCGACGCAGTGCCGCGGCCGCCAGCAGCAGTTCGGCCACCTGGGCGGCGTTTGTCGCGTCGAGCGTGGCGTTGGTGAGGGTCCCGGCCGGTGTGGCGCGGTCGGCAAGGGCCCGGCGCGCATTGTCAAGGCCTCGGGCGTCGCGCAATACGCTGCCCGCGGCAGTCATCGTGCGTCGCACCGCGTCGAACAGCGCCGGATCCTGTGGGGGAAGTTGCCGGCGCGCGGCGTCACCCCCCGATGCGGGCCCGGTGGGAACGCCCTTACCGGTGGCGATCAGCCGGGCGACCCGACGTCCCATGGTCAGCCCCTCGGTGAGCGAGTTGGAGGCCAGGCGGTTGGCTCCCTGCACGCCCGTGCAGGCGACCTCCCCGATGGCGAACAGCCCCTCGATGCTGGTGCGACCGTCCATGTCGGCACGCACCCCACCACAGTGGTAGTGCGCGCCCGGTCGCACCGGGATGGGCTCGGTGACCGGATCGACCGCGCGCTCGCGACACATCGCCAGGATGGAGGGGAACTTGTGCTCCCAGGCCTGCGCGCCGAAGGCGGTGGCATCGAGGAAGAGGTTCCGCTCGCCGGTGCGTGCCATGTGCGCATGTTCGGCTGCCGAGACGACGTCGCGCGGGGCGAGGTCGGCCAGTGGATGCAGCCCCGCCATCACCCGCGTGCCCCGGTGGTCGATCAGGAATGCCCCCTCCCCACGCACGGCCTCCGAGATGAGCACGCCGCGATCGCCGGGAATGCGGTGATCGGCCGGCACCACGAGGATCGTGGGATGGAATTGCATGAATTCCAGGTCGCTGAGCACTGCACCGGCACGCCATGCCATGGCGAGCCCGTCCCCGGTGGCAACCGGTGGATTGGTCGAGGTGGTCCACAGCTGGCCGATCCCGCCGGTCGCCAGGATCACCGAGGCGGCCCGCACCTCCCCGAGCCTGCCCTGTGCGTCGAGCGCACGGACGCCGTTGCAGCGGCCCTGCGCGTCCACCAGGAGGTCGACGGCGCGCACGCCTTCGCGCACCGACAGCGGGCCGTCCACGGCATCGGCCACGCACTGCACGAGCGTGCGCTCCACCTCGTGGCCCGACTGGTCCCCGCCCGCATGCAGGATCCGGCGGGCATGGTGTCCCCCCTCGAGGTGCAGGTCAATGCCCCCGGTCCGGTCCTTGTCGAAGACGGCACCCAGCTCGATCAGGCGACGCAGCGCCGCGGGCGCCTCGTTGACCAGGATGCGCACCGAATCCTCGGCGCACAGGCCCGCCCCGGCGGTCAGGGTGTCACTCACGTGCAGATCGGGGGAGTCCTGGTCGGACCACACGGCCGCCAACCCGCCCTGTGCCCAATCGGTGCTGGAGTCGGTGACCCGGCCGCGGGACAGCACCATCGTGTCGACGCCGGCGCCGGCCAGCTCGACCGCTGCCATCAGGCCCGCCGCTCCGGACCCGACGACGACCACTGTGGCGTCGTCATGCCAGGCCGGTGTGCCGTGCGCCAATTCGGCGCCCTGTGTGGACGTGCCCATCGTCATTCGCCCCGTCCCGCGTTCCCGATGGAGATCATTCGCTCGACGCTGGCCCGGGCCCGCTCGGCGATCGCCGGGTCAATCGTCACTTCGTCGTGGCCCCCGCGCAGGCAGTCGAGCAGCTTCTGGGGGGTGATCATGTCCATATAGGGGCATGTTGCGCGGGGGTTCACCGGCGTGAAGGTCGCCTGCGGGTTGGCCTGGCGCAGTTGGTGCAGCATGTGCACCTCGGTGGCGACCAGCACCTCGGGGGCCTGGGTGGTGCGTGCGGCATCGAGCATTCCGCCGGTGGACAGCACCTTGGTCCGCCCGGCGGGCAGGTCACCGCGGCCGGCCAACCACAGCGCCGTGGTGGTGCAGCCGCACTCGGGATGCACGAACAGTTCGGCGTCGGCGTGGTCGTGCACCCTGGCGATGAGCTCATCGGGGGAGATGCCGGCATGCACATGGCATTCGCCAAGCCAGACGTGGATGTTCTCGCGGCCCGTTTGGCGTCGCACGTGCGCGCCCAGGAACTGGTCGGGGCAAAACAGGATCTCGCGGTCCTCGGGGATCGACGCCACGACCTCGACCGCATTGGACGAGGTGCAACAGATGTCGGTCTCCGCCTTGACCTCGGCGGTCGTGTTGACATAGCTGACCACCACGGCACCGGGATGCTCCGCCTTCCAGGCCCGCAGCTGTTCGGCGGTGATGGAATCGGCCAGCGAGCAGCCGGCGTTGGCGTCGGGGATCAGCACGGTCTTGTCGGGGGAGAGCAGCTTGGCCGTCTCGGCCATGAAGTGGACCCCGGCGAAGACGATGGTCGAAGCGGTTGCCTCGGCGGCGATGCGGGACAGGGCGAGCGAATCACCCACGTGGTCGGCCACGTCCTGGATCTGCGGTGATTGGTAGTTGTGGGCCAGGATCACGGCGTCCCGGCTGCGCGCGAGGTCATGGATCTCGTCGGCCCACAGGTCCTGGCTGATGGCGGTGTCGGTCATGGGAGACTTCCTCAACTTGGTTATCGTTCGAGAGTCGAAAACTGAACCGAACGTTAGCATGGCCCCATGACGACACAAGCGCCGGATCAGCCGCCGGTCGCCAGGTTCCGCCACGAGGTGCTGGCCGTCGTCTTCCGCGCGCTTGCGCAGGCGGGCACCCGCCTCGAGGTGATGGCGTGGCGACGCCACCGGGCCCCCTTCAAGGACGAATGGGCGCTGCCGAGCGGCCCCGTGAACGCGGGGGAGACCATGGATCAGGCCGTGCAGCGCCATCTTGCGGCGCGCCTCGACCTCACGAGCATCCGCTATTCCGAACAGCTGGCGACCTTCTCCGACCCGGGGCGCGATCCCTTTGAGCGCACGATCGCGAGCGCCTACCTGGTGTTGTTGGGGCAGAGCGGACCGGTGCCGGGGGGTGCGGCCGAATGGCTCGACACGCGTGCGCTCCCGCCGATGGCCTTCGACCATGCCGCAGTGGTGCAGGCCGGCATCAGGAGGCTGCGCAGCAAGATGTCCTACACCAACATCGCCTTTGCCCTGGCGCCCGATGAGTTCACCCTCAAGGAGCTGCGCGATGTCTATGTGGGGGTGCTGGGCCACGACGTCGACGTCACCAATCTGGGACGGGTGCTGACGCGTCGCGGCCAGATCGCGCCCACCGGACGCCGTCGCCGCTCTGGGTCGGGTGGGGGACGCCCTGCCCGCACCTATCGGTTCGTCGAAGCCGCCTACGAAGTCACCGATCCCTTTGCCACCCTGCGGCCCGCGGAAACACCATTACCGGGGCAAGCGGCGGGCGAGGGGAAAGCGACCCGATAGCGCCACGAATCCCGCGCCGGGCGGGTTCTGGGAAAACGCCTTTGCCCCCGGGCGTGCGGTGGACGCCCGTCCATATCCCGCGGGCCACTGCCCGGGTTCGGCCCACAGCTGCTCCATTGCGCACCGTGGGGTGACGAACAAGGGCCCCAGGTATGAGGCAAACCGGTCCGAACCCCCCACCCAAGTGGGCCCCGGAGCGCCATGGGGCATATGGTAGGACCAATTAACCCTCGGATTGGAGTTCCTCATGAGTGTCGGTCTGACGACATCAGGAGGGCAAGGGGACGTTGTAACGCGTCACAAGCTGAAGCAACGTCCGTCCAATGTGACTCTGAAGGTCACCATGGCGGTGACTGGAACGATCTTCGCCCTGTTCGTCTTTGTGCACATGGTCGGAAATCTCAAGGCTTTTATGGGCCCTGAAGATTACGACGCCTACGCCCGCTTCCTGCGCACCCTGCTGTATCCGCTGCTGCCCTATGAGGGTGGTCTGTGGATCTTCCGCCTGGTGCTGTCAGCCTGCCTGGTGCTGCACGTCTGGGCCGGCATTACCGTCTGGCTGCGTGGCCGTAAGGCTCGTGGCAAGTTCGGTCGTTACGGCGCCAAGCCCAAGTCCTTCTTCGCTCGCACGATGATCCTGTCGGGCCTGCTGATCCTGGTCTTCGTGGTGGTCCACCTGCTCGATCTCACGATCGGCGCCGGACTGTCCTCGCAGTACTACCAGCCTGCCGTCCACCTCGGTGGCGACCAGGTCCAGATCCATGCCTACGAGAACCTCGTGGCCAGCCTGTCCCGTCCCTGGATGGCGATCTTCTACTCCGTGATCATGGTGATCATCGGATGCCATATCGGCCAGGGTGCCTGGAACACGATCAATGACTTCGGTGGCACCGGCCCCCGTCTTCGCAAGGTCTGGTTCCTCATCGGGCTCCTCATTGCGCTGGCCATCGTCGTGGCCAACGGTGCACTCCCCATGCTCATCCTCGCTGGAGTGATCTCGTGAATATCATCAAGAATCTCTTCTCCGGTGCGGCCGGCAAGGCTGCATCGACCCCGTCAGCCCCGAAGCCTGCCCGTGCCAGTGCGCACCGTCCGGCCTCGCACCTGACCGGTGAGGCCGCCCGCGACCACCTGGGCCCGGCCCAGAAGGCCGCCGGCTATGAGGTCGGTGCCGAGATCGACGGGCACGTCCCCGCCGGCGATGTGCTCCACACCTGGGAGCACCGTCAGGACGACTACCGACTGGTCAACCCGGCCAACCGTCGCAAGATGAAGGTCATCGTCGTGGGCTCCGGCCTGTCCGGTGCGGGCTTCGCGGCCAGCTTCGGCCAGCTCGGCTATGACGTCGACTGCTTCTGTTTCCATGATTCGCCGCGTCGCGCCCACTCCGTGGCGGCGCAGGGCGGCATCAACGCCGCTCGTGCCCGCAAGGTCGACGGTGACACGCTGAAGCGCTTCGTCAAGGACACCGTCAAGGGCGGCGACTACCGGGGCCGTGAGGCCGACGTGGTGCGCCTTGGTACGGAGTCGGTGCGTGTCATCGACCACATGTACGCGATCGGTGCCCCCTTCGCCCGTGAATACGGCGGTCAGCTCGCCACCCGTTCCTTCGGTGGCGTGCAGGTCTCGCGTACCTATTACACGCGCGGCGAGACCGGCCAGCAGATGGAGATCGCCTGTTCCCAGGCGCTCCAGGAGCAGATCGACGCCGGCACCGTGAAGATGCACAACCGCACCGAGATGCTTGACCTGATCGTCAAGGACGGCCGTGCCCAGGGCATCGTCACCCGCGATCTGCTGACCGGCGAGATCAAGGCCTGGACGGCCCATGTCGTGGTGCTGTGCACCGGCGGCTACGGCTCGGTCTACCACTGGTCCACGCTGGCCAAGAACTCGAATGCAACCGCCACCTGGCGTGCGCACAAGCAGGGCGCGTACTTCGCGAGCCCGTGCTTCCTGCAGTTCCACCCCACGGCGCTTCCGGTCAGTTCACACTGGCAGTCGAAGACCACGCTGATGAGTGAGTCCCTGCGCAATGACGGACGCATCTGGGTGCCGAAGAAGGCCGGCGACGATCGCCCGGCCAATGACATCCCCGAGAACGAGCGCGACTACTACCTGGAGCGCAAGTACCCGGCATTCGGCAACCTGACGCCCCGTGACGTCGCCAGCCGCAACGCCCGCACGCAGATTGACAGCGGGCACGGCGTGGGGCCGCTGCACAACTCGGTGTACCTCGACTTCCGCGACGCCATCAAGCGTCTCGGCAAGGAGACCATCGCCGAGCGCTACGGCAACCTGTTCGACATGTACCTCGACGCCACCGGTGAGAACCCCTATGAGGTGCCCATGCGCATCGCACCGGGTGCCCACTTCTCGATGGGTGGCCTGTGGGTCGACTACGACCAGATGAGCAACCTGCCCGGTCTGTTCGTCGGCGGAGAGGCATCGAACAACTACCACGGTGCGAACCGCCTGGGTGCCAACTCCCTGTTGTCCGCCTCCGTGGATGGCTGGTTCACCCTGCCGCTGTCGGTGCCGAACTACCTCGCCGACTATGTCGGCAAGCCGCCGCTGGCCGTGCAGGATCCGGCCGTCAAGGATGCCCTGGGCCGGGTGCAGGATCGCATCAATGCCTTCCTCACCAGCAAGGGCACGCATCGTCCCGAGTGGTTCCATCGCAAGCTTGGCGACATCCTCTACGCCTACTGTGGCGTGAGCCGTGACGAGGCGGGCCTGACCAAGGGCCTCGCCGAGGTGCGGGCACTGCGCAAGGAGTACTGGAACGACGTCAAGGTCGTCGGCGACGACCACCGGCTCAACCAGGAACTCGAGAAGGCCGGCCGCGTGGCCGACTTCATCGAGCTCGCCGAGGTCATGATCCTCGACGCCCTGGACCGCCGCGAGTCGGCCGGTGCCCACTTCCGTACCGAGTACGCCACTTCCGAGGGAGAGGCCAAGCGCAACGACGCCGATTGGTGCGCCGTCTCGGCCTGGGAGACCCGCCCCGATGGGGTTCATGTCCGTCACAGCGAGCCCCTGGAATTCTCGCTGATCGATCTGCAGGTGAGGGATTACCGATGAAGGTCACATTGGATATCTGGCGCCAGGCAGGTCCTCGCGCCAAGGGTGAGTTCGAAAACTACGTCGTCAACGACGCTGAGCCCGAGATGAGCATCCTTGAGTTGCTCGATCGACTCAACGACCAGATCATCGAACAGGGCGGCGAGCCCGTCGTCTTCGAGTCTGATTGTCGTGAGGGCGTGTGTGGGTGCTGTGGCTTCCTGGTCAATGGGAAGCCCCACGGTCCGCTGGCCAATACGCCGGCTTGTCGCCAGCACCTGCGCGCCTTCCCCGAGGTGACGCACTTCAAGTTGGAGCCCTTCCGCTCCAATGCGTTCCCGGTGATCCGCGACCTGGCGATCGACCGCACCGCCCTGGATGAGCTCATCCAGGCCGGCGGCACCGTCAACGTGATGACCGGCACCGCTCCGGACGCCGACACCAGCCCCCAGCCGCACCAGGTGGCCGAGCTCGCGCTCGACTTCGCCAGCTGCATCGGCTGCGGAGCCTGCGTGGCCGCCTGCCCGAATGGTTCGGCGATGCTGTTCGCCGGCGCCAAGCTGGCGCATCTGGCGAAGATGCCCCAGGGCAAGGAGCAGCGCAGCTCGAGGGCGCGTCGCATGGTGGCAGAGCTCGATGAGGACTTCGGTCCCTGCTCGCTGTACGGCGAGTGCGCCATCTCCTGCCCGGCCGGCATCCCGCTGACCGCGATCGCCACCGTGAACAAGGAGCGCTGGCGTTCCGTGTTCCGCGGGCGCCACTCGCAGGACAACTGATCAGGACGCAGTTCCCACAAGGGGCTGTCCGGTCGCACCACGCGGCCGGACAGCCCCTTGTCCGTCCCGGGGGCGCGTGCGGAGCGCCTACTATGGCGCGGTGGCCCAGATTCAACCGCTGACACTCGTGTCTCCCTCCGGCGGGGTGGTCCAGATCGACACCCCGGTGGTCCTGGCACCCATGGCGGGGGTGACCAACGCCGCCTACCGCACGCTGTGCTACGAGCAGGGTGCGGGATTGTGCGTGTGCGAGATGATCACGAGCCGTGGGCTGGTGGTCGGCAATGTGAAGACCGACTCCATGCTCACCTTCTTCGACGATGAGCCGCACCGCAGCGTGCAGACCTATGGAACCAATCCCCGCGTGCTGGCCCGGGCCATCGATGAGCTGTGCACCCACTACCGGGCCGACCATGTGGACCTCAACTTCGGCTGCCCGGTCCCGAAGGTCACCCGGAAGGGTGGTGGCGGCGTACTGCCCTGGAAGCTGGACCTCATTCGCGAGATCATCCGGCAGTCCGTGCGTGCCGCCGACGCCCACGGCGTGCCCCTCACCGTCAAGACGCGGGTGGGCATTGATGACGACCACACCACCTTCCTCGATGTGGGACGCATCGCCCAGGAGGAGGGCGCCGCGGCGATCTGCCTGCACGGGCGCACGGTGGCAGAGGCCTACGCGGGCCATGCCCACTGGGACCGCATCGGCGAACTCGTGGCGGCCGTGGACATCCCGGTGCTCGGCAATGGCGACATCTGGGAACCCTCCGATGCGCTCGAGATGATGGCGCGCACCGGATGCGCCGGAGTCGAGATCGGACGCGGCTGCCTGGGGCGTCCGTGGCTGTTCCGCGACCTGGCGGCGGCCATGCACGGCCAGCAGGTCCAGACCCTGCCGACCCTTGGCGAGGTGGCCGCGATCGTGCGTCGGCACGGGGAGCTGCTGGTGCGCCAGATGGGCGTCAAGCACGGCCTCACGGACCTCCGCAAGCACATGAGCTGGTATTTCAAGGGATTCCCCGTGGGCGGGGAACTGCGTCACAGCCTGGGGCTGATCGACAGCTTCGAGGCGCTCGACGCGTTGCTGGCCCGCCTTCTCGACAAGGCGGGGGCAGACTGTCCCTACCCCACACGGGAACTTGGTCGGCCCCGCGGTCGTCAGGGCACGCCACGCCACAAGGTGGTCATGCCCTACGGCTGGCTCGACGACCGGGGCGGCCTCGACCTGGACCTGTCGGACGCCGAGTTGGCCGTATCGGGCGGCTGAGCAGTCCGCGGCGCCCGCTTGATGTCAGTGGCGGCGGCCATACTGGAGGCGTGACTGACAATGTGCACGACCTCGACGTGACGAAACGCGCCCGGCAGTGGGCGCTCACCATGGCCGGGCATGAGCACGAGCTGGGCGGCGACGAGGTGGTGCGTCCACATCGCGACAGCCATGCATCGATACGGCCGGGCGAGGTCATCGACCGGATCACCCGTGAGCAGCGGGAGGCCGCCACCCTGCGTCAGGGGGCGACGCTCGCCCACGGCGCGGGGAACCGGGACCGCACCGAGGCACCCGACGCATTGCGCACCTGCTTCGAGCGCGACAAGGACCGCATCATCCACTCCACCGCCTTCAGGCGGTTGGCGGGCAAGACCCAGGTGGTCGTCTATCCCACCGACCACCAGCGCACGCGCCTCACCCACGCGATCGAGGTGGCCCAGGTGGCCACATCGATTGCCCGTGGGGTGGGGGCGAACGTCACCCTCGCCGAGGCGATCGCGCTGGGCCATGACTGCGGTCATGGACCCGGGGGCCATGCCTCCGAGGAGGCCTTCGACGTCTTCCTGCCGGAGGGTTTCGACCACGGACCCTGGGGGGCGCACGTCGCCCTGGCCGACCTCAACCTGTGCCACGAGACCCTTGACGGCATCGCGAACCATTCATGGTCACGCCCCGCCCCGGCCACGATCGAGGGCGAGATCGTCAGCTGGGCCGATCGCATCGCCTATTGCGCCCACGACCTGGAGGACGCCATCCATGCCGGCATCATCCGGGCTGATCAGGTTCCCGGCACCGTGCACGAGGCCCTGGGGGTGCGGCTCTCCCAGCAGCTCGACGCCCTGATCGGGGCAGTGGTGACCACGTCGTGTCGCACCGGGGCGATCGGCATGGACACGTCCACCGCGGACGCCCTGGCGGCGCTGCGCCGGTTCAACTACGAGCACATCTACACCCGTCCCGAATCGCTGGCCCAGTCGCACACCATGATCAGGGTGCTGCAGGAACTGGTGTCGTTCTACTTCTCCCACCAGGATCGGTTGCCGCCGGACCATCGTGACCCGGACGACCCGATGCTCGGGGTGGTCACCTATGTGGCCGGCATGACCGACCGCTTCGCCTTCGATCAGGCGGAGCAGCTGTTGGGCTGGCAGCGCGGCCGGTTGCCGCAGGGTGTCGGCCACGGTGCGGACTGAACGATCCGGTGCGTGATCAGGGACGCAGCCTGGCCCTGAGATCGCGGGGGAGCAGCAATGCACGGCGGATGAAGGCGTTCATCACCATGACCGTGACGGCTTGCCCGGCCACGATGCCGACGAGCACCAGGAGCTGGGCCGCGCCGGCCTGAAGGGCCGAACCACCACCCAGCAGCACTCCGATGAATGCCCCCGGCAGGGTCACCAGGCCCACGGTGCGCGTGCTGTCCAGGGCGGGGACGATGGCCTCACCGGTGATCGGCTCCAGCACCATCCCGATGGCGTTCGAGCGGGGCAGCCCGATCGACAGGACCGCCTCGTAGGTCGCGATGTTGTCGCGCAGCGCCGGGAAGACGCGCCGGCCGTTGAGCGTATGGCCGGTCATCATGTTGCCGACGAAGATGCTCCCGATGGGCACCAGGGAATACCCGTTGAGGGGCGCGGTGCCGGTGGCGAAGACGATGATGAGCAGCGGAATGACCCCGCTGGCCATGGCCAGCGCCGACCATGCCCACGCATTGCGGGTGCCCACCCGGCCGGTCGTCGTCCACACGGCGATGGCGAACATTGCCCCGACGAACAGTGCGGAGCTCCACAGGTGGGCAATGGCGGCCACGATGATGGCCGACACCACGAACAGCTGGATCGCCGCCCGCACGGCCGCCCAGGCCATGCCCCGTCCCATCTTGAAATGGCCGATCCGGGAGGCGACCACGGACATCGCCACCATGAGGATCAGTGCGGCGAGTAGTTGCCAGCTGGGGTTGACGGACACAGCTCTACTATTGCGCTTTCACAGCCCGGGCGCTTGGCCGCGCCGCCACGCCATGGCGTGGGGTGCCCCATGCGTCGGGCGGCAGGTCGGGCTGATTGCAGACCAGGCCCATCACGATCACATAGCTGTCGGGAAGGCTCGTGCCATCGCTCCATTCAATGGGATGGTCGAACAGTTCGCGGGAGGTCGCCTCCACATCGGCGCCCATCGATTCCATCGAGTGCACCAACAACTGCGGCAAGCGGCAGGGCCGACCCTGCTGACGGGTACAGACCCGACACAGCTCGCAGGAGCCCGCGCCGAGCACCTGCGAACCGGGAACGCGATTGCGCAGCCTGATCATGGTGCGCAGGGCGCGCTTCTTCTCGCGATGGAAGGTGTCCATCACCTCGCGGGTGAGCTCGTCGCGCTCCCACCCCGTGCGGCGCTGGTCGGGGTCGAAGTCCATCGAGAAGGCAATCAGGTGGATCCAGCTGTAACGCGCCCAGACATCGCGGGGGTCAAAGTCGAACTCGGGACAGGCCCACGTCTGATCATGCTGCGGGCAGGCCCTGCAGAACTCCACAAAGCGCGGCACATCCACGAAGTCGCGGGTGTAGTCATCCACCGGGACGCAGCGGTGATGTTCGTGCACGGCGTAGCTGAGCATGACCACAGGATAGGTCGCGAGCAGGGCGTAATGCCCCCATGGCAAAACGACAGGAAAAAACCTAACGCTGCACTGTTATTTGGCCACGAATGATGCAATTATTGAGCTGCGTGGTTCCCTCGACACCCCTGGGAGGGAACAGTGGCCCCGGCCGCAAGGCTGGCGGGCCCGCGCGTGCACGGCCCTACCATGGCCTCCGCGAGGATGTCGCAGATAGCTATGGTGGGGCCGTCGCCTTCCCCCCGGGTCGTGGCACACCGCAGATGTCCATCACACCGCATGCCGGGGTATCGCGTTGCCGCTGTGGTGCTGGTGCCGGCCGTGCGGTCCCCGCTCTGCAGCGTCCCGCCGCTCGGTCAGTTGTGGCGCTGTCGGCTGTGACACTGTCAGCTGTGACAACATGGCGAAATGGACGCGAACTCAGTACAACCGGAAACGCGTGACTACGACGTCGTCGTGATCGGAGCCGGCCCTGCCGGCGAGAACGTGGCCCAGTACGCCACGCAGCACTCGGGGCTCACCGCCGTACTGGTGGAGGCCGAATTGGTGGGCGGCGAATGTTCCTATTACGCCTGCATGCCCAGCAAGGCCCTCCTGGTGCCCCTCGAGATCGCCAATCAGGCCGACCACATGCACGGGCTGGAGCCCGAACGCCTGTCCAATGAACAACTGCTCAAGCGCCGTGATCACTGGGTATCCCACTATCGCGATGCCGGGCAGGTGTCCTGGGCGCAGGGGGTGGGGCTCGATGTCGTGCGCGGTGCCGGCCGCCTCATCGGGGACCGGCTCGTGCAGGTCGACGGAGCCGAACCCGTCGTCCTGCGGGCGCGCCAGGCCGTGGTGATCGCCACCGGCAGTGAACCGGTGGTCCCCGCGGTCTACCAGGGGATCCGGGCGTGGGGTTCGCGGGACGCAACCGGCGTCGTGGAGGTCCCCGGGCACCTGGCGATCATCGGCGGCGGTGTCGTGGCCTGCGAGGCGGCCACCTGGATGCGTGCCCTGGGATCGCAGGTGACCATGCTCGTGAGGGGAGGTTCCCTGCTGCCGAAGCAAGAGCCCTTCGCCCGCGAACTCATTGCCGAGGGCCTGCGCCGGCAGGGGATCGAGGTCATCACCGGTGCGAACGTCAGCTCATGCACCAGGGCCGATCCACAGGACACGGGGCTGGGCCACATCCACGGCGGGCCGGTCACCCTTCACCTGGCTGATGGGTCGGGTCCTGAACTGGTCGCCGATGAATTGCTGGTGGCCACGGGGCGCAGGCCGGAATTGGGCAACCTGGGGTTGGACGCCGTCGGTCTGAGTGCACAGGACATCACCGGTGGAAGCACCCCCGAGTGGCTCTACGCAGTGGGTGACGCGAGTGGTGGGGCCCTGCTGACCCACATGGGCAAGTATCAGGCCCGCGTCATCGGCGAACGCATCGCGGCGCGTGCGGCGGGGAGGACCCCCGACGCGGTGCCGGAGTCCGTCCCGGTGCCCCAGGTGATCTTCACCGAGCCCCAGCTTGCCCACACCGGACTCACCGAGGCCCAGGCGCGCGCGGTCGGGATCGACGTGGCCGTGACGGCCGTCGACTACAACACGGTGGCAGGTGCCTCGTTGCTGCGTGATGACCTGGTCGGACGCGCAAATCTCGTGATCGACCGGGCACGCAAGGTCATGGTGGGGGCGACCTTCGTGGGGCCCGAGGTGGGGGAGCTCATCCACGGCGCGACCATTGCCATCGTCGCGGCGACACCCATCCCGCTGTTGCGCCATGCCGTGCCGTCGTATCCCACGGCAAGCGAGCTGTGGCTGCGCCTCATCGAGGCACTACCCGAGGAAGTCCTGCACTGAGGCCCGCCGCGGTCGCCGGGTCACGGACGCCGTGGCCCGGCGATGTGCAGCATGCGGTCGATGACGGCCCCCACTGCGCCGTCGTCGGAGTAGCCGGCAATCGGGAAGCCGGCCTCGAGCATGATCCGGTGGCCGTTGGCCATCACATAGGGATGGCCAACCAGACGCAGCATGGGCAGGTCGTTGGGCATGTCCCCGAAGGCCATGGCCTGACCGGAGTCGATGCCACGCTCGGCCATGACCACCTTCAACGCGGAGGCCTTGCTGACGCCGGGCGCGCTGCACTCCACCAGCCCCTCATCGCGCACGAAGGAGAAGGTGGGATCGACCCGCCCGGCGGCCGGCTCCACCGCCGCCGCGGCCAGGGCCTCGGTATGCGTGCTGGGCGACAGCGCCAGCAGCTTGACGACGTCATCGAAGGCCATCAGATCGGCCAGGGGCGCCACCAGGTCGGGTTCGCCCTCCGGATGGGCCGCCACATAGCGGGCATCCGCCCCCCAACCGTGCGACGCGAACTCCACGGCGAAGCCCGCGTCCGGGACGCGCCTGACGAGCGCGGCGCCGAAGGCCAATCCGTCGGCCGGGTCAATCGGCCAGTGGTGCAGGACGCGTCCCGTGGCGGGATCGGCGATGACGGCGCCGTTGCTCGACAGCAGCAGGGGATGGATGTCGGCCAGCGGGTCGATCACATCGGTCCACCGGTACGGGCGACCGGTGGCCACCACGATGGTGATGCCCTGCGCAGCGGCGGCACGCACCGCCTCGACATTGCGAGCGACCAGTCGACCCCCGGCGCCCAGGAATGTGCCGTCCAGGTCGGTGGCGATCAGCCGGATGTCCTCGTGGGGAACAGTTCCTGTCATGGTGACCTCACAGTCGCGATTGCTGCGGGGTGGCGCTCTGGGTGGTGGTGGCACTGCCCTGTCCGGGCGCGTTCATCGACGGGGTCTTCGTGGGTGAGCCCTGTCCGCCCGACGAGGACGGGGAACCCGAACCACTTCCGGAACCACTGGGCGAGCCACTTGAGGGCTCGGTGCCCGAACCCTCACTGCTTGAGGCGCTGCCCGTGCCCGAGGCGCTGCCCGAACCGGACGCACCGCCGCCTCCGCCACCACCGGGCGGGGGGTTCTGGAAGATGAGGACGGCAATGAGCAGTGCCAATGTCGCGGCGAGGATCATGAGCAACCAGCTGGCCAACATGGGCACCCACCCCGTACGGTCCTTGCGGTCGGGCCAGCTGGGGGGCCACAGCCGCCAGTTGCCGGGCGTGGAGTGCCCGATCCATGGCAGCGAGAATGCCGGGCCGGAGGGCGTGCCGAGCTCGGGGCTGCCGGACAGGTCCACGGACCGCAACAGCCGATCGGCCTCGCGCAGGGCATTGTCCGAATCATCCCAGGCAAGCACCGTCCACGGCGCCGTGGCGGCATGCCCGGGACCCACCGGATCATCGGCCTGGCTCACGAACAGGTGGGCCAGCCGACCCTGGTCCTGGCCCTGGCCACCGCGGGCGATCACGGTCTCCTCGCTCATCCGATTGATCTCGCCGGCCAGTCGGTCACGGGCCGCCGCGTCGCCGGCCGCGCCCCGGGACAGCAGGATCAGCATCGTGGACGCCTGACCGTCGGCGTGGGCGAGGAAGGCCACGCCACTGGGACGCGCAACCAGTCGCGCGTCCAGCCACCATCGACCGATGCGGGGCGGATCAGTGGGCAACAGGGGAAAGGCGTTCACCGACGGGCGCCCTGCGGAGGGTGTGGCTGCGACTCCGGGCCCGGCTGTGCTCTCTTCGTCCGACATCCCCGCCATCTCACCACAATCTGGTGGGCGACCGAAGCTGAACCACTGTGCAATTGCTGTCAGCGCCTGCCCGCCGGGGGTCGTGGCGGTGTCCCGGATGGCATCGCACTGTGCGCGTGCTGTGGGTTGTCCACAATTGTTTCGAGGGCCATCTGCACGCCCGGATTCGTCACCACCGCACGGTATGGTGGCCACCGACGCTGGCTTACCACCCGGCGTTCCGACGACCCCTCAGGAGTATCGAGTGAGTAGTGACAGCGGGCAACCGATGTCAACCGCCGACGCAGCACACAAGCTCGGCGAGGCAATCAGCCAAGTGCAGCGCGTCATCGTGGGTCAGGAACACATGGTCGAGCAGCTGATGGTCGGCCTGCTCGCCAAGGGACACATCCTGCTGGAGGGCGTCCCCGGCACGGCGAAGACGCTGGCGGTCCGCACCTTCGCCACCGTCGTCGGTGGAACCTTCGCGCGCATCCAGTTCACCCCCGACCTGGTGCCCTCCGACATCGTCGGCACCCGGGTCTATTCAGCGTCCAAGGAGAGCTTCGACGTGGAGCTCGGGCCGGTGTTCACGAACTTCGTGCTGGCCGACGAGATCAACCGTGCCCCCGCCAAGGTGCAGTCGGCAATGCTCGAGCTGATGGCCGAGAAGCAGGTGTCCATCGCCGGGAAGACCTATCCGGTGCCCAATCCGTTCATCGTGATCGCCACCGAGAACCCGATCGAGTCGGAGGGCGTCTACCCGCTGCCGGAGGCCCAGCGGGACCGCTTCCTGCTCAAGGTGGACGTGCCCTATCCCAAGGGCAGCGAGGAACTTGAGATCCTGCGACGCATGTCGGTGACGGCTCCGACGGCAACCCAGGTGCTGGACCCCGACCTGACCAGGAGCCTGCAGGATCAGGCCGCCAATGTCTTCGTGCACAACCTGATCGCCGAGTATGTGGTGCGGCTGGTGCTCGCCACCCGCAATCCCAGCGAGTTCAACATGCCTGACCTCGCACCAGTGATCCAGATCGGCTGCTCGTCACGTGCCACCCTCGGGCTGGTGGCCTCGGCCCGCGCGCTGGCCCTGATCCATGGCCGCGACTATGTCCTGCCCACCGATGTGCAGGCCGTTGCCCTGGACGTGATGTCCCACCGCGTCGCGCTCACCTTCGACGCGATCGCCGACAATGTGACCCCGGCGCAGGTCGTCGAGCGGGTCCTGGCGATGGTGCCTGCACCGACGCCGGTCTGGAACAAGGGCCAGCAGCCGCCGGCCTCCGCACAAGCGGGCAGTGGGCGCGCGGCGTCGTGACCCCGGCCCCGGACTTCCGCCCCCCGAAGCAGCCGAAGGGACACGCTGACACCGCGGCCGTGCTGTCGGTGCTCCGCGAGCCGTCGGGGCCGACGCTGAGCCTGCGTGGACTCGCGCCCGAGGCGGCGTTGCGCCGCCTGGAACTCACGATCGTGCGGCGACTGGACGGCTACCTGCAGGGCGACCACCTGGGCTTCCTCCCGGGCCCGGGCTCGGATCTGAACGATGCCAGGGTCTACGTACCCGGTCAGGATGACGTGCGGCGGATGGACTGGGCGGTCACCGCCCGCACCACCGTGCCGCATGTGCGCGACACGATCGCCGATCGTGAGCTTGAGGTGTGGGCCCTCCTCGACGCCACCCCGTCCATGAACTGGGGCACCGGCGGCATGACCAAGCGCGACCTCGGAATCGCCGCCATCGCCACCTTCGGCTTCATCAGCCAGAAGATGGGCGACCGCTTCGGCGGCATGATCATGCACAACGACGGCGTCACCCGGCTGCAGGCACGGTCGGGACGCAATGCGCTCTACGGGCTGCTGCGTCGCATGCTGGCCGATCCCATCGAGCCGGACCGCAGTGGCGGAAGCGTCGAGCTCGCCGCCGGCATCGAGGCGCTCAGCCGCGCCCAACAGCGGCGGGGCATGCGCATCGTGGTGTCCGACTTCCTCACCCCCGGCGACGCCGAGGTCGACCCCACTGTCCCCCCGGCCTGGGAGCGTCCGCTGCGCCGGCTCACCGTACGCAACCAGGTGGTGTGCGTGCAGGTGCTCGACGCGGCGGAGATCGACTTCCCCGACATGGGGGAGCTGCTCATCCGCGACCCGGAGACCGACTTCTCCCAGTTCGTCGATACCGACCAGTCCCGTACCCGCCAGGCGATCAATGCCGCCTCCGCCGCCCAACGGGCGAGGACGGCCGCGGCGATCCGACGCGCGGGAGCGGGCCATGTCGTGTTGCGGACCGACCGCGACTGGGTTGCCGACATCGCCCGGTTCGTGCTCACCTACCGCCGCACCGCGGCCGTGATCTCGCAGCCACCCAAGGGGGTGGGCATCTGATGGACAATGTGACGAAGTTCTTGTGGTGGCAGTTCGAGCAGCCGGCCCGGCTCTGGGCCCTGGTGGTGATCCCGCTGCTCGTCATCGCCTACATCGTCGTGCTGCAACTGCGCAAGCGACGCGGCATCCGCTACACGAATACCGGCATCGTGGGTGCCGTCGTGCCGAACCGGCGTCAGTGGCGCCGACATGTCGCCGTCGCCATGGCGCTGTGCTCGCTGGCTGCGATCACGGGGGCCTGGGCGGTGCCGGTGGGCGACGTCAAGGTGCCCCGCGAACGCGCCACCATCGTGCTCGTGCTCGACATCTCCCAATCGATGATGGCCACTGACGTCAGCCCGTCGCGCCTGGCCGCCGAGAAGGATGCCGCGACGAAGTTCGTGGCCGCCCTGCCGGCGCAGTACAACGTCTCCGTGGTCACCCTGTCCGGCCATCCGAACACCCTGGTGCCGCCCACCACCGACCGGGCGCCGGTGAACCAGGGCATCAAGACCCTTGAGCTGGCCGACGGCACGGCGATCGCATCGTCTATCGACGTGGGCCTGGAGGCCCTGAAGCAGGCGCCCGCCGGTGACGACGGCAAGCAGGCCCCCGGCCTGATGGTGCTCCTGTCCGACGGCAGCGAGACCGGTGGCGGCGACCCGGTGGCCTCGGCCGACAAGGCCAAGCAGCAGAATGTGCCGATCTACACCATCGCGTTCGGCACCCAGAACGGCTATGTCGACCTTGATGGCCAGCGCTTCAACGTGGCCCCCGACACCGACATGTTGAAGAGGATCGCCGACGCGAGTTCAGGCAAGGCCCTGGACGCCGCGAGCGCCTCGCAGCTGGACGATGTGTACAAGACCCTGACCTCCGACGTCGGCTATGAGACGGCCCACACGGAGGTCACCGCCCAGTGGGCGCTCTACTCCCTGGCATTCGGCGTGGTGGCGGCCCTGGGCGCCGTCTCAATGGCAACCAGGTGGCCGTGATGACACCCTTGATGAGCTTCATGAACCCCGACCGGCTGTGGTGGCTCGCCGTTCCGGTGGCGATCGCCCTGCTGTACCTGGTGCTCGCGGCCCGTCGCCGCGCCACCTCCGGTGGCAGTACCAACTCGATCCTGCGCAGGGTGCTGCCGCGTGACGCGGCGCTGAAGCGCCACCTGTCGGTGCTGGCCTCGGTGTTGTCCCTCGCCTCCCTGGTGGTGGCCTATGCCCGTCCGCAGGCGATGACGCAGGTCCCCCGGGAGCGGGCGACCATCGTGGTCACCATTGACGTGTCGCGCTCGATGGAGGCCACCGACGTCACCCCGAACAGGCTCGATGCCGCCAAGTCGGGGGCCAAGGACTTCGTGGATTCGCTGCCCTCGGCCTTCAACGTGGCGCTGGTGACCTTCGCCGGCACCGCCAATGTCAAGATGCCCCCGACCACCGATCGCACCCAGCTCAAGGCCGCCATCGATGCGATCCAGCTCGCCCCCTCGACGGCCATCGGTGAGGGCATCTACACGTCCCTGGACGTGCTGGAGAAGCTCGCGCCCCAGGATCCCGACCATCCCGACGATCCGGCGCCGGGTGCGATCGTCCTGCTGTCGGACGGCGCCACCAATATGGGACGCGACTCCGCCGACGCCGCCACGGAGGCCAAGAAGAAGAACGTGCCGATCTACACCATCGCCTACGGCACCTCGACGGGCTATGTCGTGGAGAACGGGCAACGCCAGACGGTGGCGGTGAACCACGCCGAACTGTCGCAGGTGGCGAAGCTGTCGGGCGGCAAGAAGTATTCGGCTGACAGTATGAAGAACCTCCAGGCGGTCTACCAGACCATTTCCCGCCAGATCGGCTACGTCGAGGAGTACCACGAGGTGACCGACCGGTTCGCAGGGATTGCGCTGATCTTCGCGGTGCTGGCCGCGGTGGGCGTGATATCACAGGCAGCGAGGTGGCCATGATGGACAACGAACACAGCATTGGTGTCGACGAGCGCGTTCGCGGAGTACTCGCCGGGGTGACCGACGCCTGCGAACGGGCGGGGCGTGACCCCGCCCGGGTGCGGCTGCTCCCGGTGAGCAAGACACATCCGATCGAGGCGGTCCGGCAGGTGAACGGCGCGCTGGAGCGCCAGGCCGGGCATGTCCCGCATCGGTTATTCGGCGAGAACCATGTGCAGGAGATCGTCGCGAAGACCGATGAATTGCGCCCTGACGACGATTTCGGCTTTGCCCTCATCGGGCACCTCCAGTCGAACAAGGTCAACGCGGTGGCCGGGCTCATCGACGAGTTCCAGGCGCTGGATTCGCTGAAGCTGGCAGGACGCCTTGACCGACGCCTGAACACCCTGGGCAGGGGCCTGAGGGTCCTCGTCGAGGTGAATACCTCGGGGGAGGCCGCCAAGCACGGGATCGACGTCGACGATGCCCAGGACTTCTGCCGGGCGCTTGCTGACTTCGATGCCCTCACCGTGGCGGGGCTCATGACGGTGGCGGTGAACAGCCCCGACCGGGAACGGGTCGCGGCATGCTTCGACCGCCTGGTCGCCCTGCAGTCACGACTGCGCGACGACGGGGTGCTCGGCTCCGACTGGGCCGAGCTGTCCATGGGGATGAGTGGCGACTATCCGTTGGCCATTGAGCATGGCGCCACCACCGTGCGGGTGGGTACGGCCCTGTTCGGTCCGCGCGACTACGGCACCCCGGCCTGAGCAGCCGGGCCCGGGCGCTGTGGCCCGGGAACCTCTGCGGACGGCTGGTCAGTGGGCCGCGCCGGGCAGGTTCTCGATGGTGAGCGCCTCCACCGTGCCGGCCGGACGAAAACCGAACAGCTGCGACAGGAAGCTCAGGGAGTCATTCAGCACCCGGGTCCTGGTTGCGGGCATCCTGAAGCCATGGCCCTCCCCGGCGAACATGACCACCGATACGGGCAGCGAGCGCTGGCGCAGGGCAGCGGCGAGCTCGTCGGCCTGCTGTGGGGGCACGACGGCGTCGTCCAGGCCCTGCAGGATGAGCATCGGCGCGTGCAGCTGGTCCAGGTGGTGAATGGGCGAGCGTTCCTCATAGACCTTGCGGGCCTGTGGCCACGGTCCCAGCAGCCCGTCGTTGTAGGTGGCCTCGAACTTGTGGGTGCCGCCCTCCTGCATCGCCACCAGGTCGGCGATCCCGTAGCGGCAGATGCCGGCTGAGAAGACCGACGAGCGGGTGAGGGCCGCGAGGACGGTGAAGCCACCCGCGCTGCCGCCCATGATCGCGATCTTGGACTGATCGGCCAGGTCGGCGCTCAGCAGGCTCTCGGCGGCATCGATGCAGTCATCGACATCGGCGATTCCCCACTGCCCGCGCAGACGCTCCCGATATGCCCGACCGAAGCCGGCCGATCCCGAATAGTTCACCGACAGCACGCCGAAGCCGCGTGAGGTCCAGAACTGCACCTGCGGGTCATATTCGTCGGTGGCCACCCCGGTGGGGCCGCCGTGCACGGTGAGGATCACCGGAGGCAGCTGCCCGGCCGGCGCCACGAAGTCCTCATTGTGCGGCTCGAAGAACCAGCTCTGCACCTGACCGTGCTTTCCCTCGAAGGTCAGGGAATGTGCCACGGAGGTGATCTTCGGATCCGGGAGCACCCCGGGACTGTGCTCAATGCGCATGCCCTCCGCACCGATGCTGACCACCGCGGCAGGTGCATTGGGTCGCGTCACCAGGGCGTATGCGGTTCCCCCAACGCTCGCCAGTCCATCCACGTCCGAGACGCTCGTGAGGGCCTCGCTGGCCCCACCGTGGGCCGGCACCCGGCTCAACGAACAGATGCCGGCATCCCACGATGCGTAATAGATCCAGCCCCCCGACAGGGCGAAGGCGGAACGACCCTGCTGCCACATGGGAAGGTCCCCGTCGGCCGCCTCGTCCACCAGCTGGCGGATGCCGCGGGTGGGCGTCCACATGTGGAGGTTCCAGTAGCCCGCGGCATCGCTCATGAACAGCAGCCGCCCGTCGGAGGCCCACTTGGGATGCTGGATCGACACGGGGCTGCCGGGATCATGCTGCCCATCGAACACCGTGTGCACATGCATGACGGCGAGCTCGGGAATGGAAACCAGGGTGCCGGCACGCAGGGCGCTGGCATCCCAGGCCATCGCCGGTTGGTTCCATTCGATCCAGGCGATGGAACCGTCCTCGTTGACGGTGGGGTCCGCATAGAAATCGGCGCCCTCGACCAGCACCGTGCCGGCATGGGGCACCACGTCGTCCGTGGGCCAGGCCAGGGCGGCAATGGTCAGGATGGGCTCGCCGGGTGCCGAATGGTCCTCGCGGACACACACGATGCACTCGTGTTCGGGCACCGGCACGAAGGCGGCGTAGCGGTAGTTCGGATCAACCGGCGTGATGGCCATCGTGAGACCGCCCAGGCTGGTGGCCATCACCTGGCCACTCGTGTCGTCACTCCAGGCCACGGTGCCCTGACGTGCTCCCCAGGAGCCACCCCCGTACTCGTAGACCCGGGTGCGCACATTCATCGGAGCGGCGGTGATCTCGACGATCTGCCCGTCGCGGCTGCGCAGCAGGCTGAGGCGGGCCACGTCATCGGACGCGGACTCCAGCCAGTACAGGTCGTCGCCGTCGGAGCCGAATTCGCGCAGCGTGACGCCGGCCGCCACGGTCTCGGCCGGAGTCAGGGGAGAGCTCCAGGCTCCGTAGTCGGCAACGGTCGGTCCCTGGTGTTGCGGCGCAGTGGTCATGATCGCAACCCTAGCGAGGCCATCTGCGCCGGGAGCGAACTGGCAACTGGCTGCCCGGTGGGGCACAATCTGGGAAGAACCGAAAAACCATGTCAGGCATCGTCTGCAGGCTGCTGGGGAAGGCACACCTGAGCGACGAGAGGAGCCGGCATGGGAAACCAGACACGCGGCGTGATCTTCATCCACTCCGCGGTGGGTGCGTTGTGCCCACATATTGAGTGGGCGATCGGGGCGGTGCTGGGCCACCGCATCAGTCCCGACTGGACGCGCCAGCCCGCGCAGCCCGGAACCATGCGCACCGAGCTGATCTGGCAGGCGCCCGAGGGCGCGTGTGCCCAGATCGTCTCGGCGTTGTTGAGGTGTCGTGAGCTTCGCTTCGAAGTGACCCAGGACGCCAACCCCGATATGGGGGAGCGCTATGCGTTCACGCCCTCCCTGGGCATCTTCCACACCGGTACCGATGCGGCCGGGAACATCCAGGTCGCGGAGAACCGGCTGCGGGACGCGCTGGCAGACCGCAGCCCCGGCCACGACCTGCGGGCATCGCTTGACGACCTGCTGGGAACCGCCTGGGACGAGGAACTCGACGTCTTCCGCCACGCCAGCGAGGACGCACCGGTGCGCTGGTTGACCCGCGCCGTCTGAGCGGTCCGCCCGTCGCGGGTGGCCGTGCGGTTGGCGCACGGGGTGAACCGCAGACCGGGTGAACAGCAGGCGGGGTGAACAGCAAGGCAACAGAAGCGCCGGGGTGGTGCGATCAGT
>OLOA01001426.1_pt1 | contig 23848 bp, 21 predicted proteins | sample 1672201 | NCBI WGS metagenome assembly OLOA01 (sample SAMEA3136658, study PRJEB25190) | human gut metagenome
GTGCGGCAATGACGCCGCACAGGTGCCCACCCAACGACCGAATGGCGGGTCGTGACCACGTGGCGGCACCTCGTCGACCGCGCCCGGACACGTCCCGTCCGGCGATGAGCATGCAGACGGACAGGTGCCCCGCACCCAACGAACCCTCAGAACAGCGAGGTCACCGTCTGGATCACCAGGTTGATGTTGAGGATCGTCAGCACGCCGGTGGCCAGCCAGCCCAGCACCGCAACCCACCGGGGGTTGGCAAAGCGCTTGCCCATGATGCGCTTCGAGCTGGTGAACCACACCAGCGGCACCATCGACAGCGGCAGCGCGATCGACAGGAACACCTGGGTGTCAACCAGCAGCACGTCGAGCATGTGCTCCGAGCCGCCGAAGATGATCGTGAATGCCACCACCGGAATCACCGCGATCAGCCGGGTGATCACGCGTCGCACCCACAGCGGCACGCGCATGCGGATGAAGCCCTCCATCACCACCTGGCCACTCAGGGTGCCGGTGATGGTGGAGTTCTGGCCCGACGCCAGCAGCGCGACGGCGAACAGGGTGCTGAGGATCGGGCTGGCGATCGAGCCGGCCAGCGTCGGGTCCTTCAACGCGGAATACAGCGAGCCGAACGTGGACAGGTCCTGGGTGGCGCCGAAGAACAGCGCCGCACCCAGCAGCAACAGCAGGCAGTTCACGATGAATGCCGCACTTAGCTGCACATTCGAGTCCCAGGTGGCGAACTTCACCGCGTGCGCCTTGGACGCGTCGTCGGCACGGTCGTAGTCACGCGACTGCACCAGGGCCGAGTGCAGGTAGAGGTTGTGGGGCATCACGGTGGCGCCGACGATGCCCAGTGCCATGGTGAGTTCGGCGGGCCGCAGGATGTCGCTGGTGGGGATGAATCCTTCGAAGACCTTGGGCATATTGGGCCCGGCCAGGTACACCTCGTAGATGAACACGATCATGATCGTGAGGATCAGCGTGGCCACGATCGCTTCGATCTTGCGGAAGCCCACCTGCATGAGGAACAGCAGCAGGAACACGTCGAGCACGGTGAGCAGCACGCCGACGATCATGTTGATGCCGAACAGCAGGTGCAGGGCGATCGCCGCGCCGATCACCTCGGCGATGTCGGTGGCCATGATCGCCAGCTCGGTGATGATCCACAGCACGATGCCCAGCCGCCTGCCGACGTGGGCGCGCGTGGCCTGCGCCAGGTCCATGCCGGTGACGATGCCGAGCTTCAGTGCCATGTACTGCAACAGCATGGCGATCAGGCTCGAGATGAGGATCACCGACAACAGCCCGTAGCCGAACTGGGAGCCGCCGCCGATGGAGGTGACCCAGTTGCCGGGGTCCATGTAGCCGACGGCCACCAGGGCGCCGGGCCCCGAGAAGCTTGCCAGCGAACGCCAGAACCCGGTGCCGGGCGGGGGCGTCTTGATGGTGCCGTTGATCTCTTCCAGCGACAGCCCGTTGGTGGGACGCACCAAGCCATGGATGCGGCTGGGTCGTCCTCGCTCGGGGGCCTGGTCGGGACGCTCTTCTGATTCGGTCATCGCACTCGACATTCGTCGTCTTCCACTGTCTCGAACCCCACTGCCGGTCGTGCCCGGATGCTCCTGCGCCGGGTCGGCCCGGTTGCGGAGGCGGCGTCGCCGAACCCGGTGTCCGGACGACCCAAGGTCGTCTGAACCCAGTGTTCAACTGGGCCTCAGTCTAGAGTTCGGGTATCCGAAATCACAAGTTCCCCACACAGGAGAATTCACTCGCGGCGTGACATAATGACGCCGTGACCACCGACTTCCATCCCACCTCAGCGCAGGAACAGTGCCTGAAGGTGATCTGGGGGCTCGGCGAGCACGACGACGATCCGGTGACCGTCAGCCGGCTGGCGAAGGCCCTCGACCAGAGCAATTCGGCGGTCTCGGAGATGGTCAAGCGCCTCGACGAGGCCGGCACCGTGCGCCACGAGCGCTACGGCGCCATCCACCTGACGCCCAAGGGACGCCGGGTGGCGGTGGGCATGGTGCGTCGCCACCGCCTGCTGGAGACCTTCCTCACCGCCGTGCTCGGCTACCCGTGGGACGAGGTGCATGGCGAGGCCGATGCGCTGGAACATGCGGTGTCGAACACGCTGGTCGACCGCATCGACGCACACTTGGGCCATCCCACCCATGATCCGCACGGTGATCCGATTCCGGCCGCCGACGGCACCTTGGCCGACACCGGAACCACCCGGTTGACCGACCTCGCCCCCGGCGTGGCGGCGCGGGTGGCGCGGGTGAAGGACACCGATCCGCAGTTCCTGCGCTTCCTCAGCGACAGGCACATCACCCTGGGCACCTCACTCACCCGGTTGCCGGGTGAGCCCTATTCGGCCGATGTGGTGATGTCGCTGCCCGGCCGCGAACCGATCACCATCTCGGCCCGGCTGGCTCGCACGATCTGGGTGGAGCCACAGGCATAGCTGCTGGCAGCCGACCGTCCGGTCTGTTGGCGGACGCCGATTCGGTTCGGGGGTGCCGAGGGGTATCCGTGTCGACGCCCCGGCGCACTCACCCCGAGGCCGTCAATCGGTGTTGGCCGCACGGACGGCCGGCTCAGTGCTGTGTGTTGGCGGGCAATTCCTCACCCTGCATCGATTGCGCCTTCGACTTCTCGGCGCTGTGCAGGATGTCATCCTCCGAAACGGGACGCAGATGGTCCCACAACAGGAACGCCAGGCCAATGATGAACATGGCGACGCCGGTGTACAGGTTGATCGGAATGCCGCCGGTGAGTGCCTTGTCGGCTTCCGGGCGGGCGATGCCCATGCCGGTGACCAGTACGCCGTAGACCACGAACAGCCCCCCGAGGAAGCGTCGCAGGTCGAAGCGGCGGGTGTCGCGGATGGCCTCGTCGCGCTCCTGCTTGGTCAACTGCACCGCCGGCAGGTCGCCGGTGGTCAGCGGCTCGGCCGGATGGGCGCCGGTCCAGGGCTCCTTGGTCGGTGAACCGGTGAAGGGCCTCCCGGCGTTCTGCCCCCGGGCGTCCGGTCCGGGACGCCCGGGCTCGGCGGCGTTGGCGTCGTGGGTGTTATCGATGTCAGACATGGGAACTGTCCTTCCTGCGGATCAGACGAACGGGATGTAGAGCAGCACGCACAGCACAAGGGCCGTGAAGCCGAGCACTGCCGGCGAGCGGTACCAGGCATCGTCGCCGGCGTGGTTGTCGGCCTTCAGGTTGATGATGCCCACACCGCGCACCAGCCCGTCGAGCTGGGCGATCGGCTTCGGCTTGGTGACCACCGAGACGGCCACCGTCACCACCACGGCGGTGACGAACGACCAGATGGCCCCGTACAAGGTCTCGGCGGTACCGGTGGCGTAGTCGAACCACGACCAATGGTTCAGGTATCCGATCCACACCACCATCGGGGCGATGATGCCCGCGATGTATCCCCACAGGCCGCCGGCCGGACTCGCCCGCTTCCAGAAGATGCCCACGATGAACACTGCGAACAGCGGCGCATTGAAGAAGGAGAAGAGCGTTTGCATATACGTCATGATGTTGCCGAATTGGGCGGCCAGGAATGCAGTTCCCACACCAATCAATACGCCCACCGTGGTGACCACTCGGCCAGCGCTCAAATAATATCGATCAGGCATGTTCGGCTTGATATAGCGTTCCCAGATATCATAGGTGAATACCGTGTTGAAGCTCGAAACATTGGCGGCCATGCCGGCCATGAACGACGCCATCATGCCGGTGACCGCCACGCCGAGCACACCCTGCGGAAGGTACATCTGCATCAACTTGGGGATGGCTTCGTTGTAGGTGATCGTGCCGTCAGCGAACAGATTGCCCACGGTGGCCGCCGCGATCATGCCGGGAATTACCACGATGAAGGGGATAAACAGCTTCGGGAAGGCGCCGATCAGCGGGGTGCGTCGTGCGGCCGACATGTTCTTGGCCGAGAAGGCACGCTGCACCTCGGTGAAGTTGGTGGTCCAGTATCCGAACGCCAGCACGAAGCCCAGGCCCATGACGATGGCCAGCCAGTTCGCGCCGATCGGATTCGTCACATCACCGATCCCGGTGCCCTTCCATGCATGTGTCATGAGCTTGCCACCGGTGGTGTTGGCCAATGCCTGCGTCAGGCCACCCCATCCGCCCACGCGGTGCATGCCGACGACGGTCAGCGGCACCAGGGCGGCGATGATCACGAAGAACTGCATCACCTCGTTGTAGATGGCCGACGACAGACCGCCCAGCACGATGTAGATCAGCACGAACAGGGCCGAGATCACCACGGCCAGCCATTCGGGCCAGCCAAGCATGGCCTCGATGATCAGCGCCATCGCATACAGGTTGATACCAGCGATCAGCACATTCGAGGCGGCGAATGAGATGGAGTTCACCAGGTGCGCGCCCTTGCCGAAGCGGCGCAACATGAACTCGGGCACGCTGCGCACCTTCGAGCCGTAGTAGAACGGCATCATCACCAGGCCGAGGAACACCATGGCCGGTACCGCGCCGATCAGGTAGTAGTGCAGCGTTGCCATGCCGATCTGGGCGCCGTTCGCGGCCATGCCCAGGATCTCCGTGGCGCCGAGGTTCGCCGAGACGAACGCCAGCCCGGTGATCCAGGCCGGCATTGAGCGTCCCGACAGGAAGAAGTCCATCGACGAGTGCACCCTGCGGCGGGCGGCGAAACCGATCATGAGCACTGTCGAGAAATAGATGAGCAGCATCAGGTAATCGACCGGTGACAGGTCGAGCCGGATCGCTGAGGCCGTGTCCAGGGCCAGCATGGGGGTGCCTTCCGTCGAGCATTTCGCCCCGCGGGTGTGGCGGTGCAGACGATGCACGGCCTCGGGGCGCCTTATCTGTCACCCCACCAGGCGTCAGCGACGATGGTGACGTGAACATTGTGAGTATCGTCCCGTGGCCGGCTCTCGCGAGGTGATCCCACATTCCGACCCTCCGCGGTGGATGGGCAGCTGTGGATGCGCATCTCGGGGCCCGGCCGGTGTAGCGTGTGGCGCGTCATCACGGGCGCCCTCAGAACGGGCTGAGATCGAGCTGGTCTGCTCGAGCACCGATTGCACCTGTCCGGGTAATGCCGGCGAAGGGAAAAGAAGACTCATCATGGATTCATCCACACCAAACAACGCTCCCGCCAACCGCGTCCGCGCCACGCGTGCCGTGAAATTCGGAGATTTCACGCTGGAGGTCCCCTATCAGGAGATAAAGCTCCAGGACACCCCCGGCGGCGGCGCCAATGCACCATTCACCGACTATTGCACCCAGGGTCCGGATTGTGATTCCACCCAGGGGCTGCCACCGATGCGCCAGCCTTGGATTGATGCCCGAGGCGATACCACCGTCTATTCCGGACGTGGAAGAAATCTGGCCGACGACGGCCGCCGGGCCGCCAAGCGCGGGGCCTCGTCGCGTGAATGGCAGGGGCGCACACAGACGCCACTGCGGTCGCGCGACGGTGGGGCGATCACCCAGATGTCCTATGCCAGGGCCGGCATCATCACTCCCGAGATGGCCTTCGCGGCCGCCCGTGAGGACTGCGATCCCGAGTTGGTGCGCAGCGAGTTGGCGGCTGGCCGTGCGGTGATGCCGCTCAACGTCAACCATCCCGAGGCAGAGCCGATGGTGATCGGCTCGCGCTTCCTGGTGAAGATCAACGCCAATATGGGCAATTCGGCCACCACCTCGTCCATCGACGAGGAAGTCGCCAAGCTCACATGGGCCACCACCTGGGGCGCCGACACCGTGATGGACCTGTCCACCGGCGCCGACATCCACACCACCCGCGAATGGATCCTGCGCAATTCGCCCGTGCCGATCGGCACCGTGCCGATCTACCAGGCGCTGGAGAAGGTCAACGAGGACGCGTCGAAGCTCAGTTGGGAGATCTACCGCGACACGGTGATCGAGCAGTGCGAGCAGGGCGTCGACTACATGACCGTGCATGCCGGGGTGCTGCTGCGCTATGTGCCGCTCACCGCCAACCGCGTCACCGGCATCGTCTCGCGCGGGGGGTCGATCCTGGCGGAATGGTGCCTGGCCCACCACGAGGAGAACTTCCTCTACACCCACTTCGACGAGCTGTGCGACATCCTGCGCGCCTACGACGTCTGCTTCTCGCTGGGCGACGGCCTGCGTCCGGGCTCGCTGGCCGACGCCAACGACGAGGCCCAGTTCGCCGAACTGCTGACGCTGGCCGAGCTCACCCGACGTGCCTGGGCCAAGGACGTGCAGGTGATGATCGAGGGGCCCGGCCACGTGCCCTTCGACACCGTGAAGATGAACGTCGAGCTGGAACAGCAGCTGTGCCAGGGGGCGCCGTTCTACACGCTCGGGCCGCTGGTCACCGATGCGGCCCCCGGCTACGACCACATCACCTCGGCCATCGGCGCCACCGAGATCGCCCGGTGGGGCACCGCCATGCTGTGTTATGTCACGCCCAAGGAACATCTGGGCCTGCCCGATCGCGACGACGTCAAGACCGGCGTGATCACCTACAAGATCGCCGCGCACGCCGCCGACGTGGCCAAGCACCATCCCGGTGCGCGGGATCGCGACGACGCCATCAGCAAGGCGCGCTTCGAGTTCCGCTGGAACGACCAGTTCGACCTGGCCTTCGACCCCGACACGGCCCGCGCCCTGCACGACGAGACGCTGCCGGCCGAGGGCGCGAAGCTGGCCCACTTCTGCTCGATGTGCGGGCCGAAGTTCTGCTCAATGGCCATCTCGCAGAACATTCGCAGCCGGTTCGGTGGGGCGCTGGAGCAGGCCGCCATCGTGAACGGCTCGACGACGCTGGGGATGCCGGCCCCGATGTCAGCCCCGGTGGCAGCCGCGGCACCCACGACGGCGCAGGGGACTGGGGTCGATGGCGGCGAGGTGATTGCCACGCCGCAGGGCCTGGCCGCCGCGATGGCTGCCAAGAGCAGTGAGTTCCTGGCTGCCGGCGGACATGTCTATGTTGCTGCCGACCAGGCGGGGCGCGCCGACCGGGAGTGAGTTCGGCGCCTCGTTGAACCGTTGCACGACGGTGTTGGCCGGGACCGGGGACGAGCCGGTCCCGGTCAACATCGTGTGGTGACGTGTGGTGACGTGTCAGTCGCGGGCGGCGCGGTTGATGGCCAGCTGTGTGGCCCGCTCCAAGCGCTTGCTGGCGGGTTGCCCGTCGGCCCAGACGAGCTGGCCGTCGGCCAGGGCCGCCACCACGCGTCCACGATCGACCAGCATCGGGCGGAACATGCCGTTCTTCGAGGGACTCAGCAGGGTCTCGCCGGCCGCGTCGGTGAGGCAGCTGCGATCCTGGTAGCCGATGTGCAGCTCGTCGAAGGCGGGCAGCAGCATGGTGCGTCGGGCGGCGGGCAACGACTGGGCCAGCAGGTCGGCCAGGTCGGCGCGCAGCACGAACTCGCCGGCAGGGGCCTCGGCCGGTTGGCGTCCCCCCGCGACGGCGTGGGCCATCCGCAGCAATTGCGCGCCCGACATGCGCAACAGGGGCACCATGTGCGAGCCGTCGAAGGCAGACGCCCCGGGGCTGTCGGCGGCCGACACCGCGTCGCGCAGGGCACGCAGCGCCACGGTCTTCGACAGACCGCTCCACCGCGCCAGGTCGGCGGCGGTCACCGGCCCGTGGCTGGTGGCGTAGCGGCGGGCGATCTCGGCCAGCGCGGCCGGGTTGCCGGTGGGGGCCTTGCTACCGCGGCCGGAGTGGCCGGGGCCGGTGGTGGCGTCGGGAAGCGTGCGGGCGTCCACGAGCAGCGGCTCATTGCCCTGCAGGGGGCCCTGCACGAGCAGTCCGTCGGCATGCAGCCAGATGATCAGGGAACGGCGCAGGTGGCCGGCGCCGGCGGCATGCGGATCGGCGGGCACGACGCCGCGGCGCGCCCACTCGTTGACCAGCGTGCGACGCGAGACGGCGCCATATTCGCCGATCAGTTCGAAGGCGATGTCGGCGGCCTGCTTCAGTAGCTTCTCGTCGACGCCGAACTCGGTCTCGGCGCGGTGCTTGAACGCGGCCCGCCGGTTGTCCAGTGCCACCCGCAGCCAGTGGTGGTCCTCGGCCGTGGTCACGTGGATGGTGCCGCGCATCGGCCACGAGCGCATCAGCTCGCGGTGGTTGAATGCGGCGCGCACTCCGTCGGTGCTGGTCTGGCGGGTGCGGGCGGCGATCGCGTCCAGGGACGATCCGAACAGTTGGCCTTGCATGGCCAGCTGGCGGCGCACCGCCTCATGGGGCGTCGGCGCCGACGTGGCCGGCACGAGTCCCTGGGCGACAATGCGCAGCAGCGAGATGGACGTGGGCAGCGCTGGCGGCGGGGGAACTCGAGGCACATCTTCACGTTAGTGCCGCCGGTCTGTCGCCGACGGAGGGGCTGCGGGTTGACACGGTTTCCCCTGCGACTGCCGGAGGGGAACCGTGTCATCGATCAGGGCATGGCCGTGGGAAGGATCATGGAGGCCATCCATGTGTCGGAGGCCAGCCATGTGTCCCGTCCCGGGAAGGGGTTCCTGCTGCGGGGTCAGGCGGCTCGCCCGTCACCATCGACACGGTCGAGATAGTCCTCCAACGCGCGGCGCATGATCTGTGAGGCATTGGTGTTGTGGGCGGCCGTGAACCGGTCGAGACGATCGTTGAGTTCTTCGGGCAGTCGCACCTGCCGTTTGGGTGAGCGTCCACGTCCGGTGGCATTGCCATGTCCAAGGCTTGGGTGTCCAACGCGGGCGAGCAGTGCACGGCTGGCTTCCACTGCCTGATCGCCGACGAGGACGTCCGGGGAGTCCCATCCGCGGCCTTCGTCGGCGTCGATCTGCTCGATGGCTTCGCGGTAGTCCCTGTCCTGTGCTTCCATCATGCTCTCCCCTCTAGATCGCAACCCAGAGCGATGAGTCGCTCACGGGTGGTCTGCCTCACGTCCATGCAATGGAACATGACCAGGTTCCGGTGGCGGTCGTCCACGTCAGCGAACACCTCAATGGTCCTTCCTCAGCGCGCCGGCCCGACCCAGGCCGCCGGCGGTCTGGCATGACCCGGGCGGGTTGGCGGGAAGGCCATGACGAACGCCAACGGTGTCTCCATCGCATGGATCGCATCTTGCTTGGTGTATCCGTGTTCGGCGGCGCTGTCGGTGAGCTCGATGCCCATCCATAAAGGGTACTACCGTTTAGGGTGATCCCTAAGGGCCAATCACACCAACGGCCGGCGGGTTGTCGAAGTGGACCGTGATGCCGCATTGATCGCAGTGGTGCACTCACTCGGCCACCGTTGCCGTCATCGGGATCTCAGCGTGCGTGGCACGATGGATCAGATCGGGGTCATGGCCAGGACCAGAGGGGCTTTCCCCGGGGTCCGTGGCATGGGGAGGAACGCCGGATGTTGCCCGAATGGGAACCTGCGCCCGGCATCGTCGACGACCTGCAGCTCGACGACTATTCGCCGCTGATGATCATGGGTGACACGGAGCTGCTGGTGCGCGCGGTGCGCATCAGCGCCGCCGAATGCGTGGCGCTCGACGCGGAGACGCGTCGTCAGGTGCAGGCAGTTGCCGATCGTCGTACCAGCGTGTCGAGCCAGCTTCCCGAGCTCGATGAGCGCCGTGCCGCCACCGCCGTCGCCGGACGCCTGCTCGCCGGGCAGGTGCTCGCCGAGAGCACCATCGCCAACATGGTGGCGCTCACCGCCCTGCGCTCGGCACTCAAGCACGTCGACTTCGACGACTGGGACCTGTGGCAACGCAGCGTGCCCTCCCGGGACTACGCCCAGTGGCCGGCTGCCGCGACGTTCGTGCTCAACCAGATCTTTCCGTCCACCGCCCCGCGCGTGATCCACAGCGATGGCGAGCTGCTGCTGGTGGTGCCGATGCGCACCGCCAAGCGTGCTGCCAGCTATTGGGCGATGGGTGCCAAGCCGATCCGACGTCCGGACAACGGCGGCCGGGAATAGGTGCGACAAAAGCACCGTCTACCGTGCTTCATCCGCACCTATCTCGTGTTCACCACCGATCAGCGGCGGCGGCGAGGCCGGCTCACACGTGGATCAGGATCTCCCCGTGCAGCAGGCTGAACCAGCCGTCGGGATCGGCCGCCCAGTGCCGCCAGGCCTGCGAGATCTGCTCCAGCTCGTCGCGCGTCGCCATGCCCGACGACGTCAGCTGCTCGGCGATCGACGAGTCGAGGATGCGCTGCGCCCACGTGCCACCCCACAGCTGACGGGCGGCATCGTCGGCGTAGCACCACGTGGATGACGATGCCGTCACCTCGGTGGCACCGGCGCCATGGGCCCAGGCCAGCAGGCGTCGTCCGGCATCGGGCTCGCCGCCATTGGCCCGTGCCGCAGCCCGGTACAGCTCCAGCCAGCGGGTCAGGCCGGCCGACTCGGGCCACCAGGTGAATCCGGCGTAGTCGGAATCGCGCACGGCCACCACGCCGCCGGGACGGGCCACGCGCATCATCTCGCGCAGCGCGACCACCGGATCGCCCACATGCTGCAGCACCTGGTGGGCGTGCACCGCGTCAAAGCTGTCGTCGTCGAAGGGCAGGTCTGCCACGTCGCCGCGCCGCACCTCCACGGTGCCGGTTCCGGCGGCCTCCAGCCCGGCCCGGGTGACCGCGACGGCCTCGTCGGTGACCTCCAGGGCGGTCACGTGCCCGGGCGCGACCAACGCGGCAAGGTCCGCCGTGATGGTGCCGGCCCCGCTGCCGACGTCCAGCAGGCTCATGCCCCCACGCAGCAACGGCAATAAATATCCCGCCGAGTTCCGCGCGGTGCGCGCCCGGTGCGAGGCGAGCACGCTGGGGGCGTAACCGTGCGTGTAGTGGGTATGTTCAGTGGGCGTGGCGCGCATGGTCGCAGGCTAACTCCGCTTGTCAGCGCGGCGTGGCGCTGCCCATTGTCATGCCCATGGTGCCGGCGGGATGGAATGCTGGACGATGAGCCCCGGCCGCGTCAGCGGGTGGGGCCGCCAATCAGACAGTTCCCGACCAGCAGAGGCAGCCCTCGTGACATCTTCGCTCTTCTCGCCACTGACCATCTCCGCGCCCGCCGGCGACGGCCTGACCCTGCGCAATCGCGCGATCGTGTCGCCGATGTGCCAGTACATCGTCGACGCGCACGACGGCGTGCCGCTCGACTGGCACCTGCAGCACTACGGCTCGCTGGCGGCCGGGGGCTTCGGCCTGGTGACCACCGAGGCGACGGCCGTGGAACCGCGCGGCCGGATCTCGCCGCGCGACATCGGCCTGTGGAACGACGAGCAGCAGCAGGTGCATGCCCGCATCGTCGACTTCGTCCACTCCCAGGGCGCGGCCATCGCCACCCAGCTGAGCCATGCCGGCGGCAAGGCGTCCACCTATCCGTGGCTGCCCGACCAGCCCGGCGGCACCGTGCCCGCGGACCAGGGCGGCTGGCAGACCGTGGGCATCACCGACCAGCCGGTCTTCCCCGGGCTGGACGCGCCGCAGGCGCTCGACGCGGCCGGTCTGAAGCAGGTCGTCGACGCATTCCGTGAGGCGGCCCGGCGTGCCGACGCCGCCGGCTATGACTCCATCCAGCTGCACGGTGCCCACGGCTACCTGATGCACCAGGCCCTGTCGCCGCTCACCAACACCCGCACCGACGAATACGGCGGCGACCTGCCGGGGCGTTCGCGGCTCATGCGCGAGATCGTCGACGCGGTGCGTTCGGTGTGGCCGGCCACCAAGCCGCTGGGCCTGCGCCTCAGCGCCACCGACTGGACGGAGCGCGGCCTCGACCTGGAGACCGCGGCCGCCGTGATGCACGAGCTGGTGGCCGACCACGGCCTCAACTGGATCGACGTCTCCTCGGGTGGCCTCAATGGCGGCCCGATCCCGATGGGCCCGGGCTACCAGGTGTCGCTGGCCACGGCCATCAAGGACGCGCTGGTCGACACCGATGCCGTCGTGTCGAGCGTTGGCATGATCACCGACGCCACCCAGGCCGAGACGATCCTGGCCACCGACCAGGCCGACGCCGTGAGCATCGGACGCGCCGCACTGCGCAATCCGCACTGGGCGGCGCAGGCGGCGGTGGAACTCGGCGTCCCGCTGGAGGACAACCCGGTGGCCGACCAGTTCTGGCGCGCCTACCTGTAGGCCGGGACGCCCGGCGCCCCGCGGCCCGGCCCCTCGGGGCCGGATCTCAGGCGAGGGCGGCGGCCAGTTCGCGTTCGACGACAGGCTCGTCGGCCTGCTCGCCGCGCCGCAGGGCCAGGCCCAGCACGAGGCCCACCAGGCTGAGCACGATCGAGAACACCAGGCCCTCATGCACCCCGGCGATGGTCGCCGCCGACGACGAGGCCCCTGCCCGGGTTGCCGCACCGCGTCCTGCGCTCAGCAGGCCGGCGGCAAAGGCGGTACCCAGTGCGCCACCCACCTGCTGCAGGGTGCTGATGGCGGTGGAACCGTCGGCGCCCAGACGGTCCGGCAGGGCATTGAGTCCGTGCGTCTGGGTGGGTGTCATGGCCAGCGGCACACCCACCATGAGCAGGCAGTGGAAGGCGACGAGCATCCACAGTGGGCTGTCGGTGCCCAACAGCAGGAAGGCGGCTGCGGCCACGGTGGCGATGGCGAAGCCCGCCCGGGCGATCACCCACGGACGGTGGGTGTCGGTGGCGCGTCCGGCCCACACCGACACCAGGCCGTTGACCACGCCGGCCGGCAACATGATGAGGCCGGCGGTGAACACGGCCACCGACCGTCCCTGCTCGAGGTACATCGGGATCAGGAAGATCGCGCACATCAGCAGGGCGTTGTTGGCCAGGATCAGCGCCGAGGCCACCGCGAAGTTCCGACGGGCGAACACCCTCACGTCAAGGATCGGCTGGGGCAGATGCAGCTGACGGTGCACGAACACGGCGAGTGCGACGATGCCCACCACGAAGCTGCCCCACCCCAGCGGGTTGGTGATACCAAAGAGCCCGCGGAACTCATGGCGAACACGAAGAGTCCCAGGCCGATGGTTGACAGGCCGATGGAGGCAGCGTCGATATGCGGACGGGTGATGGGCTGCACATTGCGCAGGAACGTCGTCGAGACGCCCAATGACAGCGCCACCAGCGGAAGCATCAGCCAGAAGATCCACTGCCAACCGATCGTCTGCACCACGAGCCCCGACACGGTGGGGCTGATCGCCGGGGCGAACATGAGCACCAGGCCGACGAGTCCCATGGCGCTGCCGCGGCGTTCGGGCGGATAGGCGGCCACGGCGGTGGAGACGATGAGGGGGATGAGGATGCCGGTGGCGGCGCCCTGGATGAGGCGTCCGGCCACGAGCATGCCGAAGCCCGGTGCCAGTGCGCTGACCGTGGCGCCGACGGCGAAGAAGGCCAGGGCGGTGAACACCAACTGACGGGTGGTGAACCAGCGCACCAGCAGGCTGGACAGCGGCAGCAGCATGCCGACCATCAGCAGATATCCGGTGGTGAGCCATTGCGCCGTGGTGGTGCTGATGGCGAAGACATGCATCAGGTCGGGCAGGGCGATGTTGAGTGCGGCTTCACTGAACAGGCCGATGAAGCCGGCGAGCAGCGGGCCCAGCAGCACCAGAAAAGGGCGCGTCGGGGTCTGGGTTGATGAGGTGGTCAAGGGGTGCCTTTCTCGGGGGATCGACGTGGAGATACCGACGGATCCCAGATACTTATTAAAACATACCTATTGCATCGTACACGTTTCCCGAGCAGACTGACGCCATGGACCAGCCGGCACGGGGCGAGGGCGTACACGACGACGATGCACCCGCGGAGCATGTACGCGGCGAGCACGCGGTGACGCCGTCCCCGGACGATCGACCCCGCGACAAGCAGCTCGGCGAACTGGCCGATCGCATCGTGCGGGTGGCACGCCGCATCGAGGCACATCGCTTCCGGGACCCGCTCATCACCCCGGTGAGCCCGCTGGAAGCCCTGTTCCTGCGCTACGTAGACGACCATCCCGGCACCAGCCCGGGGGTGTTGGCGCGCGACCTGATGGTGCGCAGCAGCAATGCCAGCGCCGGATTGCGATCCCTGGAGCGCAAGGGCCTGATCACCCGCGCTGCAGATCGGGACGACGCGCGCGTCACGCGGCTATTCGTCACCGACGACGCGCGCCGCGCCACTGCCCGCGTCCGGGCGGAATGGGCCCACCTGCTGAGCGAGCTCCTGCCCCCTTCGGTGAATGTGGCCGGGGCCCTCCACGTGTTGGAACTGCTGGATGACGCACCCGCGGAACGCGAGCCCTGACTGCAGGCCCGATTGCGCAGTCCAGTGCCCGGTCGGGTCGGGAGCCTCATTCGGGTGCACGCCTGGTGCGCCCAGCAGCCCGGCCCGGTGGCCGCCAGTAATCGATCAGATGGTGCGGACTCGGGGACTCAGCGCTGCATATCCACGAAGCGGCTGTAATGGCCCTGGAATGCGGTGGTGATGGTGGCGGTGGGGCCGTTGCGGTGCTTGGCCACGATGAAGTCGGCCTCGCCGGCGCGCGGGCTGTCGCGGTCGTAGACGTCCTCGCGGTGCAACAGGATCACCATGTCGGCGTCCTGCTCCAGCGATCCGGACTCACGCAGGTCGGACAGCATCGGCTTCTTGTCATTGCGCTGCTCAGGGCCACGGTTGAGCTGGCAGAGCGCCACCACCGGGATCGACAGCTCCTTGGCCAACAGCTTGATCTGGCGGCTGAACTCACTGACCTCCAGCTGGCGGCTCTCCACCTTGCGTCCCGAACTCATCAGCTGCAGGTAGTCGATGATGATCAGCTTCAGGTCGTTGCGCTGCTTGAGGCGGCGGGCCTTGGCCCGGATCTCCATCATCGTCAGGTTGGGGGAGTCGTCGATGAACAGCGGCGCCTCCTGCACCTGACCGGCCTTGCGCACGATCTGGTCCCATTCCTCGTCGTTGAGCTTGCCGTTGCGAATGTGGTTCAGCGGCACCGTCGCCTCGGCACTCAGCAGGCGCATCACTAATTCGGTCTGGCTCATCTCGAGGCTGAAGTAGGCGCAGGGCAGCTTGTTGCTCACCGCCGCCGAACGGGCGAAGTCCAACGCCAGCGTCGACTTACCGACGGCGGGCCGCGCGGCCACGATGATCATCTGGCCGCCGTGCAGGCCATTGGTGAGCTCATCCAGGTCGATGAACCCGGTGGGCACTCCCGACATCACGCCGGTGTGCGATTCGATCGCCTCCATCTCGTCGATGGTGGGCTCGAGCAGCTCCTTCAGCGACTTGTAGTCCTCGCTGGTCTTGCCCTCGCTCACCTCGTAGATGGTCTGCTGGGCGGCGTCCACGATGTCGGGCACGTCGCCGGCGCCCTGGTAGCCGAGCTGCGCGATCTTCATTGACGCGTCGACCAGCCGGCGCAGCGTGGCCTTGTCGTGCACGATCTGGGCGTAGTAGCCGGCGTTGGCGGCGATCGAGATGGACTGCATCAGGTCGACCAGGCCGACGCGTCCACCCACCCGCTCCAGCTCGCCGCGCTTGTCGAGCTCGGCGGCCACGGTGACGGCATCGGCGGGTTCGCCGCGTCCGTACAGGTCGATGATCGCCTCGTAGATCGTCTCGTGCGCCGGGCGGTAGAAGTCCTGGGGGCGCACCTCCTCGATCACGTCGGCAATGGCGTCCTTGCTCATGAGCATGGCCCCGAGCACGCTCTGCTCGGCACCCACGTCCTGTGGCGGAGTGCGATCAAGGTCGCCGGCCAGTGGCGGACGATCCATCTCTATGGCGCTCATTCGCTCCCTCTCCGAACGGTTGGTCCGAACGGCTCGTCGGGCACATGTCTTGTGGTCCCGATGGTCCTGCACGGGCGGTGGTGACTGCCCGGCAAGCATTGTGCCCGCCGCCACCTACAGTTTCTGGCCGCGCACTGGCCGATCGGGTGCCCCGGTGTGGTCCTGTGCCCTGTCAGCGCGGTGTTTCCCGGTCGTGGTGCCCGTGTGGTTGGCCCATGTCGTTGCCCCGTGCGGACCCCGGCGGGCGGGGTGCTGGACGGTGGGAACGACCTGGTCGCGGCGTGTGCGTGCGGCGTGTGGTTGTGGCGTGCGAGGCCCAACGGTAGCCGCCCCGAAAACCTGCGGCAAGGGTGGTTTTCCACAGGCCCTGTGGACGGCATGTGGACCGTTGTGGACGACCCGCCTGAGCGCATGTGGACGACGGGATACTGCCCGGAAAACTCGTGGACGGGTGCCGGGCGCACAGCCCCGCGGCGGCACTTCCACGCGGGGAAAGCGCGGAACTGACGTTTCCGGCGGGGCGGGGAGCATCCGCGTCCGCGTGGGGGATCGGTCGACGACCGGAAAGGAAGGGATCGCGGTGTGGGGATTGTCGGATGGCACTTATGCACAGCGAATGTGGATATCTCGGTTTTGTGCTGATCCCGGGTCCGTGGGCCGGACGGATGGGCGGGATTGGTGGGGTCGGGTACCGGGTCCGCGGCCCCGGAGTCGGAGCGCCCCGGCACGGGTCGGCGGGGCATGGCAGTGACGTGGCAGTGCGGCGGCGCGCCCCGGGTCCGGGTGCCGGCGATGCCCGCACCGGGGGCGTCCGGCCTTCCGTGGATGGGCCTGATGGGCATACCCTGTGGGGGTATCGTCCTGAGCGCTTGCCAATACCCCCCGGGGGTATTAATCTGACGTCCGTGAGTGAAGCAACGAAGGCTCGCGGGGTCACCGACCTGCCGCTGGCAGCCGATCCGGAAAGCACGCCGGCACCAACCGCCACCGTGGATGATGCGCATGGCGATTGTGGCTGCGATGGCGAATGCAATCACCACCACGGCTATCTGGATAACAAGGAGAACTACCTCAAGCGCCTGCGGCGCATTGAGGGCCAGGTGCGCGGGCTGCAGAAGATGGTTCTCGACGAGAAGTACTGCATCGACATTCTCACCCAGATATCGGCCACCTCGAAGGCGCTGCAATCCGTGGCGCTGGCGATGCTCGACGAGCACATGAGCACCTGCGTGGTGCGCGCGGCCCGCGAGGGCGGCGACGAGGCCGAGATCAAGCTGGCCGAGGCCTCCGACGCCATCGCCCGGCTGGTCAGGTCGTAGCCGATCGGGCCCGGCCATTGCGCCGCGACCCCCGTTCGTGAATCACACCCCGCTGAGTCACGCCGGGTCGCATCAGACACGGTCCCCCAGCGGACAGCACATCAACAACCCCTCAGAAGAAGGAAGTACCACCATGAAGAGCAAGTACGTCGTCACCGGAATGACCTGCGGACACTGCGTCAACCACGTCACCGAAGAGGTCTCGGCGCTGCCGGGCGTCCGCAAGGTGAAGGTGAAGCTCGACGACGGCTCGATGGCCATCACGAGCGCCGAGCCCATCGACTTCGACGCGATCAAGGCCGCCGTCACCGAGGCCGGCGAGGACTACCAGGTGCAGCCCGCCTGACGCGGAACTGACCTGCCCGACTCGGCGCGCCGTGGTCCCACTGACCGTGGGGCCACGTTCCGCGTGTCGACGGGTGCCTCCACGCCCCACCCCCCGTTGAAGGGAATCCGATGACCAACCGTGCGCACGAGCAAGCAGGCGGCACTTCCACGCCGCCCGATCCGGTACCTGGTGGGCGCCCTGGCGCCCCGGGCCTGGTAGCTGATGATTCGGCCGGCAACACGGTCGTGCTCGACGACACCATCACCATTCCCGACGATGCCCGCGACCTGGTGAGCATCGACCTCGACGTCACCGGCATGACCTGTGCGTCGTGCGCCTCGCGCATCCAGAAGAGGCTCAACAAGGTCGACGGCGTGGAGGCGGCGGTCAACTACGCCACCAACAAGGCGCATGTGACGGCGCCGGCCGCCACGCGCCCCGAAGCCCTCATCGAGGTGGTGCGCGACGCCGGCTACGACGCGTCCCTTCCCACGCCTGACACCGACTCCGACGAGCTGGCCAGTGCGGATGCCGATTCCATCAGGCGACGCCTGATCGTGGCGGCGATCATCTCCGTGCCCGTGATGGTCGTGGCGATGGTCACCCCGCTGCAGTTCCCGGGCTGGCAGTGGGCAAGCCTGGTGGCCGCCACGCCCGTGCTGTTCTGGTGTGGTTGGGGCTTCCACAAGGCCACCTGGACCAACCTCAAGCATGGCTCGGCGTCGATGGACACGCTGATCAGCGTCGGAACCATCTCCGCCTACCTGTGGAGCGTCTACTGCCTGGTCTTCGGCAGCGCCGGCATGATCGGCATGCGCCACGAGTTCTCCTTCGCCCTGTCGCACCACGACGCCCTGGGCAGCGTCTACTTCGAGGCCGCGTGCGGCACCATCACCTTCATCCTGTTGGGTCGCCTCATCGAGGCCCGCTCGCGCCGCGAGGCCGGCTCTGCACTGCGGGAGCTGCTGAAGCTCGGCGCCAAGCGCGTCCGCCTGCTCGACGACGACGGCACCGAGCACACCGAGCCCATCGAGGCGCTCACGGTGGGCCAGCAGTTCGTCGTGCGTCCCGGCGAGAAGATCGCCTCCGACGGCGTGGTCACCGCCGGTGAGGCCGCCATCGACACCCGCGTGATCACCGGCGAATCGGTGCCCGTCGAGGTCGGCCCGGGCGACCGCGTGGTGGGCGCCACGCTCAACACCAACAGCCGCCTGGTGGTGCGCGCCACCGCGGTGGGCTCCGACACGCAGCTGTCCCAGATCGCGACGCTCGTGGAGCAGGCCCAGACCAGCAAGTCGAACGCCCAGCGCCTCGCCGACCGCATCGCCGGCGTCTTCGTGCCGGTGGTCATCGTGCTGGCGCTCGTGGCCCTGGTGGCCTGGCTGATCGCCGGTGCGGGCATCAGCTTCGCGATCACCGCCGCCGTATCGGTGCTGATCATCAGTTGCCCCTGCGCGCTCGGGCTCGCCACGCCCACCGCACTGCTGGCCGGCACCGGACGCGGCGCACAGCTGGGCATCGTGATCCGCGGACCCGAGGCCCTGGAACGCGCCAAGACGATCGACACCGTCGTGATGGACAAGACCGGCACCCTCACCAAGGGCGAGATGGCCGTGCAGCACGTGGTGGTCGCCCCTGCAACCGATGGACGCAAGGACGTCGGTACCGACGCCGTGCTGCGGCGCGTCGCCACGCTCGAGGCCGGCTCGGAGCATCCCATCGCCGAGGCCATCGTCGCCTTCGCCGAACAGGCGGGCGTCGAGCCGGAGGCCGCCGACGACTTCCAGATCATCCCCGGACTCGGCGTGCGCGCCACCGTGGCGGGGCAGGCCTCGCTGGCCGGCAATGCCGCGCTGATGGAACGCGAGGAGCTGGTGGTCCCCGCCGAGCTGGTCGCCGCGGCACACAGCGCCGCCGACGAGGGCGCCACCGTCGTCTTCGTCGCCTGGCAGGCCGCAGTGCGGGGCCTGGTGACGGTCAGCGACGAGATCGCCGACACCTCGCAGCGCGCCATCGAGCTGTTCCACCGGATGGGCCTGCGCACCGTGATGCTCACCGGCGACAACGAGCGCGCCGCGCGTCACATTGCCGCCCAGGTGGGCATCGACGAGGTGCACGCCCAGGTGTTGCCGCAGCAGAAGCTCGAGGTGGTCACCCGGCTGCAGTCGGGTGACGCCGGTCAGGGTGTCCCGGGACTGGAGGGTGGCTCCGATGGCTCGGGCCGTCAGGCCTCCGGGCAACAGGGTCGTCAGGAGCACCGCGTGGCGATGATCGGCGACGGCGTGAACGATGCCGCCGCCCTGGCCGGGGCTGACCTCGGCATCTCCATGGGCTCGGGCACCGACGCGGCGATCGCCGCCAGTGACCTCACGCTGATGCGCCACGACCTGGTGCTTGCCGTGGACGCCATCCGCCTGGCCCGGGCCACGCTCGGCACCATCCGGGGCAACCTGTTCTGGGCCTTCTTCTACAACGTCTGCGCCATTCCGATTGCGGCATTCGGCCTTCTCAACCCCATGATCGCCGGCGCTGCGATGGCATTCAGCTCGGTATTCGTCGTGACGAATTCGCTGCGGTTGCGCCGCTTTCGTCCGACTCCCGAGGTAGCGCGCAGCTAGCCCGAGCGGGCGGCCGCCGCCGCGGCGAGGTAGCGGGGGATCGCGTGACGACGCACAGCCCCGTGGCACGCACCGCCGCAGCAGGGCACCCCTGACACCGGGGGATGGACCACTTCAAGCACGTGGCCCGTCCCCCGGTGTCGTCATGTGGAGGCCACCATCGGGCGGGCCGGCGTGGGCATCCGGTAATCTGCGCGTGACGCCCGGACCGGCGTCGTGGTGAAAGGGCGAGACGTGAGCAACCAGCAGGGCATGGCCAACCAACATGGCGTCGGCGGACCGTCGATCAAGTACCCGATCACCGGCGCGTGGTGGGGTGACCCCGACGCCGAGCCGGTGCCCGAACCGCGTCCCGATGCCGAGGGCAAGGTGCGCCGTCAGGCCTTCAGCGTTACCCTCAGCTGGCCCGACGCCTGGCAGCTGACCCGCGACGTGCTGCTTGCCGATTCTCGCGCCATCGAGGCGGGCCACAAGATCGGCGACACCGATGAGAGCAACTGGCTCAACTACGGGGTCACCTATCTGTCACAGTTCGTGGGGGCGGTGTCGCTGGGATGCGGCATGCTCACCGACGTCGGCACGCGCCTGCGCGGTGCCATCGACGCCGACCAGCCGGTGCTCGTGCCCGACTGGCTGGCGGAGCGTGGTGCCGGTGTGGCGCCCGAGCAGATGCCGGCGGTGATCGTCGATTTCCTCGCCCAGCGGCTGGTGGCCGAGCAGGAGTCCGATCCGACGATCGCAGCCCGCGCCTACGGCATGCTCGTGCTGCGTGCGGCGCTGCGCGACGACAAGTCCGAGTTCGCCGACCTGGTGAATCCGCAGGCCGAGCCCGAGTGGCTGGTGCCCGGCGTGCAGGACGCCTGCATCGCCGTGGCCGTGATGGCCGCCGGCGTGGCGTGGGGCGAGGAGCAGAAGCCCTCGGCCGTGGTGGCCGAGACCGGTTATGTGTTCCCCGGCGAACGGGTTGCCGCGCTGCTGCGCGCCGTCAAGGTCTGACCGCGACGGGGTTCGGGCCGGGCGGAGCCTGACCGGGGGAGTCCCGGCGCGGACTGCCCCAGTGGGTCGTGCGCGGAGCATGGTGACGCCGCGGCGCAGGGCGTTGCCCGGGCCGCTACTTGAGGATGGCGTAGGCGCCCATGAGCACCACGCCGGGGACGAAGAGGACGAAGCCCGCAATCAGCAGTGCCCGTGCCGGGCCGGCATAGAAGCCGCGTTTCAGGGCCAGGCGTACCGCGCCGATGATTGCGCCGAGGACGCCCACGACGAGCCCGAAGGCGGCCACGATGGTGCCGAGAGCCAGCAGGGGGTTACTCATCACGTGGTCGATGAGGTCATGCATCGTCTCTTCTTTCAGGTCGATCAGGTGCGGCCGGGGTTGGCACGCAATGATGTGGGCCCCGCTCCGGTCGTCGCGACCAGTGCGGGGCCCACATCAGAAAATTGGGTAGCCGGAATCAGTGAACCTGGGCGAGGGGGTTCTTGCGGGCCTCGTCCTCGGCCTTCACGTCGTCGAGGCCGGCGGTCACCGACGAGCTGAGCGCCGAGATGCTCGCCTTGGTCTCCTCGATGGTGGCCGTGGGCATCTTGACCTTCTTCACCTGCAGCCAGCCGATCAGTCCCATGACGGCGGCCAGCACCAGCGCGATCACCGCGAAGGTGACGAAGGCAAGGGCCAGGGCGGTGAACCAGTCACGCCCGGCCACGTAGTGGTAGAAGTTCGCCACACCGAAGGTGGCGGCCCACAGCAGGCACTTGAAGGCGAAGAACGCCGAGGCTCCGGCGCCGCCGAAGAGCCCGCCGCCAATGCCCGCGTGCTTTGCGGACGGCACGAGCTCGGCCTTCGCCAGCTCCTTGATACCCGCGATCATCTTGGGGATAGCGCCCTTGATGGTGGCGATCTGGTCACCCAGGCGTGGACGATCTGACATGCTCATTCCTCCGTAATCACAGGTACCGGCTAGATAGAGACTAGTGGTTTCGCGGTACTTCAGTGAATCACCCGGCCATTGCCGTGGTGACAATGGGGGTGGTTTCGCGCAGGCCGATGCCCAACATCTGCAGGTTGCGGCGGCAACGAATTGTTGTGGGCTTTCCCGGTGATGCCGTGCCGACGCCGGCTCGACGGTGGCCGGGGCAGCCGTGGCAGTGGCAGGTGTGGTCGTTGATGGGCCGATGGTTGACGGGGCGATGCCTGATGGGCGCGACGGCTGACGGGGGCGAGGGCGCAGTGGGCCCGGTGTCGGGTGGGGTGACGCGCGACCGTCAGGCGTCCGCCGCTCGGTGGGCCCGCACCCTGCGCCGCAGCAGCACCGAGGCCAGGACCGCCGAGATCACGCTGGCCAGCAGCACCGCGGCCTTCGCCTCATCGAGCAACTGGGCGTTGTCGGCGAAGCACAGCTCGCACATGAGCAGCGAGATGGTCAGGCCGACGCCGCCGAGTTGCCCGGCGGCCACCACATCGCGTCCGCCGAGTCCACGTCCCAGCTCGGCCGGTGAATGACGCACCGTCAGCATCGTGCCGGCCAGGATGCCGAGCGGCTTGCCCACCACCAGGCCCGCCAGGATGCCGAGTGCCACCGGCTGGGTCCAGATGGCGCGCAGCAGGCTGGCGTCCACATGCACTCCGGCGCTGACAAGGGCGAACAGTGGCACCACGAGTCCGGCCGACCACGGTTCGACGGTGGCCTTCCAGCGGTCGAGGGGCTCGTCCATGCCCTCGGCGGTGTTGCGCGTGAGCAGCCCGACGGCGACGCCGGCCAAGGTGGGATGGATGCCGGAATTGAGCATGCACCACCAGGCGAGCGCGCCCAGTGGGAGGTAGAGCCAGCCGTTGTCGATGTGGCGGCGTTGGCCCAGCCACCACAGGGCCATCGCGGCCAGTGAGCCGGCCAGCCAACCCCACGAGATCGTGTCGGTGAACACCACGGCGATCACCAGGATCGAGCCGAGGTCGTCGACCACCGCCAGGGTGAGCAGGAAGGCCCGCAGTGAGGGGGGCATCGATTTTCCGGCGATCGCCAGCACCGCCAGGGCGAAGGCGATATCGGTGGCCATCGGAATGGTCCAGCCACGCAGCTCACCGTGCCCCAACACGTTGACGAGCAGGTAGCAGCCGGCCGGCACGATCATCCCGGCCGCGGCGGCGACGATGGGCACCACGGCGTCGACCGGACGACGCAGGCTCCCCTCGGTGAACTCCCGCTTCAGTTCCAGCCCCGCCACGAAGAAGAACACCGTGAGCAGGCCGTCGCTCACCCAGCCGGCGATCGTGTGCGAACCCAGCTGGAATTGGGTGAAGCCGTGGTAGCTGGACTGCGACAGGCATGCCCAGACGATGGCGACCGCGGCGGCGGCCAGCATGATGAGGCCGCCCACCGTCGAGGTGCGCAGGGCATCCGCGAGGTGCAGGGCGTTGGCGTGGGAGTGGCGACGCGGCGCGCGCAGGCGCGGCCACCAGTGGGTGTTCCGAGTGGGTGATGTGGGCATCGATTCGCTTTCGTGCTGGACGACTCAGCCCGCCGACAGGGTCGGCGTCAGCTCTTGTTCGTCGACCAGACTTCCCGACACACCGTGGATCAGTTTAGACGGTGGGGGAAGGGTCCCCGGACGCGGCGGGTCCTGCCCGCGGGCGGAGTGCCGAGCTGATGGTCCCTCCAGCAGTCACGGGATGTGATGGCGTTGAGCGTCCCGCCGGGAGTGGGCGCAGTGCACGAGGTGCGTGCCGCTAGAGCGGAATACGGTGCCAATGATCCTTCCGCTAGAGCGGAATGCTGTGCCGATGATCCTTCCGCTAGATGTACTTCCCCGTGACGTTGTGAACGCGGGCTGAGGGAGTCTGGCCGCCGATCCC
>OLOA01001430.1_pt1 | contig 23773 bp, 19 predicted proteins | sample 1672201 | NCBI WGS metagenome assembly OLOA01 (sample SAMEA3136658, study PRJEB25190) | human gut metagenome
CATTCTTGCGAACAATACGCTCAACCACTTCTCCCAACTTACGCTGTTCCCAATCATCTGTATATCCTCGGAACCGGAGGGCCGGCGATTTTCTTTTTTCCGTCATATCACTCACCTCCCAGCAGTTTCCGAAGTTCGCTTAGACCCAGCAGATCGGTTTCGCTGCCGGTGAGTTCATCCATCATGGCCGAAAGCTGCGTCTCCGTTTCCGCAATCTGGGATTCCAGCTCGGCGAAAGTGGTTTCATATTTCTGATTCAGCGCGTTCAATTCCGAAATCAGCGCGTTCACCGCGTTGTTCGGAAGGTTCAGAAGATTCTGCACCAGCGGGGTAATCCACTTCCGATGAAGCAGCTCCTTGACCTGTTCGACGCGGAGGTTCTCAATGGTGTCTTTGGTCTGAAGCTCCAGCGCCTCCTTTCGCTTCTTGACGGCGGATTTCAGTTTCTTCTCTTCCTCATTCAACTTCAAGGCATTGGTCAATTTCTGCAGCGTTTCCGGCTCCAAAGCACCGGCTTTAATGGCTTTCTTTACCTCGCTCCAGACAAAACCGTTCTCGCCGGAATAGTCCTCGGCCTTCTCCTCCTCGTCCAGCGACTCGAAAATCTCTTCATACTCGGAAACGATTTCGGCAAGGCGATTTTCTTTTATCGAAATGGCCTCTTTCTCCTCAGACAGCAATGCGTCTTGAACCAGTTCGAAAGGCAGAATGTGCCCCTTCCAGCCATCTTGAACCTCCTGATCCTTCCCATTCTTCTTCTTCAGCACCAGATTCGAATCCACCTGCGTGGCCGCCGCCGGACCTTCCGTCTGAATCATCTCCAAATCGTTCTCAATTACCGTTTCCCAAGAATCATGGAGAAGCTGGTAGGCTTCGTACGAATCCACCAACGGGATATCTTTGAGTCGGGTAAAAATATCATCGGTGAAGTCCGACTCTGCTGTCACGGCATTTACGGTTTCCGCCTCCTCTACAAGCGTCCGATGAAGCGCATCTTCCAGTGTGCGGAAGGCGTCGCGGAACTGCTTCCGGAACAGTTGAACATCTTCATGCTCCTGCACGGCGGACTTAATATTCGAATCCTTCACCTCACAGTATCCGGGCGATACTTCCCGGAACAATTCTTCCCGAAGATGCGGGAAGGCGCTCCAATATTTCTGAAGGGAATCCAATTCTTTTTCCGGAATTCCGCCGAACATGGACGCATAAATATCCCAGGATTCTGCCTCTTCAGAGGAATCCACATACCGTGGAATATTCAGATTATAGTCATTCCGGCGGATTTCTTCCCGACTGACTTTTTTTGCGAATTTCGGAACATCCCGGCGGTCGGTCACCGTATCTACGATTCGCTTGATGTCGCAGGCACGCAGCCGATTGTTTTTACCCTCCTTGATGAAACCCTTGGATGCGTCGATGATGAGAACATCATTGTTCTCGCGCTTCTGCTTCAGCACCATGATGATGGTCGGAATGCCGGTCCCGTAGAAAATATTCGCCGGCAGCCCGATAATTGCATCGATATGATTCTGTTCAATCAGATTCCGACGGATCTCTCCTTCTTCACCGCCGCGGAAAAGAACCCCGTGAGGCAGAACGATCGTCATAATTCCGTCATCCTTTACGTGGAACAAATCGTGAAGCAGAAATGCATAATCGGCTTTACCCTTCGGCGCTAAGCCGAACCGAGCGAAGCGAACATCGTTCTCCTTCCCGGTAGGATCCCATGACTGGGAATAGGGCGGATTGGATACCACTGCGTCCACGTAAAGAGGATCGTATGTCTGTGCCGGATCGTTTTCGTCAAAATACGGCCAGTCCTCTTCCAGCGTATCTCCGCACCGAGTCACGATATTGTCCGGGAGAATTCCTCGCATCACCAGATTCATTCGAGTCAAGTTGTAGGTGTTCTGCTTCAGCTCCTGCGCATAGTATTTAATATTGTTTCGATCCTTCATATACCGAGCGGTGCTCTTTCCGATGGTGATTAGGAGAGAGCCGGAACCGCTGGTCGGGTCGTATATCTTAATTTCCTTGCGATTCTGCAGGTGGTGTGCCACAATATCCGACATCAGCAGTGACACCTCATGAGGCGTGTAGAATTCCCCCGCCTTCTTTCCGGCATTGGAAGCAAAGTTTCGAATCAAATCTTCATAGATGAATCCCAACACATCGTAGTCCTGCTTTCCGTCCATCGGAATATCTTTGATTAGATATACCAAATCCCGAATGGCTTTGGATTGGGATGCGGAGTTATCCCCCAGCTTGGAAAGTCCCGTCTGAAGGGTGTCGAAAATTTTCTCAAAAACACGCTTATGGGTCGAATTGATGTTCCGGTTAAACGCCGACAGGGCGTCATGCACGTGTTCAATGCGGAAATCCTTCCCCATTTCCAGCCAGGTGGAGAACAGGTTTTCATAAGAAATAAAATATCCGATATTCTTCTGAACGCTGGTTACCGTTTCCTCATCCTCTTCGGTCAATTCCGGGAGGTATTCATCCGTCCAATCATTTTTCTTCAAGTATTCCACTTCCTTCTCGGAAAGGAACTTATAGAAAATAAACCCCAGAATGTAATCCTTGTATTCATTCGCCTCAATCTTCGAACGCATCTTATTGGCAGATTCCCAGATTTTTGCGGATAATTGTTGCTTATTCATAGTGCTCCTCGTTGTATCTTATACTTAAACAAAAACGCTCATTCCCGGTGTAAGCCGATTGTTTTAATTATACCATGCACCGGGGATTGGTAAAGGAAATTTCTTTACCATTACATGCTGCAAAGTGTTTACAGGAGGTCATTATGCTGAACAACATTAAGAAAACCACGTTATTTCACGAGTATTACAAAGAGTGGATTCAAGTGTACAAGGAAGGCGCCATCCGTGACGTTACCATGAAAAAATATGAATTGACGCTATCCTGGGTTCGTCGGCTGTCACCGGAATTGCAAGTTGGCGAACTGAACCGAATTACCTATCAAAAGCTGCTCAATGACTACGCCTTGCTGCATGAGCGGCAAACAACAATGGATTTTCACCATCAATTAAAAGGAGCCATTCTGGATGCGCTGGATGAAGGGCTTATCGATCGGGACCCGACTCGAAAAGCAATCATTAAAGGGAAAACACCTCGGGTGAAAAAATGTAAATATCTGAATCAATTTGAACTGCATCAGCTCCTGGCGGACCTGAATCTGGAAGAAGGGTTGAATTGGGATTGGCTGATTCTTCTGATTGCAAAAACCGGTCTCCGTTTCTCGGAAGCGCTGGCATTGACCCCCGCCGACTTCGACTTCACAAAGCAATCCATCTCTGTCAACAAGACTTGGAATTACAAAGAAGGAGGCGGATTTCAACCTACAAAGAACCGCTCCTCCGTCCGGCGCGTCCAACTGGATTGGCAGCTGATTGTCCAATTCTCCACCTTGCTCCGAAACCTGCCGGAAGACAAGCCTATATTCATACAGGGAAAAGTGTACAATTCCACTGTCAATGATGTACTGGAACGTCACTGCCGAAAACTTCATATTCCCGTGATTTCGGTCCACGGTCTTCGTCACACCCACGCCTCCCTGCTTCTTTTTGCCGGTGTCTCTATTGCCAGTGTTGCCCAGAGGCTAGGGCATTCCAGCATGACGACGACGCAGAAGACGTATCTGCACATTATACAAGAATTGGAAAACAAAGACATTGATCTGGTAATGCGCTCCTTGTCCAGTCTGAGCTAAGCTTTTTTTACGCTATTATAATTCCGATACCCCACAACGGCGTACACGAGAATTATGCTGTAAGGAAGGAGGGTGAGAGTTGGTGCTTTTTCCAGGAAGCAAAGCAGCAAGGTGAAGAGAACGGCAACCAAAGCCAGAATCACGATTCCAACTCGCACCCTTTTCCCGATGCGCCTGCTGCATTGGATGCACCCGCCGATGCTTAGAAACAGGTAGTCCAGCAGAAAATATGCCACAAATATCTCACTCAAGTATGTCCATATGCGAGCACCGTTTTCCTTGTAAAACAAGTGCATCCCAAAAGTTAAGATACCCCCGCCTATAATTGCTGCTTTGCCGATAGTATTGGCCTTTGTTTCTTTTCCTTCCACAACGGGGAACATATTAAATCTGCTTCGCATAAATCCTCCTGTTGTTTCTTATTCTCAGAACTCGTCATTATCGGATTATAAATGATAACGGCATAGCGAATCAACATTTTCACGAAGAAAGATGTATAAATAAATTGAATAGATGGGACGCCGGAGGGCCGCGGCGGGCGGCGTGGTGCCTCCCGACGAAGGAATAAGGCTTTGCGGGCCTTGAAGCACCACGGCCGGTGCGCCGAAAGCACGGGCGGGGCGGGTGGCGTGGTGCCTCCCGACGAAGGAATAAGGATTTGCGGACCTTGAAGCACCACGTCCACGGCGCCGAAGGCACGGACGAACCCAAGGACGTGGTGCCTCTCGACGAAGGAATAAAGGATTTGCGGGTCTTGAAGCACCACGTCCACGGCGCCGAAGGGCCGGCCGAACCGGGCGGCGTGGTGCCTCTCGACGAAGGAATAAGGATTTGCGGGTCTTGAAGCACCACGTCCACAGCGCCGAAGGCACGTCCCTTCTTCTCCCCACTAAAAAAAACTGCATGCGGGAGGCAATCTTGGCCGGGGGAGGCGGCGGCTTGAGCCACAGACCCCGGCGGTTGCTGACCGCATGCAGTTTTTTTTATTCTACTTCCAATCCTTCCCGAACTTCCAGTTCCGTCTCTTCGATGGCCGGATCCTCCGTGGACCAAGTATCCCGAAGGGTGATGACGGAAGCGATGATCAGAAGAACGATGCCCACGATGGTGTTCCAGTAGACATGTTCTCCCAGGACAGCCACCGCCAGCACCGGTGCGATGGCCGGCTTAATGAAGAATGCGATGGATCCGGTGGTGGCATCCGAGTAACGGATGGCCAAGAAGTAGAACAGGTATCCCAGACCGGTAACCACGATTCCGCTGTAGAGAAGTACCAGCGGCTGTTCCGTGATGTGGGCGAATACCGGACGTCCCATCGGAATCAGGACCAAGAGCAGCACCAGCGAACCCAGGATAAATGAGATGCTGGTCTGAGCGAAAGTACCGATTCGGCCAATGGTTTTTTTGCCCATTACCGTATATGCTGCAAAGGTAACGGATGCCAGAAGCATGGTGGCCATACCGAACACCGTGTTGCCCGGCTGAACGTCCCACGGACGAATCATGAATACCGCTGCCACGATGCCGATGAAAAATGCCAGCCCCTTCGCTTTGTCCATCTTCTCCGAGGTAAAGAAGTGGGCGATAACCATGGTGAACAGCGGGTTCAGGCAAATCAGTGCTGCTGCGGTGGATGCGTTGCAGTGCTGCACGCCGATCTGGAATGTCAGCATGCTGATGGCAATTCCCATGATGCCTACCAGAAGCAGCCAGAGCCAATCGCCTTTTGTAATCTTAATGTTGTCCTTCCGGATTTCCGCAACGCCGAAAGGCGCCAGCACCAGACCGCCGATAAGGAAACGGAGGAACGTGAGCTGAATGGAATCAAATGTGCTTCCGGCAATCTTCAGGGCAATCTCCATTGTCCCGAAAAGAAACGCCGTCAAGATGATGTAAGTAACTACTTTTTTCATGATGAGCCTTCTTTCTGTACCATTACCATTAATTTTTTTAAACTGTTTTTCCAATTGTTTATATTACGCTCATTGTTCTCCGCCCGCAATAAAGGTATCGAATTCTGTACAAAAAAACATTATTTTTCTTCCGGGTTTTTCGGGTTGTCCTTCCGGCGAAACTTCGGCAGGGCTGCTCCGGCCAGCGATTTCAGCACCTCCGCTACCACGGTCCGGTCCTCCTCCTCCAGGTTCCGCAGGGAGGCAATCATTTTGGCCATGTCCGTCAGGCTCATTTCCTTCAGGTCCTGGAGGGTATCCACCTGATGTTCCGCCAGGACGTCAAAGAGAGAATTGATGAACACCTTCCGCTTCTCATCGGGCACGGACTGGAGCCAGTCGTGCACCGTCCGGTTCATGTATTTTCCGCCGGTGTCGATTTCCTCCAGGTAGACGAAATCGGAATCCTGCACCTGCCAGGAATAGGAGAAGTGCTGCATGATGCCGATGGCATCGCTCTGGACCACTTGGTAATCCGAGCTGTTCTGCATCATCATTCCCACCACCGAAGTGCGAGGAACCAGTTTCGTGATGGCAACTTCGCTCTTCTCCTGAATCCGGTCCAGCTCTTCCTGAACCTCATCTCGGAATCCCGGTCCGTCCAAGCTGTAAGCCCTCAGGATGCGGGAGCGCACTTCCGGACTGCACATCAGTGCCGCATATACTGCCAGGTTTCCCCCCTTGGAATGGCCGCCCACGTAGAAGCGACGATTCCGTCCCTTTCGATTGCCGGCTCCGTAATTCCGCTCCAAATACTCCACCGCTTCCGACTGGGACGGAACTTCGTTCATGAAGGACAGGTTGAAGTCCTCCTTCCAGCCCAACATGGATCCGTCCGTTCCCCGGAAGGCCACGAAGTCCGTGTTGGCATCCAGCCGGAAAATCATGGCGCCGAACTGCTTTTCACTGGACTTGTCAAAATCGCCCACGATATCCCGGATTTTCAGATTTCGGTACCGCCGGCTGGCTACCGCGTAGGCCATCAGGTTCATATTGTCGGAATCGGAAATCCCGTCGCAGAATATTTTTTCAAACCACTCGTTTCGAAAGAAGTCGGCAACGGTCACGCCCCTCCGCAGGCGATCCGGCAGGTTCTCCGGCTTCGGCTCGGCGAACTCCAGCCGAGCATAGGACAGCTGGCTTAGCACCAGGCTGTCCACCGGATTCAGCGGCATCTCTTCAAATGTTCGAGTGGTGTTCTTCACATAGTCCAGGATGTTCATAATCTCACCTTCTTGCACTCCTCTTCAATGATGTGCTCCACTTCCGCCAGGTCTTCTTCCCGCAGCAGCACCTCGATTACATCTCCCCCTCGGAGGATGGTGTGCCCGTCGGGAATGAATTCCTGTTCCTCCCGAATCACGGAGACGATCAAAGCGCCCAAGGGCAGCCCCATATCCATGATTCGCTTTCCGTCCATAATCGAGCCGGGATGGACAATATCGTCGATGATGCTTTTGCGCTGTTTCGAAACGTTGTAGCGCTTTCCGCTGCTGCGATTCATCAGCTGGGTGTAGATTGGCTCCGTTCCCAGGCGCTCCGAGATTACGAAGGCAATCAGGGAAACCATCACCAGCCCCAGCAGGGAACGAAAATCTCCCGTCATCTCCGTAATCAGCACCACCCCCGTTACCGGCGCGTGGACGATGGCCGCAAAATACCCCGCCATGGCCAGCACCACGAAGGCGGCAATGTATTTTCCGTCAATGCCCAGCAGGTTTTCCAGCAGCCGGGAGTAGACTCCGCCGGTGACGGCGCCCAGCACCAGCAGGGGCAGGAAGATGCCGCCCGGTGCGGTGGTTCCGAAGCTGGCAGTGGAGAATACGAATTTCACTGCCAAAAGGATCAGCAACGCTTTCAGCGCGAAGTCGCCCTCTGCAATCCGGCTCACCAATCCGTTTCCGCTTCCCAAAGTAATCGGGTATGCAAAGAAGCAGATGTAGGCCATGGTCAGGCCCACCGCCAACTTGGCAAAAGGCGTAATATTTCCCTTGTAATCCATTTTTCCGGTCTTTGGGTTCAGCCGCCGTCTTCCCGGCCACTTCTTGGCCAGCGCGTTGGCCGCCGTGCCTACCCGGTCAAAAAAATCCTGCATCCGGTCGATGGTCCGGTTATACAGGCTTCCGAACAGGCCCAGCACCACCCCCAGAATCATGGCGAACCAGTAATATTTCAGCGGAAGACGGCACTCGATCTGGAAGCCAAATACCGGCTCCATCCCTATGATGTAGGCGGCCACAAAATCCGATGATGCCGCCGCTGCCATGGTGGACAGCAGCACTTCCGATGAAAAGTTGCGGTACAATTCTTCCAAGCAGAATATGGTGCCCGCCAAAGGCGCGCCGAAGGCCGCGGACAATCCAGCACCGGCGCCGCAGCTCATGAGGTACCGCTCCTCAGTCAGCACCCGCTTGTTGGTCCGGGCAAAGCCCTTTCCCACCATCGCACCGATCTGAATGCTGGGGCCCTCCCGTCCCAGTGCCAGACCGCCGCCGATGGACAGGGCACAGCCCAGGATTTTGGAAACCAGCACCGAAAGCCAGTTCATATCCTTCTTTCCCAGCAGCTCCGCTTCCACCTGCGGAATGCCGGAACCGGTGGATTCCGGTTCTTTCCGCAAAATCCACCCGATAACCAGCACCAGCAGGAGCATCACCAGGGCGGCGATGAGCGCCGGTCCCACTCCGGTGTTGGCGTAAGCCACCAGCCGGTTCCGGCACCCGTCCGCAAAGATCAGGAGCCAGCGGAACAGGGCGATGATCAGCCCGGTCGTCACACCGATGATAATTCCCTGACCGATTAAGGCGTATCGGAACACGGATTTTCGGCGGAGGTTCTTCACCACCGCGCTTTTTCCTTTCAAGTTTTCTTTTGTCATTGTTCTCTTCTCAATTTTTCTCTATTATGCGAAAGAGGAGCCGGGGACATCGGTCTCCCACTCCTCTCTGGTATCTTTTTTTACCCGCTAATTCGAGTAAAGGTTGTTGGTGGAGAATTCCGGATTGCTGGTCACGTCAATTCCCAGGGACTTCATGGTCTGCTCGTCCCGGTCGCTGAGAATCGCGGTGCAGTGGGCCATGCAGCCTCTCAGCTTCGGCAGCTGCTGAAGTGCCATCTCCGCAATCGGGTTGGTCATCTTGCTCATGGTGAGAGCCATGATGATTTCCTCGCAGTTCAGACTGGACTTGTCGTGGAACAGCCGCACTCTCATATCCCGGATGTTCTCCAAAATCTGCGCGGAGATAACCGGAATGCCGTCATCGATTCCCGCCAGTTTCTTGATGGCGTTCAGCATCATTGCGGCAGTGGCCACCATGCGCTCCGAGTTCTTTCCGGTAACGATGGCGCCGTCCGGCAGCTGAATGGCGGTGATGATTACATTCTCGTCATCGCCTTCTTCCTGACGCTTCAGTTCCGCATACTCCTCTGCCGGTTTTACCACCGGGCGGTCGTAGCGGCCGGCCTGTACCTCTTCCATGAGGAGCTTGGTGCGCTCCAGGATGCTCTCGTCGATTTTGCCCTTCTTATAGGAACATTCCGCCAGCAGGTACCGGCGAATGATTTCCTGCCGGGAAGCTTCCCGGCACACTTCGTCATCGGAGATGCAGAATCCGACCCGGTTCACGCCCATATCCGTCGGAGACTGATAGGAATCGTCTCCGGTAATTTTGTGGAGAATTCTTCTCAGTACCGGGAACGCTTCGATGTCCCGGTTGTAGTTCACGGCGGTTTTGCCGTAGGCTTCCAGGTGGAAGGAATCAATCATATTCACATCCTTCAGGTCTGCCGTCGCCGCTTCGTAGGCGATGTTCACCGGATGCTTCAGCGGCAGGTTCCATACCGGGAAGGTCTCGAACTTAGCGTAGCGTGCCTTGTTGCCCTGACGGTATTCGTGATATACCTGGGACAGAGAGGTGGCCAGCTTTCCGGATCCGCCTCCCGGACCGGTTACAACCACCAGCGGTTTCGTCACTTCGATGTACGGATTGGCGCCGTAGCCTTCATCGCTGACGATGGTATCCACGTCCGTCGGGTAGCCCTTTGTGTACCGATGCTTGTAGGTGCGGATGCCGCGACGTTCCAGCTTGTTGATGAACATGTTGACGGATGGCACATCCTGATACCGGGTGACCACCACCGAATTGATCTGAAGATCGTAATCCCGCAGCGCATCGATGAGTCTCAATACTTCCAGGTCGTAGGTGATGCCGAAATCCTGGCGGGTTTTGCTGGTGGTGATATCACCGGCATAGATGCAGATGATAATCTCCGTCTGATCCTTCAGGCGCTGCAGCAGGTTTATTTTCGCATGCTCGTCATACCCCGGAAGCACCCGAGCGGCATGCTTGTCTTCTACCAATTTACCACCGAATTCCAGATACAGTCTCCCGTCTCCGTTTGTAATGCGCTCACGAATATATCTGGACTGCTCTTCCAAATATTTCTCCGCGTCAAATCCAATCTTCTTCATGTTCTTCCTCTCTTGTCGTTCTTGCCTATTCCGGCCGGATTGTCATTTCCAGTTTATTTCTCCGGCTTCCCATTGTTTCATCGCCGAAGTACATGCTGTACTCCGCAAAAATCTTTCCAAACCCTTCTTCGTCCAGATCGTGGGTCACATCGTGGGTCACCATCTCGATATTCACGCTTCCCACCGGAAGGCGGTACCGAACCAATTCCCGGCGGCCCTTCTCCAGATGGAGATCCAGATTCATCCCGTCGTTCTTCTTTTTCTTTCCGTATCGGTGAACCTCCACGATGTCGCCCGTCAGCTTGATCATGGTGCGGCTGTCCTGCATTCCCGTCTTCTCCGATTCCTCATAGGTGATGTAGGTGGAATTTTCTTTGGTATAAACGGTAGCTTCCGTAATCATTTCCATCTCATCATCCAGGGTCAGCTTCCGGGCAAACGCATTTCCGCTGGGTTCCAGACTCTCTTCGTATTGCCGGTTGCGTATGCGCAACGTCGCTTTGTTTTTAGCCAAAATTACTCCTCTTTACTTTAATGATTCTGCGATTGCATCTGCCAGAGCCACCAGAGCTTCTCTGGAGTCTTCCTTTACGGTACCCTTGATGGTCACCATATCGCCCACGTATTCGGTTCCGGTGAGCTGATCCGTCATCTCCTGAACCTTCTTGCCGGCGGTCGGTGCCCAGGAACCGCTCTGAATGATGCTGACCTTCTTGTTGGATACGCCCATGGACCGCAGCTCGGTCAGTGCCTCTTCCATCTTGATGAACATATCGCCGTTGTACGTGGTGGTGGCGATGACCAGATTGCTGAAGCGGAATACTTCCGGCAGAATGTACATCGGATCCGTGTGGGAAACGTCAATCAGCTTCATCTTGCCCACGCCCTTTGCCGCCAGCTCGTTGGCCAGAATTTCCGCACCGTTCTTGGTGTTGCCGTACGGAGAAGCGTACAGAACCAGCACGCCCTGCTCCTCTGCGGTGTAGGTGCCCCATGCGGTATACGCCGCCAGGTACTTCTCGAAATCCTTCCGGATGATGTATCCGTGCAGCGGGCAGATCATCTTGATATCCAGTCCGGATGCCTTCTTCAGCGCACCCATGGTGAACTTTCCGAATTTGCCCACGATGGTGGTGTAGTATCTCCGGGCTGCCGGCAGCCAGTCTCTGTCGAAATCGTAGCAGTCCGCAAAAATATTTCCGTCATGAGCACCGAAGATTCCGAATGCGTCTGCGGAGAACAGGGTTCCGGTGGTCTTCTCGTAAGTCATCATCACTTCCGGCCAGTGAACCATCGGAGTATTTACGAAGGTGAACACGTGCTTTCCGGTGCTCAGCTCTTCCCCCTCTTCCACCTGAAGGAAGTTGTCGTCCAGGTTCCAGCTAACGTAGTTCTTCAGCATGTTCTTGATCTTAGAGGTCGCCACAATCTTGGTCTCCGGGTGACGGCGCACCAGCTCGCACAGGGACGCGCTGTGGTCCGGCTCCACGTGGTTGATGATGATGTAATCCAGACCCCGGCCATTCAGCAGGTGATTCAGGTTATCGTCGAACACGCGAACCACGGAATCGTCCACCGTATCCAGCACTACGGTCTTCTCATCATCGATAAAATAAGAATTATACGCCATTCCTTCGGTCATCGGGATGGCCCCCTCGAACATGGACAGCTTCCGGTCGTTGCCGCCGATCCAATACATATCTTCCTGAATTTTAGTGTAGCAATACATCTATATCTCCTTTCCGCACCCCGAAGGATGTTCTTTTAATACAATCTCTTTAAGCTTAATTTAAACACATAGGGTTATTATACACTCATAAAACTCGGATTATCAATAGTTTTATGGCGGCTTTCCCCCTCACCACAGAAAATTCATAAAACTCCCGAATCCACACGCGATTCTCATATTGAAAGGTTATAATAATTAGAGTTGTGTGAAAATCCATTCAATAATTAACCACATGGAGGAAATAGATATGAACGAAAAGAACCCTTTTGATTCCATCCCCGAGGATCCGAATTTCGTCTTGGTCAATCCCGACGAACCGGACGTCAACCCTCAGGTTTGGTCGGAAACCAAGGGCGGCACGGAAGGTGTTTTTACCGGCGAAAAAAAAGCCCCAAGAAAAAAACCTTCGCCTCGGCCCAAGGCGTCCGACTCCCCCTACGTCACGAAACGCTTTCTGGCGGTGGCTTTGGTCCTGGCGGTAATTTTCAGCTCCGCTTTGGGGGCCTTCCTGGGAAGCCGAATGAGCGGCGGCGGCAGCTATTCCAATCTGGACAGCAACAATTCACTGGAAAGCGCCACCGGAAGCAAGCTGACCATTCAGCAAATCTATAAGAAAAATGCGGATGCGGTGGTGGAAATCAGCACCGAGGTTCCCACGAAGAGCGTGCTGGGGAACTCCGTCAGCCAGGGCGCCGGCAGCGGTGTCATCGTGAACAAGAAGGGGTACATCGCCACCAACTACCACGTCATCGAAGGGGCCAAGAAAATCACCGTCCGTCTGCGGAACGGCCGATCCCGCTCCGCGTCCGTGGTGGGCTACGATGAAGGAAACGATATCGCCGTTCTGAAAATCGGCGGCAGCGGCTACACCGCCGTCACCATCGGCAAGAGCAAAAAGGTGCAGGTGGGCGACCTGGCCGTGGCCATCGGCAACCCTTTGGGCCAGCTGGGCGGCACCACCACTTCCGGCATCATCAGCGCATTGGACCGGCAGCTGTCCATCAACGGCAAGAAGCTGACCCTTCTTCAGACGGATACCGCCATCAACCCGGGAAACTCCGGCGGCGGCCTGTTTAACGGAAAGGGCGAGCTCATCGGTCTCGTGGTGGCCAAGGGTTCCGGCACCGGAATCGAAGGGCTGGGCTTTGCCATCCCGGTGGATACCGCCGCACCAATCATCGACGATATCATCAAGAACGGCACGATAGTGGAAAAACCGGCGGCAGGCATCAGCATTTTCGACGTGACCGAGGACCGGAAGGCCGAGTACAATGTAGATAAGGCCGGCGTGTACATCCACGAGGTGTACGGCAGCCACGCCAAGAAGGCGGGTCTCAAGTCCGGCGACCGGATTACCAAGCTGGACGGCAAGAAAGTCACCTCTTCCAACGGCTTAATTCAGGCCATTCAGAAGAAGAAGGTGGGAGACACCGTCACCTTCACTGTGGAGCGGAACGGCAAAGAAGTGACCGCAAAAGTCAAACTGGAGAAGGCGTCCCAGTTCGAGAATCAAACCGAGGACAGCTCGCAAGGGGAGCAATAGGTAATGAGCTCGCAAGGTGAGCAATAGGTAATGAGAAAACCCTGCATCGTCAAGCAGTTGCTGACGATGCAGGGTTTTTCATTTGCAGGCCGCCTTTTTTTGCTTCTCGCGGCCCCCGGGTTCGCGCAAGGAAACCGGATTTATTGGCTTTGCGGGAAGTCGAACGCGAACCGCGCCGGCTCCCGGGCCGCCTTTTCTGATTTCCACGCCCCGGGGTTCGCGCAAGGAAACCGAATTTATTGGCTTTGCGGGCAGGCGTACGCAAACCGGGCCGGCTCCCGGGCCGCCTTTTCTGATTTTCAGGCCCGGTGGTTTGCGTACGGTAACCGATTTTATTGGCTTTGCGGGCAGGCGTACGCAAACCGGGCCGCCATCAGTATGCCTGGCGGATGGCTTCCATGATGTTTTCCGCTCCCACAATGGAAATTCCGGCCAGGGTGAACTTGCTGTTCTTTTTCGGCAGAATAATTTTCTCGTAACCCAGGCGCACCGCCTCTGCCGCGATTTTTTCCGCATTTCGTACGGACCGCAGGTTTCCGGTCAAGCCGATCTCGCCGATGGCGATGGTCTTCGCGGCGGCGCACTTTCCACGGAAGGAACTGAAGATGGCCAGTGCCACCGCCAGGTCCGTTGCGGTACTGTCCGGCCGCATGCCCCCCACCACGTTCACGTACACGTCGTAGTTTAACAGGGAAATGCCCGCTTTCTTCTCCAGTACGGCCAGAATCATATTCAGCCGGTTCTGATCGATGCCCAGGGCCGTTCTTCGAGCAAAACCCACATTGGACGGACTCACCAAAGCCTGAATTTCAAAGAAGACCGGTCGGCTGCCCTCGTAGATGGCGGATACCAGAGATCCCTCTTCCTGCACATCCGGATTCTCCAGCAGGCTTCCGGAAAGGTCGTTTTCTTCCTTCATCCCCTCCGGACCCATGCGAAAGGCCCCGATTTCTTCCGTCGTACCGAAACGGTTTTTCAGGGAGCGGAGCACCCGCAGGTCTCGATCCCGTTCTCCGTTAAACTGCAATACGCAGTCCACCATGTGCTCGATGGTCTTCGGGCCCGCCAGTTCGCCGGATTTGGTCACATGAGCCACAATCATCACCGGCACGTTCTTGGTCTTCGCGAAATTCATCAGCAGGTTGGAACAGGTCCGAATCTGGGAGACGCTGCCCGCCACGGAATCGATTCCGCCGGAATACACCGTCTGGATGGAGTCGATAATCACAAAACACGGCTGCAGGTTCTCGCAGTGGGCCAGCACGTTTTCCAGATTGGTCTCCGGGAAAATATACAGGTTCTCGGAAATTTTCCCGCAGACCCGGTCTGCCCGGAGCTTTACCTGCTCTTCGGATTCCTCACCGCTGACGTAAAGCACCTTTCCGTAGGTTCCGGCGATGTGGTTGGCCGCCTGCACAATCAGGGTGGATTTCCCGATGCCCGGTTCTCCGGAGATGAGAATCAGGGATCCCAGCACGATGCCGTCCCCCAGCACCCGGTCCAATTCCCGGCTTCCGGAGTGGATCCGGCTGTAATTCCGGGTGCCCACCTCGCTCAGGGGCACCGGTCTCGCCAGCGGCGTCACCCGGCGGCGGGTATCGTCGGATTCCTTCGGCGCCGGAGCCACCTTCTGCTCCACGATGCTGTTCCAGGCGCCGCAAAAGCTGCACTGTCCCTGCCAGCCGTTGCTTTCATTTCCGCATTCCGTGCATATGTATATTGTCTTTGGTTTTTTTGCCATATCCCCTTATCCTTTTGTATTTTATGCCGCCCCGGACGCCTTAGCCCTGCGGGTTTTTGTTTTTATCGGAATCTCCGTTGTGAATCCGCTGAACGGCTTCCAGCAGAATCGGGAAATCCTCCATCTTCGGCAGCCGAATCCGGACGAAATTCCGCTCCATGCCGGCAAAATCCGCACCGGAAACGCACAGCACCTTGTTTTCCCAGAAAACCTTCTGCAGATCCACCGCCGGGTCGTCGTGGTACAGCACGAAAATCGACACCATGTCGTCGGTCTCCGCTATGGACAGGTGCCCCGCCTTCTTCAGCGCCTCCCGAATTTCCCGCTTCATTTTGGCGAAATCCAGCATGTTGTTCCAGAAATGGTACGGGTACATCAGTGCTTTACCCGCCATCTCCCGGGCGAATTCGCTGACCATATACGGGTCTCTCAGCTTCTTCATGTAACGGATAATCGGCTTGCCGGCGATGATGTATCCCACACGGAGACCCGCCAGCCCGAAGGCTTTGGACATGGTGCGCACCATGATCAGGTTCGGGTACTCCTCCGTCAGGGTCATTGCGGAATTCTGGTTCGGCATAAAATCACCATACGCCTCGTCGATAACCACACCGGCCCCCACTTCCAGCGCCCGGTCCAGGATTTTCTCGATGGCGTACAGGTTGATCACCTGCCCCGTCGGGTTGTTGGGATTGTCGATGTAGATCATGGTCACATCGTCGGTAATCTGCTCCACAAAAGCATCCGGATCGAACCGGTAATTCCGGTCGGGATTCAATGCCACCGCCCGCCATTCCATGCCCAGCATCCGCGCGGCCATTTCCGCATCGCTGAAGGTGGGCGCATTGCCAAGCACTACAGCCCCCGGCGCCTGAAACAATCCAAAAATTACATACAGCGCGCTGATGCTTCCGTCCGCCAAAAGCACATTCTCCGGCTCGATATCGGAATATCCTTTCCAGTATTCCCTCAGGCCGTCGTAGATTGCATGGCTGTGGGGATACGGTCCGAACCGCTTGATATCAAAATCCGCCATGGCCTCTTCCAGGGCCGGCGGAAATCCGTACGGGTTGCAGCCCTCGTTGCAGTCGATGCCGCCTTCCGGCACGTTTATCACGTCGGACGCGTAGCTGATTTTCTCCTGTTCCCGCAGGGACGGGCTGATTTTCAATTCTTTCTTTAATTCTTTCATTGCATTCTACCTCTATCAAAACCAATATTGGATGCGGGTTACATGCTTCCATTATACTCAAATATCCGCCGGGATGGAAGAGCGGGAACCGAGCTGCCGACGATAAGAAAAAGAGCGATTCGCCGGGCGAATCGCTCTTTTCCTATCCGATGAATGATTCTAGCAGTTGCATCCTGCATCTTCTTCGAATGTGTAATTGAATGTAATGTAAGGTGGTTCTTTTCCAAATTTATAATACGCCCGGTTGAATTGACCGTCGTATTCCACATATGGATAGACGAAGTAGTTCAGCGTACCGTCGTCGTTCAGCCCAGCCAGACGCTGCGGAGATTTGTCCGCCGGATATTGATCCTCGGCGGTGACAGCGCTCTGTCTCGGGGACAGTTCGATGTCGTCTCCGGTAGAGAGCATAATCCACTGCTCACTGCCGTTACCCCAGTACCGATCCTTGATATCATCCCATGCTGACTTCATTGATTCATCTTTTCGGAACTTATCTTCTTCACCTCTGATTTCTTTCAGAACCGCACTGGTATCCGCTTCCGCCCAGCCGTAACCCGGGAGGTAGTACTGCGGCTTGCACTTCTGAATATATATTCCCGGTTCTCCATTCAGTTCATCCAGGGACAGGCCGTAGACGCCTCTTGCCGGAACGCCGGCTGCTCGGCACAGCGCGATGAAGACGGAATTCGTATCGGTACACTTGCCGCCCTCGTTCGGGTGGTTCAGAATGTACTCTGCGTTGCCGGCGCCGATTCCCGGAGTATGATTGGACGTATCCCGGGAGATGTTCTCGCAGACCCATTTATAGATGGCATGGGCTTTCTGGTATACCGTCTTTGCATTGTCGTCCTTGACGATTTTATCTGCCGTTTCCTTCACGATTCCGCTGGTCAGGGAACCGCTTCTTTTGCTCTCTCTGAGGTACGGAGCCATTTCCTTCGTATCTACTTTTCCCTTCTCCAAAGCGTCCAAGTTGTCCGGGCGGACGATTTCCCGTCTGGAGATGTTGTAGGAAAGGGTGACGGTCCGATCCTTCGGTTCCGTGTTCTCATCCCACACGACATAGAATGCCTTGTTGCCGGAGGAATCATAAGTGATCTTTGGCTCCTCCTTTGCCTTTTCTGCTTTGCAGTTAATTGTGGAAGGTGCTACGGTCTGATCCCGATCCGTCTGCGGAACAGGAATCCATACCCGCGTTACCTTTCCCTTCGGAAATTTGGTCGCATCGGTAACCGATGTGGTCATCGTGACCGTTCCGCTCAGGGTTTTCAGTACCCGAATCTTTACGGAGCCCTTCTTGGCCTTGCTCATCTTGGATGTTGCCGTAATTGTAGCAACGCCCGGCTTTACACCCTTCACCAGGCCGGAGGCATTCACGGTAGCAATCTTCGTATTGCTGGAAGACCAGGTTACAGACTTGCTTGCATAGGAAGGCGATACCGATTTCACCTTAACGGTGCAGTGATTGCCCACACCGATTCCGGTCTCCGTGCTGACCACATTGATCTTTGTCGGAACCTTGCTGCGAACGGTGATGCGGATTTTCTTTGTCTTCTTTCCGTATTTTGCTTTTACATAAGCCGTTCCGGCCTTGTACGCTTTGACGGTGACCTTCTTGTTCTTCTTGGATTTCTTCGAAACAATCTTTACAATCTTCTTTTTGCCGGAAACCGACCATTTCACCTTCTTATTGGCTTTGATGGTAACCTTGCTGCCCACGTAGACCGTTTTGCGGGTCGGACTGACCTTCAGCTTCGATGCGGCCGAGACGGTTTCGGTTCCCACAGCGAATGTCCCCAGCAAGAACGCGAAAGCAACCAGCAGCGCGGTCAGCCGCTTCTTGGAAGAGATCTGAGTGTACATATGCATTTCCTTTCTTTAATAAAAACACACAGGTTGCGAAAAGGGAGAGCTGAGAACCCCCAACTCCCCCTTCTTGTCTAAAATATCAAAACTCAAAGAGTCTTATTTTATGCTGCCGGTGTCTCTACCTTCTCAACAGCGTTTCCAGCATCTACCCATGCGGAGATTCCGCCACCGTAACGATATACGTTGGTGTATCCCTGCTTAACCAGGTATGCAGCGGCAACGTGAGAACGAGCGCAACCGATATGACCGCAGTATACTACGATCTTGGTGTTCTTGTCCGCAACAACGGACTTCTTTACAACCTTCTTGTAGTAATATACCTTCTTCTTACTCTTCTTGGTCTTTCTGTTGGACTTCTTCAGCTTCTTGTAGGTCTTCTTGGAAACCTTGGTCCAGGTGGTCTTCTTTACGGTCTTCTTGGACAGCAGCGGCTTTACCTGCTTCATCAAGTCGGCCTTCTCTGCGGAAGTGTATTCCTTCTCGCTCATCGGCGCTACAGAGTTAATCGCACCCGGTACGTGCTGCTTGTTGTAAGAAGAGGCTGCCGGCATGGTGTCCACGACAATCATCTTGTCCTTCTTGTCCACCCAGTTCTTCAGGGTCGCGGTATCTACCAATTTGTATTTACCGGACTTGGTTTCGTTCATGAAGTTGTAGGTAACTTTCTCAACGTCATTTTCCTTCGGTGCACTGCCGCTCCATGTAGCAGCGAACACACTGGAGCTCATGCCAACGCTCATTACGAGAGCCAGAGCAAGAGCTAAAACATTTCTCTTCTTCATAATTCCTCCTAACATTTATGAAAAGCATTTTGTGTTTTTATTATAGTACCCGTGAAATCCAGCTTCAATATTTTGGTGATAATTCATGCATTTAAAGAAATTATAGTAGATTTCTTTTATATAGAAAAAAACTATATTCCGCCACATACGCGTAACTGCATAATAAAAGCGCCGCACCTTGATTCGGTGCGGCGTTTTCGTTGTCGATATTTAGTATTCCAATCCCAGGCCATCGGCGACGTTGCACACGAAGTCCTGCACATTGGTGATGATGCCCTTGGAGGACAAGCTTCCCCGGTCCGCCAGCTTGTTCACCGTGAATTCGGAGATATCACAGATGTAGAAATAGGTCTGGCGCACGGTTCCGTCCGCCATCACGCGGTACGACGGTGTCATATTGCCCACTGCGATGGAATGAAGCATGGTGGCCATGGTGATTACCGTGGTGGCCTTCCGCACGCAGTTCCGCATGGCATCCTGCGCTTCGTAGCAGTTGCCGTATACTTCCGGCAGCGGCCCGTCATCCCGAATGGATCCACCCAGCACAATCGGAATTCCTTTTTTTACTGCGGTGTAAATGATTCCGTTATCGATGTTGTATTTCTCGATAAATTCCGGAATGGAACCGGCCTCCCGCACTTTGTTAATCAGTTCCAGATGGTTGTAGTGACCGTTCGGTGCGTTCTGCTGGGTGTAGATGTTCTGGCCCAGCGCCGTATTCATGTAAGCACCCTCCAGATCGTGGGTCGCCAGCGCGTTTCCGGCCAGCACCGCATCCGCATATCCCGCGTTGATCAGCGCGGAAAGGGCTTTGCGGGCCTTCAGATCGAAGGAAAATGCCGGTCCCAGCACCCAGACCACGTTTCCGTGCTCCTTCTCGTGCTTCAGCAGCTCCACGATTTCATCCACGTCCTTGGAGAAAGCCGTCTCTCTGGAGCGTCCGGTTCGGAATGCGAAGGTGTCGCCGGTTTCGCTTTTCTCATCGAATCCGTTGGCGTGCATAAAAATACCTTCTTCGCAGTTCTCGGTGCGACCGCAGATGACCCGGTCTCCCGCCTTCAATCTGCGCGCTTCCACCGCCTGAACCTTCTCACCGTCGAACATCGGAACGGTGTCCATTCGGCTCTCTTCCACCATGAGCCATTTTCCGTCAATCTTGAAGTACTCCGGGAAAATGCTCAGCGCATGGAAATTATCCGGTGCGATGCCGTCCCTCGGCGCCTCGACCAAAGTCGCGTTGGGAGCGTTTACGAATTTCTCTTCGGTAAAATCGGGATGTGTATACTTTCTTAATTCAAATGCCATGACTGCCTCCTACTATAACAACTAAAAGGTGTCTCTGTCCAAATCCCCTATGTATTTCTACCCTTCTCGTTTTTATTTTAACACATCTCACTGACAATTCATAGCATTTTTTATGTTGTCTTTATACCAAATATTTCAGCAGCCGCTTCACCGCAATCGGAAGCCGTTCCCGATCCTTCATGATGATGCCCATCTCCCGGATGAACGGTTCCTCCAGGGATTTGATTTCGATATCATAGGAGCAGCGCTTCAAAATCAGTTCCGGAAGCACGCTGATGCCCAGTCCGCTTTCCACCATGGACATGATGGCATAGTCGTCCCACGTCGCAAAATCCACCCTCAGATTGATTCCGTTCTTCAGGAAAAATTCCCGGCTGCTGGTATTGTTGTCCTTCTCCTGCAGGATAAAAGGATATTTCTCGATTTCTGCCAGCGGAATCCGTTCATACTCGCACAGCGGGTGGTCCTTCGGCAGTACGATTTTCATCTCATCCGTGCCGTAGGTAATCGTATCGAAACTGTCTTTGGTCGGCATCAGCACGAATCCGATATCCACGCGACCGGATTGCACCCATTCCTCAATTTCGTTGTAATCGCCCAGAAGCAGCTCGTATTTCACGCCCTTATAATCGTTCTTGAATTTCTGAATTACCGGCGGCAGCACGTGGGTGGCCACACTGGAAATGGTTCCGATTCGAATCAGACCGGTTTCCAAACCCTGCAACTCCTCCACGTCCGTAGTGAGTTTCTGAAACTCGTTGCACACCGCCCGAATCTGCGGAAGCAGTCGAACGCCGTCGGAAGTGAGTTCCACGCCGTACTTGTTCCGCTCCAGAAGTGACATCTGCCAATCCTTCTCCAGATCGCCAATCATCCGGCTGATTCCGGACTGAGAATAGTTCAGAATCTCCGACGCCCCGGTAATGCTCCCATTGTCCACTGCCGTTATGAACGCAATATACTTTTGCAAGTTATAATCCATTATATCCCTCACTGTCTACAATCTGATAATCTGGTTGTCGCTGTCTACGGAAGCCATCAGGCCCCCGGCCATCTCCCATTCGCCGTACACCAGCACCGGTCCATTATATCCGTACAGCCGGCGAAGAATTCGGTTAAAGGTCAACGGGTTATTCACAAAAATCCGCGCATCGAAGGTGCAGGCGAACTGCCGCTTCTCTGTGTACGGGAACTTAAAGAAAATAATATCCGATTCCGGATCGCAGTCGTAGTACCGCAGTTCCATCATTCGGAACCCTTCCCCGTCGTACTTGTTGGTGTAGAATTCCGCCGTTTCCCGGCCGCAGTACATGTCCTTCACCTTCAAGTTTTCCGTCAGAACCGCATCCGCCGGATTTTCCCGGCACACGGCCAGCAGCTCATCTAAAGTGCCCGGCATCTTTTTACCGGCACAAGTTTCCGCCTCATCCGACCGCTTCTGCACTTCCTCTAAGAATCTTCTCGGGGTAAAATCAGACCAATCGTAGTCCGAAAGGTTTCCGCTGCAGATTTTCAGTTCCGGTTCTGCAGTGGTATTGTCAATTTCCGAAAAATTAAAATATGCCATCTTCGCTCCTTACTTTACGCTGATTTCGCCGGCCAGAACTTTCTTGTAATCCTCATAATTCCGCTTCAGCAGTTCCGGCGTATCCAGATTGTACGGGCAGCGGCTTACGCACTGGCGGCATTCCATGCAGTTCTCAATCTGCTTCATGTTCTCCTGCCACTCTTCCGTCAGCCAGTCCTCGGATGGCGCCCGCCGAATCATCAGGGACATTCTGGCGCAGTTGTTGATCTTGATTCCCGCCGGACATGGCAGGCAGTATCCGCATCCCCGGCAAAACTCGCCGGACAGTTCTTCTTTTTCCCCGTGGATAAACACCCGGAGTTCCTCCGTCATCGCGGCATCGCCGCTTTCAAAAAATGCCAGCCAGTCTGCCAGCTCCGATTCCCGCTGGATGCCCCAGATTGGAAGGACGTTGTCAAACTGCTGCGTAAACGCCATCGCCGCATCGGCCCGGTTAATCAGCCCGCCGGCCAATCCCTTCATGGCAATAAAACCCACGTTGTGCTCTTTGCAGCTCTTCACCAGCTCCAGCTCCTGCTCCGAACTCAGATAGCTGAAGGGGAACTGCATGGTCTCGTACAGACCGGACTCCACGCATTCCATGGCTACCTTGATTTTGTGGGCGGTCACGCCGATATGGCGTATCTTCCCCTGGGTCTTGGCCTCCTGCATGCATTCATACATTCCGCTTCCGTCTCCCGGTCTCCAGCACTGATCCACCATGTGGAACTGATAAATATCCACGTGATCCGTCTTCAGATTTGCCAGAGAAGTCTCCAAATCCTTCCAAAAATCTTCCGGCGTCTTGGCCGCGGTCTTGGTGGCGATGTACACGTGATTGCGAATGGTATCGCCTCCCGGAAGGCTTCCTTCCCCAAAAGCAGCTCCCACCTTCTCTTCACTGTCCGAGTATGCCCGGGCAGTATCGAAAAATCTCATGCCGCCGTGATACGCTTCCCGAAGAAGCTTCACCGCTTCCTCCTCGGATACCCGCTGAATCGGCAGCGCACCAAAGGCATTCTGTGGGACGGTGATTCCCGTATTTCCCAGTGTCACTGTTTTCATGATGTTTCTCTCCCTTTAAAAAGCACTTATTGAAATATTTTTCATTTAATCACTTACAAATTATCATATCTACTATATCATTTCTGTCTAATACTAGCAACGATTTTTCAAATCTTCATGTTTAATTCGAAAATAGTTCCGGCCGGGTGGTGGATGGGCCTCCGGAGGATTGGGAAGGGCCGCCGGCCGCAATGGGACGTGGTGCTTCACTGCCCGCAAGCCCTTATTCCTTCGTCCGGAAGCACCACGTCTGTCAGCTAAAGGGCCGCCGGCCGCAATGGGACGTGGTGCTTCACCACCCGCAAACCCTTGTTCCTTCGTCCGGAAGCACCACGTCTGTCGGTCCGGATGGGCTTTTGGCGGCTGGGACGTGGTGCTTCACCGCCCGCAAACCCTTATTCCTTCGTCCGGAAGCACCACGTCTGTCGGTCCGGATGGGCCTTTGGCGGCTGGGACGTGGTGCTTCACTGCCCGCAAACCCTTATTCCTTCGTCCGGAAGCACCACGTCTATCGGTCCGAATGGGCCTTCGGCGGCGGAGGCGTGGTGCTTCACTGCCCCCTTATTCCTTCGTCTGGAAGCACCACGTCTGTCGCTTCGGATGGGCCTTCGGCGGCTGGGACGTGGTGCTTCACTGCCCGCAAACCCTTGTTCCTTCGTCCGGAGGCACCACGTCTGTCGGGCCGGATGGGCCTTCGGCGGCTGGGACGTGGTGCTTCACTGCCCGCAAACCCTTGTTCCTTCGTCCGGAGGCACCACGTCTGTCGGGCCGGATGGGCCTTCGGCGGCTGGGACGTGGTGCTTCACTGCCCGCAAACCCTTGTT
>OLOA01001433.1_pt1 | contig 23725 bp, 24 predicted proteins | sample 1672201 | NCBI WGS metagenome assembly OLOA01 (sample SAMEA3136658, study PRJEB25190) | human gut metagenome
CGTACTGGATGGCGGTGTTCTTGGCCAGAATGGTGATGCCGCGCTCACGCTCCAGGTCGTTGGAGTCCATGACGCGCTCCACCGTCTCCTGGTTCTCGCGGTACACGCCGCCCTGCTTGAGCATCTGGTCCACCAGGGTGGTCTTGCCGTGGTCCACGTGGGCGATAATGGCTACGTTTCTCAGTTTTTCGTTCTGCAAAGGAAAAACCCCTTTCTTTTGGGTATAAAAATTCATGCACTGTGCGGCGCACCACGAAAACAGGCAAACTCTTCTGTGCATGAAGTTTTGTGCATCATTCCCGGTTGCCCCGAAGGGGCGAGGGAATGGCACATTCTATTTTTTGCTATGCTTTTGCATAGCAAATCTCTCAACCTTCACATTATATCCCCGGATTTTTCCGATTGCAAGAACTTTTTGTGAATTCAGGCTGTTTTTTAGGTTTTGCTTTTCCTTTGACCCGGGACGTGGTATAGTGAGGGGGAAAGGGGGCGTTTGTATGGACCAGGAGACGCTGCGACGGAAATTGGCAGAGCACCGGCCGTCCTTGCAGCAGGCGCGGGGTGAATTTGCCGTGCTGGTGCCGCTGGTGGAGGGGCCGGAGGGGCTGAGCCTTCTGTATGAGGTGCGCCCGGCGAAGCTGCATCACCACAGCGGGGAGGTGTGCTTCCCCGGCGGACGGATGGAGCCCGGAGAGACGCCCCGGCAGTGCGCCCTGCGGGAGACCCGGGAGGAGCTGGGGATCCCGGCAGAGCGGATCGGGCTTCTGGGGGACCTGGACTTTCTTTATCTGCGGTCCGAGGGGCTCATGTACCCGGTGCTGGCCCGGCTGGATCCGGCGGCGCCTCTGCGCCCCAGTCCCGACGAGGTGCGGGACACATTCACGGTGCCCCTGTCCTTTCTGCGGGCTCACCCGCCCGCGATCTACCGCTACCCCCTGCGGCCGGAGATCGGGGCGGACTTTCCCTATGACAAGGTGGGTGCGGCAGCGGACTATCCCTGGCAGGCCGGGCACATGGAGCTGCCGGTATACGAGGGGCTTCCGTATCCCCTGTGGGGGCTGACGGCCCGGATCACCTGGTGGCTGCTGGAGCGGTATGGGGACATATTGACAGGTATGTTATAATGTAACGTGGCTGATTATATAGAAAAAAGAGGAAACTGCTATGGAATTTACACAGGGCGCGCCCTTTGACAGCTTTGGCCTGTCCGAGGCCACCATGCGCGCCATACGGAACAAAGGATACGAGATCAGCACCCCCGTTCAGGCCGGGTGCATCCCCCCCATGCTGGCGGGAAAGGACGTGATCGCCAAGGCCCCCACCGGCACCGGCAAGACCATGGCCTTCGGCATCCCCATCATCGAGCGCATCGACCCGGACAGCGAGGACGTGCAGGCGGTGATTCTGGCCCCCACCCGGGAGCTGGCCATGCAGATCACCGACGAAATGCGCCAGATCGCCGTGTGCCATGAGGGGGTCCGCCTGGTGTGCCTCTACGGCGGACAGCCCATTGCCAAGCAGATCAACGCCCTGAAGCGGCGGCCCCAGATCGTGGTGGCCACGCCGGGCCGCCTGTCCGACCACATGAAGCGCCGCACCGTGACTCTGGGTCAGGTGCAGACCGTGGTGCTGGACGAGGCGGACCGGATGCTGGACATGGGCTTTATCCACGATGTGACCCGCATTCTGGACAAGATCCCCCACCGGAGGAATCTGGGGATGTTCTCCGCCACCATCTCCCGGGAGGTCATGGACATTTCCTGGGTGTATCAGCGGGACCCGGAGGAGATCACCGTGCAGGCCACCCGGGAAAATAAGCCGGACATCCTGCAATACCGCATCGAGGTGCCGTCGGACAAGAAGGTGGACGCCATTGCCGCCATCATCCGGGCCCAGCAGCTGGACCGGGTCATCTGCTTCTGCAACACCAAGGGCTCCACGGAGCGGCTGACAAAATTTTTGCAGCTGCGGGGACTGGACGCCCAATGCATCCACGGCGACATTCCCCAGCGCAAGCGGGAGGAGGTCATGGCCCGGTTCCGGGACGGGGAGCTTCATGTGTTCGTGGCCACGGACGTGGCCAGCCGGGGCATCGACGTGGACGACGTGGACGCGGTGTTCAACTTCGAGGTGCCGGAGGAGAACGAGTATTATATCCATCGCATCGGCCGCACCGGCCGGGCCAGGAAGCACGGCGTGGCATATACCCTGCTGTCGGACTTCCCGTCCCGCATGCGGCTGGACGATATCGCCCGCAACACCCGCAGCCAGATCATCCCCGCCGTTCTGGGCGAGGACGGCCAGGTGACGCCGGCGGAAAACAAATCCAAGTAAGGAGCGTGGCCCCTATGAAACGACGGATACGGTGGACGGCCCTGGTGCTGGCGGTATGCCTGCTGGCCCTGACCGGCTGCGCACAGCAGCGGGACACCATGACCCTGCGGGTGTGTCTGGACAGCGCGCCCACCACCCTGGACCCCGCTATGGCGGCCACCGACGCCGAGCGCACGGTGGTGTCCCATTTGTTTGAGAATCTGATGAAGCTCTCCCGGGGGGAGAACGGCAGCATCCAGGCCGCTCCCGCCGTGGCCAAGTCCTATGCCGTGGAGGATAACCTGGACGGCACGGAGACGTATACCTTTACCCTGCGGCAGAATGCCCGGTGGTCCGACGGCAAGGCCGTTACCGCCCACGACTTTGTTTACGCCTGGCAGCGGCTGGCGGATCCGGCCACGGGCTCGCCTCACGCGGCGCTGCTGGATATGGTGGCGGGGTACAGTCAGGCCCGGGAAAAGCAGGACGGAAGCCTTTTGCAGGTGTCCGCCCCGGACGACTTCACCTTTGTGGTGCAGCTGTCGTATAAGTGCGCCTATTTCCTGACGGACGTGTGCGCCGCCAGCGCCACCATGCCGGTGCGCAGCGATGCGGCAGAGCAGGAGGACTGGTCCCTGCACTCCGAGACGCTGCTGACCGACGGGCCCTATCGGGCCACCGCCTGGGAGGAAACGGGGCTGACGGCCCTGGCCGCCGACGGGTATTATGACGCCCGCCGTCTGGGGCCGGACGTGCTGGAGTTCCGGTTTGAGACGGACGGTCAGAAGCGGGCGGAGCTGGTGGAGCACGGCGACGTGGACTTTGCCATGAACCTGCCGGAGGGCGACACCTCCGATCCCTATCCCCAGACCACGGTGCTGCTGCTGAACCAGCGGGCCGAGAGCCTGGAGAACGAATCCCTGCGCCGGGCCCTGAGTCTGGTCATCGACCGCAGCGCGCTGGTGGAGGGCCTGTCCTGCGACGCAGCGGAGGGCATTGTGCCCCCGGGCCTGCGCAATACCATGGGCGGCGATTTCCGCACGGAGAGCGGCAGCCTGGTGGACAACGCCCCCGATAACTACGAGGCTCTGTGCCAGCAGGCCAAGACCCTGCTGGAGGAGGCAGGCGGCGTGAAGGCCGTGGGGCAGATCACCCTTTTGTACGATACCTCGGACGAGACGGCGACCAATACCGCCATGGCCGTCCGGGACGCCTGGAAGCACCAGCTGGGGATCATCGCCGTTATGCGCGGCGCCACGGCCCAGGAGCTGGCGGAGGCTGTGAACCGGGGCGAATACATCGTGGCGCTGACGACCCTGACCGCTGACCGGGGCGATGCGTCCGGTCTGCTGTCCTGGTGGCAGAGCGGCAGCAGCTTCCACTCCACCGCCTATGTCATGCTGCTGCGGGCAGCGGAGGCCTCGGGCCGGGTGGAGGTCCGGGACGCCTATCTGGAGGACGCGGAGCGGATGCTGGTGGAGGACGGCTGGGTCATTCCCCTGTACTATCCCCATCGCCACAGCGGCCTGGGCCAGCACCTGACGGCTCCCCTGTACGACGGCACCGGGGTGTATCTGTTCTCCGGCGTGGTGCAGCAGACGCCGCAGTAAATCACAGGATTCGGGAGGAAGCACCATGAAAGAGACTGTTTTGCTTACCGGCGGAGCCGGGTTCATCGGCTCTCACATTGCCGTGGAGCTTTTGCAGCGGGACTATAACGTGGTCATTGCCGACGACCTGTCCAATGCCCGCCCGGACGTGCCGGAGCGCATCCGGCAGATCACGGGCCGGGCCCCGGCGTTCTATCACATGGACGCGGCGGATCGTCCGGCTCTGGACCGGGTGTTCCGGGAGCATCCCATTGCCGCCGCCGTCCATCTGGCGGGATACAAGGCCGTGGGCGAGTCGGTGCAGAAGCCCCTGGCCTATTACCGGAACAACCTGGACACCACCCTGGCCCTGCTGGACGTGATGGCGGACCACGGGGTACACCGGCTGATCTTCAGCTCGTCGGCTACGGTGTACGGCGACGCCCCGGCTCCCTGCCGGGAGGATATGCCCACCGGCGGCTGCACCAATCCCTATGCCTGGACCAAGCTGATGATCGAGCAGATCCTGCGGGATGCGGCCAAGGCCGATCCGGCCCTGTCCGCCGTGTGCCTGCGGTATTTTAACCCCGTGGGAGCCCACGAAAGCGGCCTTATCGGGGAGCTGCCCAACGGCATTCCCAACAACCTGATGCCCTACATCACCCAGACCGCCGCCGGTATCCGACCGGAGCTGACGGTGTTCGGCAATGACTATCCCACTCCCGACGGCACCGGCGTCCGGGACTATATCCACGTGGTGGATCTGGCCCGGGGCCATGTGGCGGCGCTGGAGTTTTCCCGGACCAGCCCGGGCTGGGAGGCCATCAACCTGGGCACCGGCCGGGGCAGCAGCGTGCTGGAGATCGTGGAGACGTTTCAGCGGGTCAACGGCGTGGCGGTGCCTTACCGCATCGGCCCCCGGCGGGCCGGAGATCTGCCCACCTGCTATGCCGCCACGGACAAGGCGGCGCGGCTGCTGCACTGGCACGCGGAAAAGGACCTGGCCGACATGTGCCGGGACGCCTGGCGCTGGCAGCAGAGCCAGAATCAATAACGCACACAATTCCGGGCCGGTATGGGCGCTGCCTGTTCCGGCCCGCAGCATTCGCAAAAGGAGATTTTTCATGATGCCTATCCGTTCCAGGGCCGCAGCGGCGGCCGTGCATATCCTTACTGCCCTGTGCGCCGCTGTGGGCGTGGTGCTGCAATGCGGCTTTATCGGCGGGAAGCTGAACCTGGCCGTCCTGCAATACTTCACGCTGATGAGCAACATCCTGTGCGCCGTGTACTTCACCGGCGCCGCCGTGCATACCCTGCGCCGGGGCGGCACCTGGCTGCCGGTGTGCAAGGGGGCCCTGGTGATGGCCATGGCCATCACGGGCATCACCTTCCACCTGGTGCTGGCCGCCGGGGACTTCAGCATGGGCCCCACCCAGCTGATCACCAATCATCTGCTGCACACCGCCGCCCCTCTGCTGACGGTGCTGGATTGGCTGCTGTTCGACGAAAAGGGCCGGTACCGCTGGTTTGAGCCGTTCCTGTGGGGCATTTTCCCGTCGGCGTACTTTGTATACACCATGATACGGGCCCGGGTCAGCAGCTTCCGGTTCTATAACGGCTCACCGTATCCCTATGCCTTCATGGACGTGGACGCCCTGGGCTGGGGCAAGGTGCTGCTGATCTTCCTGGGCATGGCGGCGGCGTTTCTGGCCTTCGGCTATGTGCTGGTGTGGCTGGATCATCTGCTGGCCCGGCGGCGGCGGGCATGACAGGCCGGCGGGACCCGGCCCGGGACATGGAGGCCGCCCGGGCCATTGCCCGGCAGGCGGCGTCCCTGGGGGGCGCGGCATACTATGTGGGCGGCTTCGTCCGGGACCGGCTGCTGGGCCGGGAGAACACCGACGTGGACATCGAGGTCCACGGCGTCACTCCCCGGCAGCTGGCGGAGATATTGGACGGTATGGGGGGCCGCCTGGAGATGGGGGCCAGCTTCGGCATTTACGGCCTGAAGGGCTATGGCCTGGACATTGCCATGCCCCGGCGGGAGCGGGCCACAGGCCGGGGCCACCGGGATTTCCAGGTCAGCGTGGACCCGTTTCTGGGCACGGAGCAGGCCGCCCGGCGGCGGGATTTCACCGTGAACGCTCTGATGGAAAACGTGCTGACGGGGCAGGTGCTGGACCACTTCCACGGACTGGACGATCTGCGCCGGGGTATTCTGCGCCATGTGGACAGCCGGACGTTTCCGGAGGACCCGCTGCGGGTGCTGCGGGGAGCCCAGTTCGCGGCCCGGTTCCGGTTCGCCGTGGCCCCGGAAACCGTGGCTCTGTGCCGGGATATCGACCTGGCCGCCCTGCCGCCGGAGCGGGTGGAGGGGGAGCTGTGCAAGGCGCTTTTGCAGGCGGATCGCCCCTCGCTGTTTTTTGAGACGCTGCGGGACATGGGACAGCTGTCCCCTTGGTTTCCGGAGGTGGAGGCCCTGATCGGCGTTCCTCAGGAGCCTGGCTTTCATCAGGAGGGCGACGTGTGGAACCACACCATGCTGGTGCTGGACCAGGCGGCGGCCCTGCGGAGCCGGGCACGGCGGCCCTTTGCCTTTATGCTGGCGGCCCTGACCCACGACCTGGGCAAGACCGTCACCACACAGCGGGTCCGGGGACGCATCCACGCCTATGCCCATGAGACGGCGGGGGTCCCCCTGGCGGAGGCTCTGCTGCGGCGGATCGTGGGAGAGAAGGCGGTGACGGCCTATGTATTGAACATGGTGGAGCTGCACATGAAGCCCAACGCCCTGGTGGGAGCCGATGCTTCGGTGAAGGCCAGCAACCGGATGTTTGACCGGTCCGTGGAGCCGGAGGATCTGATCCTGCTGGCCGCGGCGGACGGCCGGGGCACCCGGGGCCGCTGGCCCTGGGAGGATACGGAGCCGTGGCTGCGGCAGCGGCTGGCCCTGTATCGGGAGATCATGGCCCGGCCCCAGGTCACCGGGGCGGAGCTGATCGCCGCCGGATTGACACCGGACAGCCGGTTCCGGGAGCTGCTGGACTATGCCCACAAGCTGCACCTGGCAGGTATCCCCCACGACAGCGCCCTGAAGCAGACCCTGGCCTACGCCCGGAAGCGGAAATAACCGCACGGCATTTTTTTAGCTTGCAAACGGGATGCTCCTGTGGCATGATAGACGAGAAGCAGTGTATCATGCCACAGGAGGTATTTTTATGCATATCACCGTTATCGGATGCGGGCGCTGGGGCTCGCTGATCGCCTGGTATCTGGACCGCACCGGCCACCGGGTCACGCTGTACGGCCGCCCGGGCTCCCGGCACATGCAGCGGTTTCTTGCCACCCGGCAGAATGACCTGCTGACCCTGCCGGAGTCCATTGCCCTGTCCACGAACCTGGCCTGCGTCCGGCAGGCGGAGACGGTGGTGATCTCCATCGGCTCCCAGGGGCTCCAGGGCCTCATGGACCAGCTGAAGCCTCTGTCCCTCCGGGACAGGATCTTCGTTCTGTGCATGAAGGGCCTGGAGCAGGGCACGGGCCGCCGCCTGAGCCAGATCGCCGAGGAGAATCTGGACCCCTCCAACGCCGTGGCGGTGTGGCTGGGGCCCGGCCACGTCCAGGAGTTTTACCGGGGCATCCCCAACTGCATGGTCATCGACAGCCGCCGGGAGGACGTGAAGCGCCGCCTGGTGCAGTCGTTTTCCAGCGACCTGATCCGGTTTTACTATGGCGACGATCTCATCGGCAACGAGGTGGGAGCCGCCGCCAAGAACGTGGTGGGCATTGCCGCAGGCTTTCTGGACGGCAAGGGACTGTCCAGCCTGAAGGGGGCCCTGATGAGCCGGGGCACCCGGGAGGTGGCGCGGCTCATCCAGGCCATGGGCGGCAGCCAGCTGTCGGCCTATGGCCTGTGCCACCTGGGGGACTATGAGGCCACGGTGTTCTCCCGGTACAGCCACAACCGGCAGTTCGGCGAGTCCTTCATCCGGGGCGAGACGTATACGGACCTGGCGGAGGGATACTATACCGTGGAGGCGCTGGTGCTGCTGGGACAGCGGTACGGCGTGGAGCTGCCCATCTGCCAGGCGGTGCACCGCGTTCTCTATTGCGGCGCGGACCCCATGCAGGAGCTGCGGGCGCTGCTGGACCGGAATCTGACCCGGGAATTCGGGGAATGAAGCAAAGGGCCAAGGCCAACCGATCCCGGATGGGCCTTGACCCTTTGTTTTTTTTTATTTTATAATGACGCAGTGCGGGCTGCAAAATTTACCAAGGTCCGACAGCGCATATTCGCGGACGCAGCGGCACAAGCTATGGCTGCGATACCCGAACAGCGGTTTTCGCTGAAAACGCAAGAAAGGAGAACGCAATCATGTCTACCAAGAATACCAACAAGCTGAACGTGCCCCAGGCCCGTGCCGCCATGGATAAGTTCAAGATGGAGGCTGCCAGCGAGGTGGATGTGTATCCACCTTAAAGAATTTTTGCAAACCCCGATTTTTGGCTTAAACACTGGAAAAATGGCTTTTCACATCCCCGCAGCATGGGCGGCTTCTTCACGATCTCTATTTGCCTGCATTTCACGCAGGTTGTCCCCCGAAACTTCCCCGATAAAGCGATAGAAAATTCGGATGCTTTGCCGGTATGGGGTACGCGGCCCGGCAACTTTTTTGCCCTCCGGCAATATCTTTTCACCGATCTCTATGCGGTCGATGAAAGTGTGCAGGATATTTCTATCCAGCGTTTCTACACAGGTATACCGCTTGACAAGGTCGAAGAAATGTCCATAGGTATCGCGTATCTCCTTCGCTGTGGTTTCGCCTTCCACCAGCTTCTTGCGGCGTGCGGCCAGCTCGTCAATCTCAATGCCAAATTTACTGACCATTTCCTCATGGATATCGTCACTGAGCATCCCTGCGATGTTGTCGCGATAGGAACGCTCGATCATCTTCTTGAGTCGGGCGGTCTGCTTGTCGATATGTTCAATCTGTGTGGCCGGATCTTCACCGCCCAGGGAAGCATTGGTCTGCTGGACGGCGTTCCCTGTGATGGTGCGAATTTTGCCCTCATCAAAGGCCAGCAGCTTGTTGAGGTCACAGCGAATAATTTCCATCAAATCATCGTAGCGGATACGCGCCCCATGCGCACACCGGTGCTGCGCCCGGGAGGTCAGATTGTTGCACACCAGATACCAGTATTTTTCCCGCTCTCCGTTGTAGACGGACCCGCCGGAACACATAGCTGCGCCGCAGCAGGCGCAGTAGGCGATGCCGCCGAAGATGCTGTGACGGAAGGCTGGGTTCGCCCCGTTCGCCTTGGTGTTCTCTCCCATAAAGTGGGCGGCCAGATCGAATTTCTCCTGCGTCACCAGGGGTTCATGGGTGTTTTTTGTGAATACCCACTCTTCCTCCGGCACCTTGATCTTCTTCTTGGACTTCACGCTGACCTTGCGGCTCTTGCCCAGCAGCGTGTGCCCCAAATAAACCCGATTGCGAAGGATGCGCTTTACGGTGGTGTAGTTCCACAGGTCAGACATCCGCTGTGCGCCGCGCTCGGTGAAGTTATCGCGGCACTCCACGCGATACTTCAGCGGCGGCATGACACAAGCCTCATTGAGCCGCAGGGCAATGCTGCGGCAGGACTGGCCGGATGCAGCCATGTCAAAGATCATCTTCACCACCGGTGCGGTATTCTCGTCCGGCACAAGCTGGTCGGTGGTACGCTCCGCCTTGCGGTAGCCGTAGGGTGGGCAGGCAACATATTTCCCGTTATTTCGCTTGGTGTTCAGCGTCTGTTTGACCTTGCGGGAGGTGTCCCGCAGGTAGACATCGTTCATGGCAAACTGGAACGGTGCCATCAGGTTATCATCCTCGGAATCGAAGTTACTGCCGGGTGCCAGATAGCGGATGCCGTGTTCAGGAAAATAGCGTTCTGCGTAGTGGCTGGATTCCGTCATGTCACGTCCCAAGCGGGACAGGTCTTTGGTAATGACCGTGTTGACCTTACCGGTTTTCAGATGTTCCAGCATGGCACGAAAACCGGGGCGTTCAAAGTTGCCGCCGGAGTAGCCGTCGTCGGCAAATTCCTCCACTAAAATAATTCCGTGTTTTTCGCAGTACTCCCGCACGATGGTGCGCTGGTTAGTAATACTGGCAGACTCACCGTACTTCCGTTCCTCGTCGGAAAGTCGGTAATAGGCGTCTGCAAGCTGAATGTGGTTCCTCATTGTTCCTCCTTTCCGGAACCACTCATTTACGGCTCCATTATACCATACTGCTGTCCTTTGGGTCAAAATTTACTGTTTGTTTTCCCGCGAAAATGATTTCCTCTGTTACCACTTCCTGGATGGTCTTTGTACCGGAAAAGACGCGCTCGATGACATAAGTCGCTGCACCGATCTTCTGCTCGTTTTTGCTGTCCAAGCATCTCCACCTCCGTTACCAGTATGAACAGATTCTGCCAACTTTAACCAAAAGCCGTCGAGCATACAGGCAAGCACTTGTCTGCAGGCTCCGCGGCTTTGCATTTCCCTTTGAAGCAGAACAGGCGGCTGGTAGCTGCCAGCCTCACGGGAATCTCACCCCGGCCCATGCTGATGGGTGCGCCGCACGATGCTTTGAGGGCGTCCAATGCGGGAGTATCATTATGGGTGCCGGTGGTCGTGGCCCACAGAGTGCCACTCTGTTTCGGCACAGCGTCTGTTTCGCTCCCTCCCATGTGAGAGATCATGGCGGACGCTGCTGCATGGCTCGCACCGGCACGAATGTACCTGTCTGCTATATTTGCGCCGCAAATGCAGCTCTTTTCAATGTGCAGCATCGGCTCCTTATCAGCCTGCATCAGCTACCAAAGGTTTGATGGCTGGTGCACACTCATAAAGAAGAAGCTGCGGCGGCGGTGCGGAAAGGGGAATACACCGCCGCCGCAGAAACAGGGGGAGGCGTTTTAGGTGCCATTGCGAAGGTAGGCGGCCAGCATATCTATAAACTGTGAATTTGTCGGCGGCTGCGACAGCGGGCATCCCGCAATGTGATCCAACAGGCTGTGATCCGGCTGCCTCCAGCAGGCCTGCACAAGAGTGCGCAGATTTCTCTCCACACAGCTGCTTGTGGTGCGGAAATGCTGCGCTGTTTGCTTATAAAGACACTTCGTGATCAGCAAGACATACTCGGGCTTCTCCTGTACCTGCTCCAGCATGTATACCGCAAAGTAAAATCCCGACAGCTTTCCGGATACGCCCAAAAGACGCAACAGGCGTTCGGCATCCAAAGACGCGTTCTTTTCAAGTTCCGAAACATAATAAACTAACGGCATTGGTACTCCTCCTGTCTTGTGTATTTTGAAAGGCGTTCATCAAGCCGTCGCGGCGGCCCTCTTGCCGGGTATAGAAAGGGAGGCCGTTTCTTATATACTGATTTTACACGATTTATGGCTATTTGTGACATGTATTCTTTCTACAATGGTCTACGCAAATGCGGCGGGTTTTGTATGTTTTTGTCGTTTTTTTTCCTTCTCAAAGCTTCGCCGGTATGGGAGTGCTTGCTTATTATCTATTATCTTGCTAACATCACATAAAGAAGTAATCTGAGAGAATTGACCGAATATAATCTCTGTGCATTAGTAAGGGCAAAACAAACGCCAGCGTAGAGAGCAAAAATGCTTTTTGCGCTGGCGTTTGTTCGACTGCCATATCTGCATATTCGGCTTACCATGATTTTACAAAAGGGAGAAGAAACAATCAGAGGCAAAAAGGAATAACTTGCGGAATTGATTCACGCAAGCTACACACCAACAATGAAGAGGACTGCTGGTAGCAGTCCTCTTCATATAAATAATCTATTAAGAACGATCAAAAATACTACGACATGAGTGCTGACATACCAAGAAAAGCCGTATTTTCAGGTATACCTAATCTGACCCTATAAGGCACTATTGCTATCAAGTTCTTCAAAAGGCACAGGAGTTAATTTTGTCCGCACCCGCGTTTTTTCACATCCAGGCGTATGCCGCCCCCACGGGCAGCAGGAGAAGCAGCAGCGACAGCAGCAGGGCCGGAACCACCGCGCACCGGCGGGATAAAAGCATCACCGTAGCGGCAGACGCCGCCAGCAGGAGAAGCCGGGACGCCAGCAGCGCCAGCACCACGCCGCCTACCGTCCAGTCCGCCGAGAGAGCGGACAGACACTGCACGCTGTTGGCCTGGGCGGCCATGTCAAGAGGACCGTAGGCTCCCTGCACCGTCAACAGTCCCGGCAGCCACAGGGCGAGAGTCAGCAGCAGGACATAGCCCCCCGCAATGACGCATTTCCACTGCACCACGCTTTTGCGGCGGGGACTGGCCGTCAGCAGGGCCTCCACGCCGCTCTCCCGCTCCCCGGCGAAGCTGCCGAACAGCAGCAGGGCAACGGCCAGAAACGCGCCGCCCAGCTCCAAAACATCCTGCCGCAGGGCATCCGCACCCAACAGCCGCTGATAGCCGGTCTGATACAGGTACACCTGCCCCGGCCGCAGGGCGCGATACTGATTCTGCGCCAGGTGAAAGGCGTCCTCCATCCGAAGCTGATTTCGTATGGGCTCCGCCTCCCGGTCAAAGGCTGCAGCGTCGGGGTACTGCTGCGCCAGCTCCGCGAGCTGCTCATTCAGCCCATCAAACCGCGCCAGCTCTGATGCCAGGTAGTCGTCCTTCTCCTGGCTGGGCGCACCCGACAAAATCTCGGAATAGTTCCGATAATACACCTCAAATTCACTGCGCTCCGGGCTGAATCGGCTGTACAGCAGGGCGATGACGGCAAAAAATGCCAGCAATACCCACAGCCCGCATCGGGAGATCAGCGCCTTATACAGCTCGTGTCCCGCCAGGCAGGTATGCCGGGGCCGGGGGAGGGGCCGGGCGGCGGGGAGCCGGATGGCCGCGCCGCCGGGGATTTGGGAGTACAGCGCCGCGCCGCCTATTCCGGCGATCACGGCGAGAGCCGCCAGGAATATCGCGCCAAGCAGCACCCGATCCGAGGGACTGCCCAGCAAATTCAGATACACCGCCTCTCGGCACAGGACTTGCCCGTCCGCCAGCTGCCACAGACTGAGATTCCGCAGCCACAGCTGCGTGCTGCCCGCCATCAGGGCGGCTATGCCCCCGCAGACCGCCGCGCAGCCAACCGCCGCAGCGGCATTGGCCGCCCGGGCGCACAGCAGGAAGATCAGCGCCGTGCAGCACAGCAGCCACAGGTATTTCAGCCCCGCCGCCAGAGCCAGCAGTTCGCCCACCGTCATCCGGTAGGGGCAGGCGGCGAAGCCGTATAGGCTCTGCACCGGGGCGTCAAGCCCCGCAAAGCCGTACAGAAGCCCGGCGATCAGGGCGTTGACGCCGTACAGCAGGGCAAAGCCCGCCGTGGAGAGAGTCGCTGCGGCGGCCAGCTTCCGCCCGTAGACCCGTGACCGGCCCAGGCGGGTGGGGCGGGTCAGGTTCACAAGCCCCGCCGCCCGCTCATGGGTCAGCAGGGTCAGTCCACCCGCCAGGGGGAACAGCAGCGCCAAAGCGTCCGTCAGATGAAAGGACAGCAGCACCTCCGCACCGCCCAGAAACGCCGCCCGGGGGGTCACATCCGCCAGGGATTCATAGACCTGCGCGCCCTGCTCTAAGGAGCGGGCGGCAAAGCCGTCAAACAGGCCCATCCGCAGCTTCAGGCGGGATTCTGCCGCCAGGCCCGCCCGGAAGGAGGGATATTCCTCCGCCTGCCGCACCCGCGCCAGGGCCGCGTCGGCGGCGGACAGCTCACGGCGCAGGGCATCGTATTCCGTCCATGCGCCGCTGGCTGACGCCCGGTCCAGCCGGTCCTCCAGGCCGGTGACATAGCCGGGCAGGTCCTCCTGGACCATGGCCTGACGCAGAGCGGACACGGTGTAGCCGCCGCTGTCGCCGGTGGCGTGGAGGGCGAACAGCACCCCATTGCAGAGCACCGCCAGAACCAGCAGCAGGCACAGCCGCCCGCTGCTGCCGATCTTCCGCAGCTCCCAGGTCATAGCGCCGCCCCCTCACCGAAGTGGAACAGGTACACATCCTCCAGATCGGGCCGGGCCGGGGTGCAGGGGAGGGGCGGCTTTGCTGCACTGAGCAGACGCACCAAAATGCCATCCTGCTGGCGGGAAACGCCGCACACCGTGCCGTATTGCGCCACATCGGGGAGCTGCTCCTCCGCTGCGGTCAGCTCCCACACCTTCCCCTCCAGCTCCTGCTCCAGGGCGTGGGGGGAGCCGCGGCGGATAATAAGGCCCTGGTTCATCAGAATCAGCTCCCGGGCGATGAATTCCACATCCTGCACCACATGGGTACACAGCAGCACGATCTTTTCCCCGGCAATTTCGCCGATGAGGTTCCGCACCGCCACCCGCTGGCGGGGGTCAAGCCCCGCCGTTGGCTCGTCCAGCACCAAAATATCCGGGTCGTGGAGCAGAGACTGCGCCAAAAGCAGCCGCTGCTTCATGCCACCCGACCAGCCACGGATGGGGCGGCCTGCCGCCTCCGTGAGATCCAGCCGCGCCAGCGCCCAGTCCATGCGCCGTTTGGCATCCTCCCGGCTCATGCCCTGGAGGGACGCCATGTAATAGAGAAATTGCTCCCCGGTGAAGCCGGGATATAACGCCTGCTGCTGGGGGCAGTAGCCCAGTCGGCGGCGGAAGGCCGCCCCCATGGAGACGGTGTCCTCCCCGTCCAGGGTGACGCGGCCCCGGGTGGGGCGGAGATTGCCGGTGAGGATGTTCATGAGGGTGCTTTTGCCCGCGCCGTTGGGGCCAAGCAGCCCATATACCCCCGCCGTAAGGGTCAGGTCGATGCCCCGCAGGGCTTCCTTTGCACCGTATCGCTTGGCGACATCGTGAAATTGCAGCTCCATCCCGTCACCCCACTGCCACGGCGCTTTCATAGCGCCCGGCATAGAAATTCTCCTTGGAGATGACGCATCGGCCGTTGTCGCCCAACGCCCGGAAGAAGGAGCCGCCCTCCTGGGAGGGGCTCATGACCATGCCGTGTTCGTCTGCGGCACCCACCAACTCCACGGGCTTACCGTCCTGCAGATCGGCCACCCAAACCCGAGAGCCCGCTTCCGTATCGGTGATGATAAAGGCCTTGCTGTCCATGACCCAGTAGTTGATGATATCCTCCATGGACAGCAGGGTGCGGCTCTCGCCACTATCCAGGTTCAGAAGGCGCAGCTCGTCCCCGCACTGATAGATATGCTCCATGCCGTAGACCTGCATGGGGTCGACGGTCATAAGATATCCGTCCTTGTTATGATCGGCCACAACGGTATAGTCCCCGCTCTCCATATTCCACAGCAGAAGCCGCCGCTGGGTGTTTTGGTGGACATACCGCCCGTAGCTGGCGTTCTCCCCGTACTGCGCCGCGAACTCCTCCGCACTCAGCAGGGACTGCTCCTTCGGCTCCTCCACCACGGCGCCCCAGCGGGCGGAAAAGCCCATCAGCGTCCCGGGGACAGACAGCTCCCGATAGCTGCCGGCGGCAAGGTCGTATAGCAGGGAGCTGCCCTCGGTTCGGCTATCGACCCGCCCGTCCGCCTGCTGCTCTGTGATGCGGCATTGCACATACAGGGTGGCCTTGCCGCAGGAGAAAAGCCCCAGGGTGGCGGTGTAGAAATGATCGTCGGTGTTGTCCCACTGCTCCAGGACGGTGACTTTCCCGCCGGACAGCTCCTTGCGCACCAGTTGCGCGCCGCTGCCCGCGTCATCGAGGGTGGCGTAGAGCACCCCGTCCAAAACGGCGAAGCTGTTGACGTTCCCCACCCACGCCTGGCAGCTGGCGTCCCTGTGGGAGCAGCCCGGCTGGGCGCACAGGGTCATGGTCTGGCCGGAGGCATAGTCGTAGTAGCTCACCGCCCCGGCGGCGCAAATATACCAGCCGTTGTCGTCGGTGAACACCGCGCCTGTTCCGGCGGCGCTCCGGTTCTCCTTGGGCAGGGCGTGGCCCTGAGCGGCGGGGGTGGGCTCCGGGTCCCCGGAGGGATTCCCGGCGGGGCCTTCAGGCCCGGAGCAGGCGGTCAGCAGCAGGAGCAGCGCAAGAAAGCATGGTACGAAGCGTTTCACTGGATAGTCCCTCCCCGATGGAATCGTAAATTTTGCCCGCTTATCACACAGTATGTGCGGCAGACGGGCGGCTTTTGTTGCAAATCAACAGGATAGCTACAAGCTGGATTGTAGCATATTGTGCAAAATATGTCAATATTCTTAAAAATATTTTCTAAAAAAAGTATTGCGGGCCGACGCTACGGCCGCGACAGACAAAGCCCCCGGAAAGCAGAGCTTTCCGGGGGCTTTGCGCCTATTGGCCGTATGGCGAGGGTCCCTCGATGATGCTGGTTTCGCTCCAGCCGTTGTAGGCCTGGTGATAGTCATACAGGCTGACGCAGAGGGCCGCCACCCACAGCAGCAGCGCCGTCAGCACCGCCGCGATCAGGATGGTCAGCACCTGACGCCGCCGCAGGGCGGCCAGTAGCTCTTGGGTGCTCATGGCATCCACATAGGCGGCAGCTACCTGCTGCGGCGTCCCAAAACGCATCTCAAGGTCAGCATCACAGGTTTCGGAACAATAGGCTTCTGCTTCATTGCGTAGCACCGTTAATAACTGCTTTTTTTGTTTTCTAGTGCAGGGCAGATAACTGGCGACGGCTCGGACATATCGGTTGATTTGCCGCTGTCTTTCCCGCATGGCGGCGCCTCCTCTCGAATGATGGCCGTCACGCCGGTCATCATGGATTCATATTCCCGGATCATTTCCTCCAGCCGGGCTTCTCCGGCAGGCTCCAGGTGGTAGTATACGCGGGTCATCCGCTTGCCCACCAGCACCCGGCGGTCGGAGATCAGTCCCTGCTCCTGTAGCCGATATAGCACGGGATATAAAGATCCTTCTTGGGTTTTCAGCTGTCCGCCGCTACATCGCTCTATTTCCTGCACCAGCTGATAGCCGTACATATCTTCCCTTCGCAACAATGATAGCAGGATCAGCGCCATGACACCGCGCTGAAATACATTGGGTCCCGAATTGCGTGACATGTCGCCACCTCCTTCATGCAAATAGATTTCTTCTCTTTTATACCATTCAATCCGCCAAAACGCAAGCCCAACTGTGCAAAAACTCAAGACAGACAGGTGAAATACTTTTCAACAAGAGGACAGTGAAATAATATTTTTTCGGCCAACAACCTACAGGATCCTCTGCCCTCTATTTGTCGGCATACCACACCGGCCTTGCCGCCGTTTTAAAGCTGGTTTGGTGGGAGATGGTCACGCCGTTGGTGCCGGATGCGCAATGCACCACCAGCAGGCGGCCCAGCCAGTCGCGCCCTGCGGCGATGCCGACGTGTTCGTCCTCCGGGTAGAACAGCAGATCTCCCGGCTGCACCTCGTCCCACGCTATGTCTGTGCAGCTAGCGTGCTGCGCCGCCGCGCCGCCACCCTGCCCGATGATGTAGCTGCCGCCGCTGGCGTTGTAGAACGCCCAATCCACGAAGCCGGAGCAGTCCAAGCCGTAAGGCTGCTCTGTACCAGTGGTGTCGCTGCCCTCGGCTGTGACCTCTGCCGGCTCGCCCCAGCGGTCGTCCCAGCCCAGCACCAGCGATTTGCCGCCCCAGAAGTAGTCCACCTTGTCCACCAGTGCCAGCGCGTAAGTGACGACCATGCGCCGTTCCATGGTAAGATCGTCCGGCAGGCGTTCCCACACCTCCATGGCTTCGCCGGTGGGTTCCATGGTGTGACTGTCCGCGACAACACCAGCCGGTGACAGCGCCGCTATCACCGCCACCACCGGCAAAGCCAGCAGCAGGAACAGCACCACACCGCCGCCCGCTGCGGCTATCGCCTCAATACCGGCGCGAATGGCTTTGCCTGCCGCCTGTGCCATCTGCTCCAACCGCTGTCCCGCTTTGCGGGCGGCGGCTTTTGCCTGCTGGAGCATCTGCCGCTGGGCGGTGTGCTGGGTATGCTGCTTTGCCCGCTGCTGGGCGGCGGTCATAGCGGTCGCAGGCGGTTTTTGTGCCGGTTGGCGCGGCACTGTGGCAGTGTGCTGCGCCGCGGCGGTCTGCTCCGTTGACTGCCTCATATCCCGCTGTCGCACCTGCGCCGCCTTTGTCTCCTGCCGCTGCCGCACCTTTTGGGCGCGGTATTTGTGCAGGGCATATTTCCGCCAGAGCTGCTGCGTAGCGCGGAAGGTCAGACGGGCGGCGTCCGCCGCGCCCTGCTGTGCCTGCTCCGTGGCGTATTCCACCGGCTGACGCTGGTGCTGGGTCTGCCGTTCCTGCTTCTGCTGGGCGTAGTGCCGCTGCAAGATACGCACCGCCGTGCGGGGTATGGCGTCTTGCTGCCGCGCTTTCGGCTGCTCCATGGCGGCGCGGGTCTTGACGTCACGCATTTTGCTCCCCCGGCTTGGTGGTCATCAGGCGGTACAGCTCCGTGTCGCGGGGCAGCTCATTGATGAACGGCACAAGACAAGAGCCCACCTTGATCAGCCCGTGGCCTGCCGGGGCATCGCTGACGTAATCCATCTGCGCGTCGCTGGCATCCAGCAGCTTGGCCAGCTCCGCACGGTCGGTAGGTGCCTGGTTCAGCAGTACCAAGAACTCGCTGTTGGCGAACATCAGTCGCGCCGTGTCGGATAGCAGGCACTCCTCCACGTTCTGCGTAATGCCGGTGAGGGTGGCGTAGTATTTGCGGAATCGCTTCCAGCATTTGTAAAGAAATTCACTGGAATAGTTGTTGATGGCGCTCTTACCGCCCACGCCGGGGCTGGCGAAGAACAGATAGATCTCGTCAATGTAGACGTGGGTATACCGCCCCTGCTGCCGGTTGCGAATGACGCGGTTGAGGATGCTGTCCAGCATCACCAGCAGGCCGATGGGCTTGAGATTTTCGCCCAAGTCCTGAATGTCGTAGCAGGTGATGCGGCTGCGGGTGTCGATGTTGGTCTGATGGGCGAACACGTTAAGACTGCCGGTGGTAAACAACTCCAGCGCCAGCGCAATTTCGTGGGCGACAGGCTCCTTCTGCCGCATGAGGTCGTCGTAGAGGTCTTTCAGCGTGGGCGGGTCTCCCTCGTATTTGCGGATGTACTTGCGGTAGATGTTGGCAGTGCAGCGGTCGATGATGGATTTCTCCTTTGCACCGATCTCACCTGCGCCCATGAGCTGTTCGCACAGGCTCATGATGAACTCACTTTTCAGCACCAGCGGATTGCGCCCGTCACCGTACTCCTTGGAGATGTCCAGCGCGTTGACATAGCTGCCGTTGGAGGCGGAAATGGTAATGACCTCGCCGCCCAGGGCTCGGATCAGCGGGCCATACTCCCGCTCAGGGTCTACCACAATAATATCGTGGTCGGTGTTCAGTGCCACAAAGCCGATCTCCTGCTTTGCCATCATGGACTTGCCGCTGCCAGACACGCCCGTATACAGGCCGTGACCGTTGAGCATCGCGTCGCGGTTGCAAATGATGAGGTTGCGAGACACGGCGTTGACACCGTAGTACAGCCCACCGGTGTCCATGATCTCCTGTGTCTTAAAGGGCAGCAGCACAGCGGTACTCTCCGTGGTCAGCGTCCGCATAGCATCGATACGCCGCAGGCCGTAGGGCAGCACCGTGTTCAGCGCGTCCTCCTGCTGGTGCTTCATAGTGGCAAACTGACAGCCGTGGGAACGGCCAATGGCGGACAGCGCCTCCGTGTCCTGCTCCAGCTGCTCCTCGTTGTCGGCAAGGTGAGTCAGCGTCACCAGCGCGTACATCATCCGCTGGTCACGGGCGGTGAGATCGTCCAGAAACTCCCGTGTTTCCTTCCGCATTTGCTCCAGATCATAGGGGATGTTGGCGGAGAAATTGTTGTGGTGGTTCTGCCGCTGCTGCCAGCGGGTGATGTCGCTCTCCACCGCCATGATGCGCCGGTGCATCTCCGACACAGCCTCGTCTGTGGCCACCGGCACAATGTCGATGGACAGCATCATGTTTCGGGGATAGTCCATCAGCTCGGTAATCATAGTGTCCTTGATAAAGCTGGCATACTCCCGCAGGAACAGGGTGCGGCCCACGCGCTCGTCCACGGCGTAGTGGTCGTGGAAGAATTGCAGCGTCTCCGGCGCGATGGCGTCGCGGAAGTCGTGGCCCCGCCGCTGAGCGGTTTGCAGGTCGAAGGCGAAGGCCGATTCCTGCCCCACGCGGAAGAAGTCGTGGAACAGCCGCAGGCGCTCGTTGAGGGTGATTTCCCGTATGCCGGAATCCATGCGGCCGAGGCCAGCGGTCAGGTCAGTTCCCACGCGGGCGAAGAAGGTGCGGGCCTCCTCGATGCTGCGCTTGGCCACGGACACAGTGATGTACTTCTCCTGCACCAGATTGTTGCTGCCGGTGGCCTTGTCCAGCAGAATGCCGTTGTACTCGCGGCGCATATAGTCGCGGCTATCCTGCCGGTAGGCCATCAGGAGGTTTCGGCTAAACTCCTGCCGGTTAAGCTGGCGGTTCACCAGCGTCAGCTTGATGCCCGCGTCGATGGGCAGGCTGTTGAGAACGCCGCAGTAGCTCAAAAACAGCTCCAGCTGCTTTTCCGGCGAGGCCACGGCATAATTGATGTCAAAAAAGCGCCAGGTCTTGGAAAACCTGCCGCTTACACGAAAGATACCGTCTTTATAGATGCGCTTGATGGGGATGGACTGCTGCACGCTGCGTGGGATGCGAAAGGCGTCCCGTTCCGTGCTGCGGCCTTTGAATAGTTTTCTCACTTCTTGTCCTCCTTCTCCCAAAGGTCGTATAGGTAATTCTCGCTGTGCCACAGCCGCCGACCGGCCAACAGGAAATTGGTCTTGCACCATGCCCACAGGAATTGCTCCAGCGTCAGGCCGTTGTAGTGGAAGAAGCCTGCTGCCGCCATGGGCGCAGCGCCCACGATGCACAGCCAGCCCAGCGTCTCGCGGTCTAATACGCCCCGCAGGGCGAAGTACAGCCCCACCGCCGTACCCACCGCCAGCAGCGAACAAATAAGCTGCCGCGCTGTCAGGCCAAAGTAGACCGTTTCCTTGTAGCTGCGTATTTCTTTGTTGATTTTGATTTCCATGTGTTTTCTCCTTTTGGGCAAAAGAAAAGCACCGGAAACCGGTGCTTTTCACAGCCTATCATTTAATTCTTAGCCGCCATTCTCAATATTTGCATCAATATAGAGCTTAAGGCTCTTTGCAAAGTACAATAGTGCACGAGAATTACCTTCTGCCGTTGCTCCTGATTCAAATGTGTACCTGAAATCTATAAATGGATTTGAATAGTTTGACAAAAAGGAGTCCAGTTCAACTTTGTGAAGTTCCACTTCATACATAGAATTATAGGACCGTTCTATTTCGTCCTTTGCACTTTGAGAAATATCTTTGTACAAATCACTAAGGTCATGCCCAGAAGAAAAGTTGGTGCCGCCGTGCTCACGCATTTGAATAGATTTCAAAAACAGTTCGCTTGCAAGCCCTGCATTAACAAAAAAACGGCCGCACACGATTAGCATTACATATTCCATTAGTAGTTAATCCCTCAGCGACCTCCAAGAATTGATTTCCAGATATGATACAAGTTGTGATATTCCCTGTTCGTACCTTGTTCATAAAGCAACTTCCTCCTTGCTGCCAAACCTATACGATATTGTTCTATCAACAATAATACTCCGATTATCCCATACACGCAAATATCTGTCAACATCATTTCACATCCCAAACATCTCCCGTACTACGCGGTCGGCACCCTTTACCAGTCCTACCAGCACCAGCATATTGAAGATGACTTCGCCCAAATAGCCCCACACCTGCGTGACCACTGAGCCGCCGCCCAGCACTACCGTATCGCTGGCGGCGAAGGCCGAGAACACGATGCAGGCCAGCACGATCACCGCGCCCTCTAGACACACGCCCATATAGCTTTTGAGAAAGGCACGCCCCATCTGGGACGTGCCTTCTCCCGCAAAGGACGCCAATGCCACCGGCGACAGCGCGGCATATAGATAGAGCCTAAAAAACCGGCCATACACGGTGAGAACCATCAAAAACGCCAGCACTGTAATGGCCAGGCAACCCAGCAGCGTTACCAGCCACAGGGGGATGCTGGCGAGGAAGCCCACATCCCCGATGGCCGTCACTATCTCCGTAGGCAGCGACACAGCTGCACCGTCGATACCGCCCACGCTGCCGGCAGCGGCGGAGATGATACCGGCGCAGACCGCGAAAATGTCCACCATCAGGTCGATGCCGTAGGTAACAGCCAGCTTCGCCATGACGAAGTAGATAAAATGCCGCAGGATGTGTTCAGGCCGTTGAAAGTCCCGAAAGCCGGCGCTGCTGCGGAAGATGCCGATGGCCAGAAACAGCACCAGCAAACCGTAACCGATGCCCTGCATGGCTCCATTGACGGTCTGGATCGTCTGCCATATCGTGCCACCCTTAAACGCCTGCGGCGATTGGGTCAACAGCGACCACATCTCCGTCAGCTTGTCATTCCATACGCTGAAAGCATAGTTGAGATTGTCAATGATCCAGTTGTTGTCCATACCTTACACCGCGCCGATCAGCGTCAGGATCTCCTTGGCGAAGGTAATAAGCAAGCCACCGAACAGGCACAGCAGGCCCTGCGTCCGCTGGCTGGCGTCGTGGCTCTGGATGCTCATACCCACCTGCACGATGCCCCAGCCAAGAATGATGATGCCGATGGCCTTGATGATCGAAAAGATGAAGTCGGACAGATTATTAACGATGCTCAGCGGATCGCTGGCGGTAGCGTAGGCAGGTACAACGCAGCACAGAAGCAGCGCACCGGCGCAAACGCTTCTTGCCATGGTTTTAGTTTTCTTCGTTTTCATGTTCGTCCTCCAAAAATGTGAAATCGTCCAGTGTACGGAATGCATAGGGCAGATCCGGCAGAGAATAGTCCGGCACAGGCGGATTGTGGATATAGGGCTCCGCTCCGCCGTCTGTGGTGCGCTGCACATTGTGGTGACGGCGAATGTCATACTTTTTATCCCGCACCGGCTTTTCACCGCGGATAAGCAGCAGGGCGTCATCTGAGGGCAGCATCCGTATCTCGTCCGGCGTCATCAGATCGCGCCCGGTCTGCTGAAAATTCACAGAGCTGGAGCCGCTGCGCCCTTTCGTCTGCCCGCGTGTCCGGGTATGTACCGTTTCTTTTCCCAGAAGCTTAGAAATAAATTCCAGCGATGTCGGCTCATTGCCGCCGCCGAGGAAAAGGAGGGTATCGCAGTTGCCGATGACGCTTTCCCATTCGTCCTTATAGAGTGCCTTGATGCTATGAATGTTCTGCACAATGATGTTGATGCCGATGTTATAGCTGCGGCAGGTGGCCAGCACCTTGGGATAGCTGTCCGGCTGCGCCACATTGGCCCATTCGTCCTGTATGACGCGCACCGGCACCGGCAGCCGCCCGTTGTACCGCTCATCCGACCGCAGGTAGAGCTGCTGGAAGCACTGGGTCAATAGCATACTGACCAAATAGTTCATGCTGCCGTCATTGACAGGAATGATGCAGAAGATGGCTCGCTTTCGCTCACCCAATGAGGCGAAGTCCATCTCATCCGTCTGCATCATGGCCGCATACTGCGGGAAAATAAATGCCGCCAGCCGGACGGAGGCGGTTACAAGAATGGATTTCGCTGTCTTGCCAGAGACGAAAAGTCAAGGACTTTTTCATCAAATTCAAGAAGAAGTCACATTTTGCGAACTTCTTCACGAAGCATACGCTTGATTTTGTCCTCCATCGTCTCCTTGGCGGTCTGGCTGAAATGCACACGC
>OLOA01001446.1_pt1 | contig 23579 bp, 21 predicted proteins | sample 1672201 | NCBI WGS metagenome assembly OLOA01 (sample SAMEA3136658, study PRJEB25190) | human gut metagenome
GAAGCTGTATAAGGTGGCGGATATCAGTGAAGTCGGCGCCTACACCGCATCCGGAGATTTTGCACAGCTGGATGTTTCCGCGCTGGATGCATCCGATAGTACATCCGCAGATGAATGGCTGAAGCGGGCCACAGAGGCGGTCGGTATGGTGACAGACAGTACGAAGCCGACAGCAGAGGTTTCGCTGACAGATGGTGAGGGAAAGGCTGAGGATCTGGCCACAGGACTTTACCTGGTGATGGCGGATAAGGCACAGACAACGAATTATGAGTACACATTTACACCGTATCTGATTTCCCTGCCGAATAATTATTATTATCAGACAGGTGATGATGAATGGGTATACGAATTGTCAGAAGTAGTTCTCAAGCCGGAACAGACACCGAGATATGGTTCTCTGGTGATTGACAAGACGTTGAGAGATTTCAATGCCACATCCGGTGCTCAGGCAACATTTGTTTTCCAGATTGATATTACGACCCTGGAGGGTAAGACAGAGAGCAGAGTTGAAGAGATGACCATGGGGGCCGGTGAGGAATCACAGCAGCTGACCATTGATCAGATTCCGGCAGGTGCATCAGTCAGAGTCAGAGAGACCTACAGCGGCGCAAGCTACACACAGGTTTCCGATGATCCGGATGATGTGACGATTTTTGCAGATGAAGCGGTCCGCGTTTCATTTGAGAATGCACACGATGGCCGTCCAAACGGCGGTTACGGCGTGAAGAATAATTTCAAACTTGATGAAAACAAACAGTATCAGTACACTGGCGATAATGTCAGCACAGACTAGGAAGGGGGAACGATAAATGAAAAAGCAATTGAAGAAGCCGTTTTTGATGATGGCAGTGACAGCGCTTGTTCTTGTGGGTACCCTGAAGGTGGGCGGTGCGATGGCTTATTTCACCACCTATTCAACTGCCAGCGGTTCTGTTCAGATGAATATGGGATTTACACAGACAATCCCGCATGAAGAAGTGGACAGCAGAGGCAAACATGTTTCAGTTGAGAATACAGGCGATTATGATTGTTTTGTCCGTGTGAGAGCGTTTGCGCCATCTGATATCACGCTGAGTTATCAGCCGGAGGATTCAGGATGGACAGACGGCGGCGATGGTTTCTGGTATTATGACCAGATTCTTCCGGCAGGTGAGACAACGGCAACGAAGCTGAATGTCAGCTACACGTTCCCGGCAACAGACAGTGAGGATGCACCGGCAGAATTCAATGTCATTGTTGTGGAAGAGTGTACACCGGTGCTTTACAAAGCAGACGGAACCGCTTATGCAGACTGGAACAATGTGATCACAGCAGATACAGCAGAATAGAAGGAGGGCTATCATGAAGAAGAATAAGATTTTATTTCCGAAAAAAGTTGCCCTGCTTCTGGGAGCAGCGGCAGTACTTTTGCTTGGCAGTACAGTAGGCAGCACAAGAGCGGCGCTGACTTATTACAGTGAGAACTATTCCGCACAGATGAATCTGAAGCATATCGGTGTTTCTCTGGTGGAGAACGGCCAGGTTGTCAGCAGCAGAGATTATGTTTCCGGCAATGAGTGGAGCGGCAATACAGAGGGCAAGCTTCTGGCCAATATGCTTGGTGAGAATGAGAAGTTTACACCGGGCAAACAGTATGATGAAGCCATCAGCGTGACCAACAGCGGCGATATTGATACATTTGTCAGAGTCATTATCACAAAGAGCTGGAAGGACAAAGAGGGCAGGAAGAATGCAGAGCTTTCACCGGACCTCATTGAACTGAATGTTCCGGAGAACAGCGGATGGGTGGTTGCCGAGGATCAGTCCACTCCGGAACGTATGGTGCTTTATTACACAAAGGCACTGGCACCGGGAGAGGCTACACCGGGACTTTCTGATACGATCCGTATCGATGAGTCCGTGGCACAGCAGGTGAACAAGGTGACAGATGGTTCCACCGTTACTTATCAGTACAAATACGACGGTTATTCATTCAATCTGGATGCAGAAGTTGATGCGGTTCAGACGCACAATGCCAAAGCGGCTATCAAGAGTGCCTGGGGCGTGGATGTCAGCGTATCCGATGATGAATCCAGCATTGGTTTTTAATAGGAGGTACAGAGTATGAAGAAGAAGATTTTGTGCCTCATGATGGCAGCGATTCTGGCAGTTGGGGCACCCCTTACAGCATTTGCCAGAGATTATCAGGGCGCTGACGGATGGCAGGCAACATTTGACGGCAGCAAGCTGAACAGTAATTTCAAGGATGAAGATGTGACGGATTCTATGTCTGAGATCCAGCCGGGTGACAGTATTACACTGCATGTTCAGCTGACGAATCAGGACAGCAGCAATACAGACTGGTATATGACCAATGAAGTCCTTCAGACATTGGAGGATGCACAGAATTCCGCATCAGGCGCGGCTTATGAGTACCGTCTGACCTATGTGGACAGCAAGAACAAAGAAACAGTTTTATATGACAGTAGCACAGTGGGCGGCGAAGGCAGTTCCGCAGCCGGTGAAGGTCTGAAACAGGCGGATGCCTCACTGGATGAATATTTCTATCTTGGCAGACTGGCCAAGGGTGAAAGTGGTACTGTTTATCTGAAAGTCGGCGTGGAAGGCGAGACAGGTAATAACGGCTACCAGCAGACACTGGCGAAGCTTCGTATGACTTTCGCAGTTGAGAAGGTCAAAGAGGGCCAGACCATTAAGAAGAACACAGTGATCGAGAAGAAGGTGCCTCAGAAGAACAATCTGACAACCTCCAGAAAAGCCGTTAAGACCGGTGATACATCCAATTTGCTGATGTATTCGGTGATCGGTCTTGTAGGCGGTCTGATCTTCCTGATCGCAGGCATTATCCTTTTGAACAATTCCAGAAAAACAAGACAGCACAGGGAAGGAGAGAACTAAGATGAAAAAATATAAAAAATTATTTGTATCTCTTCTTGCAGCAGCAGTGCTGACGGTTGGTTCTGCATTCAGCGTTATGGCGGCAGATACATATACCTACAAGGTAACGGTATATGCGGGCAATAAAGGCACGATTGACGGACAGGAACAGAAAGAGATCACAGGTCTTTCCCTTGGTTCACAGGTTATCCTGGATATCAACAGCGTCAAGGTAACGGATGACAAGTATTATGTCAAAGGCTTCCGTCTCAGCGGACGTGACAATGAAGAAGCCCTTGCCACACCGACGATTGAGGTGGACGGCGATGTGGATTACGTTGTTGCATACGGCATCAAAGGCGATATGGTGGCTTACACAGTGAACTATCAGGATGCCAATGGCAAGACCCTTGCCGACAGCCAGACATTTTATGGCAATGCCGGTGATAAGCCGGTGGTTGCTTATAAGTATATTGAGAATTATATCCCTCAGGCTCTTGCATTGACCAAGACTTTGAGTGATAATGAAAGCGAGAATGTATTTACATTCACCTATACGCCTGGTGAGACAGATCGTATTGTTGAGACAACAACAACTGTGACAACCATTGTTCCGGGTCCGACAACGACGACAACGACAACAGGAACCACCGGTACAGGTACAACAGGAACCGGCACGACGGGAACGGGTACAACCGGTACGACAGGTACAGGAACCGGTACAGCTGCGAATGGTACAAATGCAGCGAACAATGCGGCAGGCGACAATACGGCCAATGGTGCCAATACCAATGCAGGCGGTACGACAGACAATCAGAATAACGGTCAGGATGCCGATAATCAGGATAACCAGACGACAGATATTCCGGATAATCAGGTACCGGAGACACTGGTAGACCTGGATGACGAGGAAACACCAAAGTCCAATATTGATGCAGAAGACGGCAGCAATACATTGCCGATGGTAGGCGGTGCAGCCATTGGTATTCTTTCTGTAGCAGCGTTGGCAGCATTGTTTGTTTATCTGAAGAAACGTTCAAGATAGACATTATTGAAAGACAAGTAACAGCAGGCAGTACTGTTTGGAATAGAACAGTACTGCCTGCTGACAAAGGAGAATTTGATTTTGGCTAGACGCAACAGGCAGAAGAAAAGCCCGGTGGCTGCAGTATGCAGCGTACTGGGCACTCTTTTATTAATCATCATTGTGGCGGCATATCTTCCAATTACGGTTCCGAGAGCTTTCGGCTATGAGATTTACACAGTGATCAGCGGCAGTATGGAACCGGCGATACCGACGGGCAGTCTGGTGTATGTGAAGTATATCCAGCCGGAAGAGATCCAGACAGAGGATGTTATTGCTTTCTATGGAACGGATGCGGATGGTTCTATTGTCACTCATCGTGTGGTATCCAACAGTGCGGCTATGGGTAATTTTATCACGAAGGGCGATGCCAACAGTGATAATGACATGAATCCAATCCCATATGCGAATTACATAGGAAAGGTGCAGTTGTCTGTGCCGAAGCTGGGAGGCATCTTCCAGACGATCACCGGTACAAACGGTAAGATTGCAGCGGTTTCTATGATCGGATTGGCCATCGTGCTGGAGATACTGGCGGCGGTGCTGCAGGGTAAGAGAGAAAAAGAGGAATAACAAGAGGCTGGACGCTGGTAGATTTAGCGTTCAGCCTTTTTTAGCAGAAAAATTGACAAAAAGTCCGAAATTACACCCGTTGCCTAATTCAGAAGAGGTATGTATAATTGGAGATAAGAATAGAACATTGCTGACTGGTGGTATATGCATTAAAGAGTACTTGAATCTGAAACAGTACCATTGCCACATCAGGATCTCTTAGAAAAGTATAGTAATCTCGGTAGCAATTATTACACTGTAGATTATGCCGAACTGGAAGATGGATCCTGGAGAATTATTGAAATTTACTTTCGAAGGGAGTGATTATATGGCGATACCAACAAGTATTAAAACTCTCTTGTCCGGAGATGTAGTTGAATGGGCGAGAATTGAATTTAAGGAAACCTGGGATGCAGCGGCATCTTTGAAATCTATATGTGCATTTGCAAATGATCTTGACAACTGGGGCGGTGGATATATTGTTATCGGTGTACAGGAAGATAATGGCAGACCTGTTTTTCCACTAAAAGGAGTTCAGAAAGATAAGCTGGATTCTTATCAGAAGAATATATTTGCAAAATGTAAACTCCTTAGACCGGCTTATACACCGATTATTGGTATTGAAACATATCAAGACAAGCATTTTATTGTTATATGGTGTCCTGGTGGAGATAACAGACCGTATTCATCACCAAAGACAATGGAAAAAGATAATAAAGAGAGAATACATTATATTCGTAAAGCTTCTAATACTGTAGAACCTTCAGATGATGAAGAAAAAGATTTATTCAATCTGGCAAATAGAGTTCCATTTGATGATAGAGTGAATCATCAGGCAGAATTAGAAGATTTGAATATTACGTTAATTCAGAATTACCTTAAAGAGATAGGTAGTTCGCTGTATGAAAAATCAAAATTGGGAGATTTCACTGAATTATGTAGTGACATGAATATTATCAGTACACTTCCAGAGTATGAAAAACCCAAAAACGTAGGATTAATGTTCTTTTGCATGGAACCAGATAAATTTTTCCCGTGCACACAGATTGATATTGTACAATTCCCGGATGGGTTAGGCGGAGACAATATTATCGAAAATACTTTTAAAGGACCAATCCATCAACAGCTAAGAGAGGCATTACAGTTTATAAAAAATTCTATCGTAACGAAAAAAATTGTAAAGAGTGCGGACAAAGCAGAGGCAGATTGGGTGTATAACTATCCGTATGCTGCTTTAGAAGAGGCTCTTGCCAATGCTGTTTATCATCGAGGCTACGATATCAGAGAGCCGATAGAGGTAAGAGTTGAAAAGGATATGATTGAAATCGTAAGTTTTCCGGGACCAGATCGATCAGTGACGCAAGAAGGACTAAAACGATATAAGGTTTCTAATCGTAGATATAGAAATCGTCGTATTGGAGATATCCTTAAGGAGTTGCATTTGACAGAGGGTAGAAATACTGGATTTGGCAAGATACTGAGAGCCCTTGAAGTGAATGGGTCTCCGAAACCAGAGTTTGAAACAGATGAGGATCATAGCTATTTTATTTCAAGATTATTTGTTCACGAAGCGTTTTTGAAAGATGAAGACTCAGAGCGTAATCAGAAGGGAGCCGAAAAGGAGCCGAAAAGGAGCCAAAAAAAGGAGCCGAAAAAAGGAGCCGAAAGAAAGCTGGATATATTGCAGAAGTTGGAAGAAAATCCAGAAATAACTCAGGTTAAACTTATGGAAGCGTTTGATTTATCGAGAAAGCAGATTCAGAAGATTATAAAGGATTTGCGCGAGGAAGGACTAGTCGAAAGACAGGGATCCAATAGGAACGGAAGATGGGTTGTAAAGAAATAATAGGTAACATTCTATCTGAATCAAGTCCGATTAGTCAGTACAAATAAAGAAATTACGTTGAGGTGAATAAAAAACACAAACGCAAAAATCGAAGCTGATACCAGAGAATTTTAAAGGTTCGTTACCGTCGATTGATGAAATCGAGAGTGAATTACAGAAAGCTGTAAAAAAGTGATTTGAAAGAATTTAGATTATTTAGGCCGGACTTAAAGCAGATATTTTTAGTCCGGCCTTTTTTATTATGCCGCGGAAAGGCATTCTGCTTTACAGCCTTTTTTTCAGCATTTCCGGATTGGATGCGTAGGTCAGCGCAGTTTCCTTTGTAATGATGCCCTGTTTACAGAGGTTCATCAGACTCATATCCATGGAGATCATATCATCTTTGGCCGATGTGGCAATGAGGCCGTCGATCTGGTGGACTTTGTTGTCGCGGATCATATTGCGGATGGCCGGTGTGACGCTCATAATCTCGAAGGCAGGCACCATTTGTCCGTCTACTGTCGGCACAAGCTGCTGTGAGATGACGGCATTTAAGACCATGGACAGCTGAACGGCTATCTGATGCTGCTGGTTTGGCGGAAAGACATCGATGATCCGGTCGATGGTATTGGCTGCTCCGATGGTGTGCAGCGTGGAGAAAAGGAGATGACCGGTCTCGGCGGCTGTCATGGCAACACTGATGGTTTCATAGTCACGCATTTCGCCCAGCAGGATAATATTCGGGCTCTGGCGCAGGGAGGCTTTCAGAGCGGTGACATAATTGTCCGTATCAATCTTGATCTCTCGCTGACTGACAATGCTCTTGTTGTGACGGTGCAGGTATTCCAACGGGTCTTCCAGGGTAATAATGTGCGTATTCCGTGTGTTGTTGATGCGGTCAATCAGGCAGACAAGGGTAGTGGACTTGCCGCTGCCGGCGGAGCCGGTGACAAGAATCATGCCCTTGGTGTGATCGGCAAACTGCATAACAGCTTCAGGAATGCCAAGTTCCTGTGGATTCGGCAGCTGGAATGTGATGACACGGATAACGGCTGACAGAGCGCCGCGCTGTTTGTAGGCACTGACACGAAAACGGGAAACTCCGGGTATGGCAAATGAGAAATCATCATCACCATGAACCAGCAGATTCATCATATCACGGTCTCCGGCCATGCCATAGATCTCATTTAATAATGCTTCAGTTTCTTTCGGGAAGAGTTTTTCTTCCTGTGTCTGAATGATATTGCCGTTTTTTCTGCATGAAACAGGAAGTCCGGCTACGATAAAAATATCCGAAACATCTTCTCTGACGGCCTGTTCAAGTATTTCTCTGGCGTTCATAAAAATCTCCTTTGGTTTTTGCTAAATCTTATTTCATTAAATTCAAAGTCTGATCGCCCTTCCACTCACCGGAAGACTGAACCTGCCACTGTGAAATGCGGTAGTAAGCCTCTCCTTTGGCAGGCGCTGCGGTCAGTGTCAGCGTGACACAGAGGTTCTGTTTGTCATCGATGGCGACAGCATAAGAAATGGTTGGTTCACTCTGTGTAAAATCCATGGAGAGCTGCAGCTGTTCGCGGCTATTGAGTGCTGTCAATCGGGTCTCGATTTCAGTGAAGACAGCGGCAGTGTCGCTGCTCGTCGAGTTAGGCTGGCTGCTGTCGTTATTTGTCGAATTCTTGCCGGTGTCGGTGTCTGACAGCTGCCAGGCGTCGGCCAGGACGGCATCAATCTCATCCAGGGTGCTTTCTGCCGTATTGCAGGCCGCATAGTAGTTCGTTTTGTGATGAGCCAGTTTCTCTGCAAAGTCGGCATCACTTTTGGCGCTGGTCAGTGTCAGTATGGCAAAGGTCACCAGACAGAGAATCAGGAAGATGACAAGGAGAGAAGAGGCGCCGATGTTAAAAAAAGGTGCCGGGGCTTTTTCTGACTGTTTTCTCATGATTCGGTCCTCCTTTGTCGGTGCTTAGTGACATCCAGTGTGTAGATATTCCGGTTGTCAGCGATGGTATCCATGGAAATATGGGCCTTCAGAAGGGTATCTTCCGGTTCATAATGGACGGTCAGGACATAAACGGCATCCGCTTTTTCACAGGATGCATAGCTGCTGTCATAGTAGGCTGTGTCATCCTGCCATGCATCATTGGATATCTGTGTGGACGGATCAGACGCTGTATCATCGGATGAAGCTGCTGTATCACCGGATGAAGCTGCTGTATCACCGGATGAAGCTGCCGTAGCTGGATGCAGAGTGCCGGCTGAAATCTGTTCGGCCATACTGCTGACTTCATTGACGGCAAAATTCAGATCCCTGGCATCCTGGCTCATCAGATGGGCTTTGGTAAAAATCTGGATGCAGAGGGCACTTGCAACGGAAAAAAACAGAACGGCAAGTATAAGTTCCAGAAGAAACAGACTGGATGTATTATTGTGACGTTGATATTTCATATGAATCTTATTCCTTTCCCGTGACAGGTGCTATGACTCACTGTGGATGCTGATATAGGACGCAACGGTGTGTCCCTGCGCATCGATACATGTCAAATGCAGGAGATCCGATTGAGACATCTCCATATCCAATGACTGCAGCGGCAGAATGACTTTGCCTGAGCCGACATCGACATCTGCACTGCTTTTGGTATACAATTCCATCAGATTTCCCTCACTGACATAAATATAAGTGACATATTCCGTGTCGTTGTAATGCTGCTTCAGAATCAGTGCCTGATGACCGTCAAAACTGCCGATAGATACGGCACCTTCGGTATCGTTCTGGTGAATTTTCTCAGTAATATAGGAAAGAGAAGTGTTGGCGTTAAAGTTCAAAGCCGAGTTCTCAGTGGTTGTACGGTAAACATTCGTGGCCAGCAGAAGCACTGTCAGGGCCGATACCGTGAAAACAAAATACAGGGAGATGGGAAATAAAATATCAATGATATGATGTTTCCTGGATTGAAATCTCATTTGCCTGCCCCCTTTTCAATGATGGTCACATCCGGATAAATATTGGCACCGACGGTCTGATAATCTACGAAAAAGAGGTCTTCGTCATAGGTCAGACCATAATGCGCTTTCAGGTCTTCCAGACTTTCGGGATAGGTGCCTTCCGTTGCATAGCAATAGATGATGCTGCGGTTTAATGCCCGCTCCAGGCTTTCTTTCTGATGACGGCGGGTGCTGTCCGAAAATGAATCAATGCCGGAGATAAAAAGCAGAAGAATGACCAGAAAAACACAAATGGACAGAAAAACCCGGCGGTTTTTCCGGCTTTTCTTTTGATTTTGAAATCGTACCATAAGTGGGCCTCCTGACTTAGATGCTGGACATGATTCCGACGAGCGGAAGCATAACGGACAGTAAAATGAAACCGACAACAAGTGAGAGCGCAATGACAAGGGTTGGCTCTAAGATGGATAATGTATTGCTCATACGGTTATCCAGATCCTCCTGATAGAGTTCAGCAATATCGGACATCACCTGATCCAGTGAGCCGGTTTTGAAGCCGATGGAAGCCATACGGGCATAGACGCCGGTGAAAATACCTGTCTGATGGAGTGCAGCTGTAAAATCCGTACCGTTTTCCAGTAATTGTTCGCATTCGGTCAGCTTTTTCTGAAAGGCTTCATCATCATTTAATTCGCGGACAAGGCTCAGACATTCTTCGGGAGCCATGCCACTTTTGAGAGTCAGCGCCATGCCGCTGGCAAACCGGCAGGATGCAATATCATGATGCATGCGTCGGATGGCAGGAATATGGCTGCCGAGGCTTTTTAAGAAAGCGGCACCTTTGGCGGTGTGGTTGTAGGCAAAAAAGCCGATGACGATGACTGCAAGAACCGCAATGAATACAACGGAATAGCGGTTGATGGTATTGCCCAGGTCCATCAGAACTCTGGAAAATCCGGACATTTCCGAACCGAGCTGAATGAAGACCTGGTTGAAGATCGGCATGACTTTGATGATCAATACGAGGATAACAACGATCATCATGCTGATAATGATCATTGGATAAGTGACAGCGCTGCGGATCGTTCGGGCAATGGTATCTTCACGGGCATAGTGGTCGCCGAGGGCGGCCATGACATCGTCCAGTGTTCCGGTCTCTTCACCGATCCGGACCATACGTGTCATATAAGCCGGAAAAAGCTGTGTCTGTTCCAATGCTTCGTTCAATGAGCCTGTTTCCTGAAGATTTTCCGAGAGTGCGTTGAGAATGGCTTTCTCTTCCTCTGAAGATGCATCCTCCAGCATGATGGAAATCCCTTCCAGAGCAGAGATACCGGAACGCAGGATCAGAGATAACTGGCTGCTGAAAGCAGAAAGTTCCGGATTGGAAAGTGGTTTTAATTGTGGTGATTTGTTCATGATCATTCCCTCCATAAATGCAGGATATTGTATGGATCCACAGATTTGCAGGAAAACTGTGAATGCAGGATTAATAAGAGTATTTCACGGTATATTTGCTGCCGTCTCCGATATATTTGGCAACGGCTTTGGAACTGTTGTTGGCGGCCAGGGTCGGATCCATGAGTACCCAGTCTTTGCCGTCAAATTCGATAATATTGTCTACCCATCCGGATTCCGTGAGGTATACGCTGATCCAGGCATGGTAGGCTTCTCCGGAATAACCGACTTCCAGTTTCGTCGGAATGGACTGGGAGCGCAGCAATGCGGCCATCAAAGAGGCATAGTCGAAGCAGATGCCTTTCTTTTCTTCCAGTATCGTGTCAATATCCGGCACATAGTCGGTGGGTGTATTCTCGGCTTTATCGTTGTCATAGGAAATATTCCGGATCACATAGTAATAGCTGTTCTGCACGTAGTCCAGATCGTCGGCAGATTGGTCGGATAATTCTCTGCCCAGGGCGACGACCTGAGAATCACCGGTGAACCAGACATATTGATTCGGATAGAGAAATGGCTTGAATTCATCGTTGAGGCTGACGGAGAGAGCCTGTGAAAAGGCAAGGGCGTAACTGTTGTCAACCACCCATTCATAGACTTTGAGGGTGTAATCGCCATTGCCGCCGGTCAGCGGAAAAGTGTTGTAATCGCTGCCTTTGATGGTGTATGTATAGACGGTACCGTCGGGAATGGTGATTTGGGCCTTGGCCTTCTCAGAATGGCCTGTGTAGCGGACCATCACATACCCATCGGAAATGTTGGAGGCGTCAATGGAAACGCTGTCATCACCATAGCATGTCTCACCGGATGCGGTGGGAACAAGGGAGGCATAGGCATCGGCACGCTTTTGGCCGGAACTGTCTGCATCTGAGCCGGAGCCGTCTGCCTTCGATGAGGTGCCGCCTGAACAGCCGGTCAGAAGGCAGGAACTGCCAAATAGCAATATCAATAGCAGGAAGAACAGGGATGCACAGTATGTGTGCTTTGATCGATTGTGCATGCATGACCCTCCTTCGGATGATTTTTCTTTAAAACTGTTATCAGTATACCATATATTTAATATGAAAACACCTCTGTTTTTTCATGGTATTTTGCGGAAAGCTGTGGTAGAATAAAAGTAATTGCGTATTATCATCTATTTTAAAATCAATTCGGAGGAATTTTATATGCAGAAGTTAACAACAATCAGAGAGATTTTCAGAAATCGCGACAATTATCTCGGTCAGACAGTCGAAATCGGCGGTTGGGTGCGCAACATCAGAGATTCCAAGACATTTGGTTTCCTTGTTGTGAATGACGGTACTTATTTTGAGCCTTTACAGGTTGTTTTCCATGATGCTATGGCGAATTTCAGCGACATCTGCCATCTGAACGTAGGTGCAGCTGTGATTGTTAAGGGCCAGCTGGTGGCTACACCGAAGGCGAAGCAGCCATTTGAGATCCAGGCTGAGACAGTTGAGATCGAAGGTGCTTCCACACCGGATTATCCGCTGCAGCCGAAGAGACATACATTTGAATATCTTCGTACACTGACACATTTAAGGGCGAGAACCAATACATTTGAAGCTGTGTTCAGAGTGCGTTCTCTTATTGCTTATGCGATCCATCAGTTTTTCCAGGAGAGAGATTTTGTATACGTGCATACACCGCTGATCACAGGCAGTGACTGCGAAGGTGCCGGCGAGATGTTCCAGGTGACAACGATGGACCTGAACAACGTACCGAAGAATGAAGAGGGCAAGGTTGATTTTTCAGAGGATTTCTTCGGCAAACCAACGAACCTGACTGTCAGCGGTCAGTTGAACGGAGAGACATTTGCTATGGCATTCCGCAACATTTACACATTCGGACCAACATTCCGTGCTGAGAATTCCAACACAACCCGCCATGCGGCTGAGTTCTGGATGATCGAGCCGGAAATCGCTTTTGCTGATCTTCAGGATGATATGGAACTGGCAGAGAGCATGATGAAGTATGTTATCGGCTATGTATTGGAGCATGCACCTGAGGAAATGAAGTTCTTCAATCAGTTTGTGGACAAGGGCCTTCTTGAAAGACTGGAGCATGTGAGAACTTCTGATTTCGGCCGTGTGACTTACACAGAGGCCATTGAACTGCTGGAGAAGCACAATGATGAATTTGATTACAAAGTCAGCTGGGGCTGCGACCTTCAGACAGAGCATGAGCGTTATCTGACAGAGAAGATCTTCAAACGCCCTGTATTTGTGACAGACTATCCGAAGGATATCAAGGCATTCTATATGAAACAGAATCCGGACGGCAAGACAGTTGCTGCTATGGATATGCTGGTGCCTGGTATCGGTGAGATCATCGGCGGCAGTGAACGTGAGAATGATTACGACAAGCTGCTGACACGTATGAAAGAACTGGGCCTGAAGGAGGAAGATTACAGCTTCTATCTTGATTTGAGAAAATACGGTTCAACACGTCATGCAGGTTTTGGCCTCGGTTTCGAGAGATGCGTGATGTACCTGACAGGTATGGGCAATATCAGAGACGTTATCCCATTCCCACGTACAGTCAACAACTGCGAATTGTAATTTTTAGTTCTTTAAAACAGGAGAAATGCTATGGGCGAAATGTTGAATGACCTGATTTTTAGTGTGAATACCATTCTGCCTGTTTTTATTGTTGTTGCGATCGGTTATTTTATGCGGCGGAGAGGAACCGTCGATGAGCATTTCGTCGGTTCTATTTCCAATGTTGTGTTTTATTATGCACTTCCGGCCCGGATGTTTCTGGACGTGGCCGGAAGTGATTTTACTGAGCTGATGAATCCCCGATTTATCCTTGTGACAGTCGGCGGAACCATCGGCGTTTTTCTTTTGGCGTGGCTGGTGATCAGCCATTGTATTCATGACGGCAGGAAGATTGCAGCAGCAGTACACAGTGCATACAGAGGCAATTATATTTATATCGGATTGCCGATCATCGAGAATATTCTTCAGACAGATCATGTGGCCTGTTCTGTGCTTGTGCTGACATTTATCATGCCGGTTTACAATATTCTGGGTGTTCTGATCCTTTCTATATATAGCGGCGATATGTCAGGCATGAAGCCGGGGAAGCTGCTTTTAAATATTTTAAAAAATCCGATGATCCTGGCGGTTATTTTTGGTGTACTCTATGCCATGACCGGGCTTCCGCTGCCTTATGCGGCTGAGAAATCCCTGACTTATCTCGGGGCCATCTCAACACCGATGGCACTGCTGATGATCGGAGCCAGAATGGTGGATAATTCGGTCAAGGGAGAAGGAAAAGCCATCCGTCTGGCACTATTGTTCAAGTTGATCCTTGGGCCGGTTGTGATGACACTGTTGGCGATTTTCCTGGGCATGCCGACGGAAGAAATCGTGACGGTGTTCGTTCTGTTTGCAGTGCCGACAGCCATGAATGTGTTTATTATGACCAAGAGCATGGGCGGCGACGATGGCCTGGCGGCTAATGCTATACTGGCCTCAGTACCGTGTTCCGTTATTGTTATGACGATTGGTATTTATCTGATGCGGATAACGGGGATTGTATAAATTTGGAAAGGAAGGTATGCACAAATGAATGATTTCATACAGGGCAATCATGAAGAAAAGTTTGTCAAAAAGCCATTGCCTGTGGGGATTTCTGATTATCGTCGGGCATCGACAGAATACTACTATGTGGATAAAACGATGATGATCAAAGAATTTATCGATGAGCGTCCATTGGTATCTCTTTTTACAAGACCAAGACGTTTTGGCAAGACGCTTAATATGGATATGCTGCGTACTTTCTTTGAGAAAACGGAGGAAGATACATCCATTTATTTTAAAGATAAAAAGATTTGGCAGTGCGGTGAGCAGTATCGCAGTTATCAGGGAAAGTATCCGGTTATTTTTCTCACGTTTAAGGATATTAAATTTGGCACCTGGGAAGATACTTTTGAGCAGATTCGTAAACTGATCATGAAGGAAGCCTATAGACATAGGGAGATCCAGACAAGTGAGCGCTGCGATGAGTATGACAAAAAAATGTTTGCACGGCTAGTGTCGGAGCAGGCAGACGAGGCAGAACTTTCGGGAGCTTTGGCAGATCTGTCAGCTGCATTGGACAAACATTACGGTATTGCACCGATGATTATTATTGACGAGTATGATATCCCAATTCAACAGGGATATATGCATGGATTTTACGATGAAGTGATTTTGTTTATGAGAAATCTGTTTTCCGGTGGTCTGAAGGATAACAGGCATTTGTCCTTTGGTTTTATGACGGGGATTCTCAGGGTGGCCAAAGAAAGTATTTTCAGCGGCTTAAATAATCTTTCCATCCGTTCGGTGCTTGATAATAAATACAGTGCCTATTTTGGATTTACACCAGATGAAGTCAGAGAAATGGCTGAGTATTATGGCAATTCAGACAGGTATGAAGAGATTTGTGATTGGTATGATGGCTATCGTTTTGGCAAAACAGAGATTTTCAACCCATGGTCGGTGATCAATTATTTTAATAATGACTGCGCCGTAAGAGCGTTTTGGCAGGCAACAGGCAGTAATGACATTATAGGTGAGATTATACATGAAGCAGACACAGAGGTTTATGAGAAACTGATTGCTTTGCTTGATGGGGAATCCTTTGTGACTTATATTGATACGGATGTTATTTACCCGCAGATTAAAAGAAATCCGTCTAGCATTTACAGTTTTCTCCTGGTTGCAGGTTATTTGAAAGTTATACGTATGGATATAGCCTATAATGGCGATTACATGTGTGAAGTGGCATTGCCGAATAAGGAAATTCGTTATGTCTACAGTAAAGAAATATTGCAGAAGTTGGAAAATATGATATTGCCGTCTACAGTGATTTCTGTTCAGGAGGCTATGTATATTGGTGACAGTGAAATGCTTCAGCAGAGAATACAAACATTGTTGACACAGACGGTGAGCGCTTTTGATACGGCAGGTGAGAATTTTTACCACGGCTTTGTGTTGGGGTTGTGCGCGTTAGTCAATGATTCCTATGTGACGTCCAATCGCGAGTCGGGTGATGGCAGATATGATATTCAGCTTATGCCAAAAAATAAGCATCTGCCGGGAATCCTGATCGAGCTGAAAGCAGAGAAAGGCTGCGATGAGAAAACCTTGAAAAAGTTGTCTCAAAAAGCGCTGCAGCAGATTGAGTCTAAAAGGTATGATTCAGAATTAATCAGTAAAGGTATTCATCATATTTATAAATATGGCGTTGCCTTTAGTGGAAAACATGTTTGCGTTTCAGGAAAATAATTATCTTTCTGGCAACATTATGAATGAGCCAGGCGCCGGCAGCCATCGCAAGAATGTACAGGAGAATGCCTATCGGACGGCCGAGTATCCGATCGATATCGCCAAAGAGCAGCTGGGTGGACATTTCCCATGGGGAGATATAGAACAGGTTGGCGGCGCTGAAGCGATGCAGGATACCATTCAGAACTTCGGCTGCCAGACAGAAAAAGGCAAAAAGTGGCAGTGTCCGAAGGAAGCCTCTGGTTGTAAGATCGGCTTCGTGACTGAAAATAATGACGAATCCGACAAAAATCAACATCAGATGCCAAAGGATGCCATGCAGTGTCAGCATCCAGTACGGATGAAAAATACCGGAAGGGTCGATAAAGGTGGCAACAGCCCCCATCATATTGAAATCAAGCAAAAAGGTACAGAGAATTCTGTGCCTTTTTTCGTTATGTATCATGATCAACAGGGGACACAGATACATGGGGAGACTGCAAAGTTGAAATGGAAAAATCCACCAGTCATAAACGTGGTCATTGACAACATAAAAATTCATCAGCTGTTTATATAATTCGCCGATCAGAAGAATTACACCGGAAATCAGCATGATTCGGTCAAATTTCTGTTGATGAATACGAGTGTTTGTATTTGGATGATCTTTAGGGGAGAAAAGCCATGCAGCCCAAATAGCCACAGCGCTTCCGCCAAAGGCTGCGAGCAAATGAAAAGGCCCGTAAAGAACCGGCGGTGTCATCGGCCAGGCTGTCAGTCGGAGAAGACATTCCAAAAAAGACATATAAATTCCTTCTTTCGGGATAGTTAGGTACCTCAATAAATAAAATATTCATTATGAATAAAATTTTATCTGTACATATACACATTTAGTATATCATAATTCAGACAATGTATTCTTCTTGTAAAAATACTTTTTAATATTTTGGGACTGTACTCAAAAAAGTTTTCATAAGTATTTCCTCTGGGAACACTAGGGGATTTTTTTATATTTGTGAAAGAATTGTGTTGAATTCTGAAATAAAGTATGGTATCTTTTTTGTTATACATATAAAAAACTGTAAAAAGACATACTTATAACGTATTGGCGCATCGAAGTGCGAAAGTGATTTGGCGTACAAAGGCGTTTTAAAGTGTACAGTCACATTATGCAAAAGAAGACATTGACACGATGTGAATAGATGATGCAGTTTGATGGATAAATGGAAGGTATGTGATCAGACCATGAATCAGAGTGAGAAAATATTAGAGATCAAAGATTTATGCGTGGAATTTAAGACTGTGGAAGGCACGGTCAAAGCCATTAATCATTTGAATTATACATTACATAAAGGTGAAAAGCTCGGCATTGTCGGCGAGAGCGGAAGCGGTAAGAGTGTTTCTTCTCTTGGTATTATGCAGCTGATCCCGAATCCTCCAGGTGAGATTGTCGGCGGAGAGATTCTTTATAAGGGACAGGATCTTGTGAAGAAATCAGAGAAAGATATGCAGAAAATCCGGGGGAATGAGATCTCCATGATCTTTCAGGAGCCAATGACTTCCCTAAATCCGATCATCAAGTGCGGAAGGCAGATTGCAGAGTCGCTTCGTCTCCACCGCGGAATGAATAAGAAGGAGGCTATGGAAGAGGCCATTCGTATGATGCAGGCAGTGGGGATTGCCAACCCGGAAGTGAGGGCCCATGAGTACCCGCACCAGATGTCCGGTGGTATGAGACAGCGTGTTATGATCGCCATGGCGCTGGCTTGCCAACCGCAGATTTTGATCGCCGATGAACCGACAACGGCCCTTGATGTGACGATTCAGGCACAGATCCTGGATCTGATCAGAGGTTTGAATGAGCAGATGAATACATCAGTTCTCTTCATTACCCATGACTTAGGTGTTGTCAGTGAGCTGTGTGATACGGTCATTGTTATGTATACCGGACGAATTGTTGAAAAAGCCCCTGTTCGAGAGCTTTTCAGTGATCCGAAGCATCCTTATACAGTCGGCCTGATGAGTGCGATTCCGAGAATTACAAAGGATCGTCCGCCCCTTGAGACTATTGAGGGCGTTGTGCCGAATCCGACAGAGCAGATTTCGGGATGCAGTTTCTGGCCGAGATGTCCGCATGCGACAGAACAGTGCAAGCAGGGCGAGCCGCCGGTTGTACAGCTGTCGGAAGAACGTCAGGTAAGATGCTGGCTGTATGCGGATGCAGCCGAGAAGAAGGAGGGTTAGCTGATGGCAGCAAATGACAAAGAAGTGCTGGTGAAAGCCGACCATGTCAAAGTTTATTTTAAAGGCAAGAAAAGGGGACAGACAGTCAAAGCCGTTGATGATGTATCCTTTGAGATCATGAAAGGTGAGACCTTTGGTGTTGTCGGCGAGAGCGGATGCGGTAAGAGTACCCTTGGCAGGACACTGATCAGACTCCAGCAGCCGACAGAGGGTCATATTTATTTAAATGGGACAGATATTGCAGGTTTGAAAGGTGCCCAGTTAAAGGAAATGCGCAAGGAAGCCCAGATTATTTTCCAGGATCCTTCGGCCTGTCTCAATCCAAGAAGAACCATCAAGCAGATTTTGATGGAGCCTTTTGAAATTCACAACCTCAAAGGCAAGATTGATGTGGATGCGAAGATTATGGAACTGCTGCAGCTGGTGGGGCTGGACAGTTATCATCTGAGCCGATATCCGCATGAGCTTTCCGGTGGACAGAAACAGCGTATCGGTATTGCCAGGGCGCTGGCACTGGAACCCCAGATTATTATCTGTGATGAAGCGGTATCCGCGCTGGATGTTTCTGTTCAGGCACAGGTATTGAACCTTTTGCAGGAACTGAAAGAGAAACTGGGATTAACCTATTTCTTCATTTCACATAATCTGAATGTTGTTTATCAGGTCAGTGACCGTGTCGGCGTTATGTATCTCGGCAAAATGGTTGAGATCGCCAATTACGATCAGCTTTATGAAAAACGCTATCATCCTTATACAGAGGCATTGCTGTCAGCGATTCCTCAGGTTGATCAGGAAGAACAGAAGGAGCGTATTCATCTGGAAGGTGAAGTGCCGAGCCCTTATGATCCGCCTTCAGGATGCCATTTCCACACAAGATGTCCGAAGGCCTGCGACAAGTGCAGACAGACGGCACCGGAACTCAAGGAAGTGGCGCCGGGACATTATGTGGCCTGCCATTTGTATGAATGATTTTTAATTTGATGATAATTGCGGAAACGGCCGACAAACAGGTAGGCATTACATAACGGAGTATTTCGCAATCACCATACATAAGAAATTTCTATTTAGGAGGTTAAGGTTATGAAAAAGAAATTTTTAGCAATGGCCCTGGGCATTGCTGTAGTCTTAAGCTGCACAGCATGCGGCGGCGGTTCATCTGACGCAGCAGCACCTGCATCAGGCGAGACAAATGCTGCTTCTTCAGAAGCCGGAAGCGATTCAGCAGCAGGCGGAAACACAACAGTAACAGTGGCGATCGGTGCCGGATTCTCCACACTGGATCCAGGATATGTTTACGAGAAATATCCACCGCTTGTTATTAATGCATGTTATGAGAATCTTTTCAAGTTCTACAGCAATGACGGTGCAGCAGAACCTTGTCTGGCAGATTCTTATGAATTCTCAGATGACAATAAGACTTTAACAGTTAAACTGAAAGAAAATGTTACCTTTGCAAGCGGCAATAAGATGACATCTGCCGATGTTGCTTTTAGTATTAATCGTTGCAAGAATCTTCAGGGTAATCCATCCTTCATCTGCGATACTATCGACAGCATTGAAACACCGGATGATTACACAGTTGTTTTCCATCTGACACAGCCTGACAGTGCAATCCTTTCCAAGCTGACATACAGCTCGCTGGCAGTTCTTGACAGCGCGGTTGTTAAGGAACATGGCGGTACAGATGCAGCAGACGCTTCTTCAACAGATACAGCACAGGCTTATCTTGACACAGCAAGTGCAGGTTCAGGTATGTACATCATGACAAGCTATACACCTGATTCTGAAATCGTTCTTGAGAAGAACCCTAACTACTGGGGTGAGTCTACAAATGTTGACAAATATGTCATCAAGATCCAGCCGGATGCCAATACACAGATGATGACATTATCTTCAGGTGACCTTGATATTGCCATGAACATGACAGATGATACAATGTCTGAACTGACAGGCGACAATGTTGCCAAGATCAACACTGCAACAAAGACAGTTGGTTTCCTTCTGATGAATATGAACGAAGAATACGGCGGCCCTGTTTCTAATCCAAAGGTACAGCAGGCTATCCGTAAAGCACTGGATTACACAGGTATCCAGACAATCGTCGGTGAAGGCGCAGAGACACCTTATTCCATCATCCAGGATGGTTTCATGGGTGCAAAAGGACAGCGCCCTGCAGATTACACTAATATTGACGAAGCAAAACAGCTTTTAGCAGATGCAGGCTATCCGGATGGTTTTGATATCGACATGCCTGTTTGTGACCTTGATATGGAAGGTGTTCTTCTGACAGACCTTGCTCAGAAGGTTAAAGATGACCTTTCTCAGATCGGCATCAATGTCAATATCGTTTCCCAGCCATGGGCAGCAGGTTTTGGCGATGATTACCGTGACGGCAAGATCGGTTTCACAGTTATGTACTGGTCAACAGATTACAACGATCCTAACGTACAGCTTGAATTCCTTCCAGGTCAGTCCGTTGGTTTAAGAGCAGGCTGGACAACAGATATGGAGCCTGATCTGGCTCAGCTTTACGCAGATACACTGAATGCAACAGACAACGATGCACGTATTGCTGTTCTTGAAAAGATTCAGGACGATACATATGAGAACGGTCCATGGCTTATGATCGCTCAGGCACCTGCACATATTGCATACAACACAAGACTTGACGGTGTCGCTGCTTCTGATCCATATTCACTGGATCTGACACAGATCACAATCAAATAATCCATCATTTTCGGATGATTTCTCCACGGGGCGCGGAAATCGCTTCTGCGCCCTGTGGATTTTAAACAGGACGGCAACAGATGCTGCCGTGAGTCGGCTGGTTCAGGACATTTTTTATGTTCGGAGGCAACAGTTGACTGACGGAAATATCTGTTCATCAGATGTTTGGCGGCAGATAAGCGATGCGCAGTCTGCTGTCGGAAAGCTAAAACGAAAGAGAGAGAGGTGTCGTATGGAACGGCTGAAGTTTATAGGAAAAAGACTTGTATACCTTGTGATTATGCTGTTCGGTGTGGCGACGTTGGTTTTTATATTGACAAAACTGGTTCCCGGCGATCCGGTAACCGCCAATCTGAGCCAGAGAGCATTGGGTGATCCTCAAATTGTGGCCGCCTATAAGGCAAAATACGGACTGGATCAGCCGATTATTGTGCAGTATGTATACTACATGAAGAATCTGCTGCATTTTGATCTGGGTACATCTATCCGTACCAACAATGCAGTTTTAAGTGAATTGGCACGCTGCTATCCGGCGACGATCGAACTGGCAGTATTTGCCATCATTCTGGCAACCCTGTTTGGTATTTTATTTGGTGTGATTTCTGCGATTAAGAGAAATAGTATTCTTGATCAGATCGTGCGTGCGATTTCTGTTACAGGTGTCAGCCTGCCAAGTTTCTGGTTCGCACTGCTTGTATTGTATTTCTTTTATTACAAACTGCAGATCTTGCCGGGACCGGGCCGTCTTGGCAATGCATTCAGTGCACCGCAGACAGTAACAGGATTTTTTGTTATCGACAGTCTGCTTGAGGGTGATATTCCGAAGGCACTGGATGCCCTGAGACATCTGATTCTTCCGGGTACAGTTCTGGCTGCCTTTACTATGGGCCTGATCACCAGAACAACACGTTCCAATCTGTTGGATGTTATGTCCACAGATTACATCCGTACAGCCCGTGCAAAAGGTCTGTCAAATGTTCGACTGATCATCCATCATGCGCTTGGCAATGCACTGATTCCTGTACTGACGGTTATTGGTCTTGGTTTTGGCAATCTCCTTGGTGGTATGGTACTTGTTGAAACAATTTTCAATTGGCCGGGAGTTGGTCAGTTTGCGTATCAGTCCGTCCTGTCCAATGACTATCCGTCGATTATCGGCGTGGCGCTGCTGATTGCGCTGAATTATATGATTATTAATACAGTGGTCGATATCCTGTACGGTATCATTGACCCGAGAGTGAGGTGCAGTTAGATGTTACATTCTTTGAAAAAAATGTTTAAGTCCAATTATCTTTTCACTTTCGGCGTCATCATCTGTCTGTTTTGGATCATCATGGCTATTATCGCCCCTTTTGTGGCACCTTATGATCCGGTTGTCCAGGATCTGACCCTGAGATTAAAAGCGCCTTCAGCGGCGCATATCTTTGGTACAGATAACTTTGGCCGTGACATTTTCAGCCGTGTGATCTACGGCGGACGTTATTCATTGCTGGCAGGCTGTCTGACGGTTGTGATCGCAGGCTGTATCGGTACGATTTACGGTGCTATTGCCGGTTATGTAGGTGGTGCTGTGGACAATGTCATGATGCGTCTTTCAGAGATGATTCTGTCTTTCCCGTCACTGATCCTGGCAATGATTATCAATGCAGTCATGGGTTCCAACCTGTTTAACACCATGTTTGCCCTTGTTATTGTTGCATGGCCGTCTTATGCCCGTGTCATGCGAAGCGTGGTGCTGAGCGTCCGTGAAAATGAATACGTTACTGCTTCGGAAGCGCTTGGTGCGTCAAGAATCCGTATCTTATTAAAGGAAATCATTCCAAACAGTATTACTTCTGTTTTGATCATGGCGACAACGGATATCGGTAATCAGATCCTGATGTTCTCCACATTGAGCTTCCTTGGTCTGGGTTCTGCTCCGCCAACACCTGAATGGGGTATGATGGTATCTGATGGTGTTCAGTACTTCAATAAATTCTGGGTGGCAGGATTCCCTGGATTGGCAATCTTTACAATGGCTGTGGGGGCCAACTTCATTGGTGATGGACTCCGCGATCTGCTGGATCCGAAATTGCGAAAACAGTTCTAAAATTATAATTGACGCTGCGAAACACAATATTTTACGAAGACCGTTGCCTATTTACAGTTCATAGCAGGCACACTTGCGTTGCCGATTGCTGGTAGCGGTACATAAGGTGGTAAAAGACACCACCTAAGTACCGACCACAATCGCAGCACCTGCTATGAATCTGTGAATAGGCAGTGGTCTTTTTGATGTGTGTGTTTCGCATCTGGCCATGATAATTTTGATGAGCGGAAGATGAAATTCCACGGTATGCTTGGGCGTACTATGTTAGATATTTCTGCGTAATTGACAAGTTTGAATGCGGCATGTATCATGTACTTAGTATCAAAAATGTACTGTAAAGATGGACTTTTATAAAGTGCTTTCAGATGGCTATTAGCTGGTGTATTTTTAACAAAAGTTAGCAAGAATTCTCCTTCCTCTACAGGTGGGAGATGAATTGCAGAAAAAAGAAAATAGAACGCTTGTTCTGCGGTGCGAAGTGTGGTATACTATAATCAGTCGAAAGGATAGAAAGGACTGATTATA
>OLOA01001454.1_pt1 | contig 23533 bp, 16 predicted proteins | sample 1672201 | NCBI WGS metagenome assembly OLOA01 (sample SAMEA3136658, study PRJEB25190) | human gut metagenome
TCTACGACTATGTGAGAGGAGGCGTAGAGGAACTCTATGAGAGGCTTGTTGTACGCAAGCCCGACTCCGAGGACAGGTTCTACGACGAAAAGACGGCTAACCTGATGGCACTCTATGACAGGTTTGCGCCTAAGGAGAAGTGAAAATATTATCATATACAAATATAGTTGATTTCTAATAAAAAATAGACAAATTTACAAAATAAGTCTTTACTTTTCTAAATAGATGAGATATAATAAAAGCACGTTATATCATACCAAGCGATAAACGGTTACAACAATAAGGACGACCGCAATATGCGGTGTACCTCAAAGCACTAATCCCATCTAAAGTGAATACTTTAGGTGGGATTATCTATTTTACGCGGAAGGTGAACAAGAATAATTATTAAAGCGAATCAAATAATTATATCCAATCCCTTATTAGAAACATTATATATCATATGTTATATATCGCTTGGGTAATAGTATTTTTATAACGGCATATGAGAGAATATTTGTTTGATAAATAAGGTTTTGGAAGAAAGGAATATTTATGGGGGAAATGATGCATTTAAACAGAAAAGCAGAGGTACCTAAGCCGACAGATTTGAATTACCGAATAGGGCTTGATATAGGTATCGCGTCGGTCGGGTGGGCTGTGCTTGAGAACAACACCCATGACGAGCCGTTCAGGATTATTGATTTGGGAGTGAGGATTTTTGATACGGCGGAGCAGCCTAAGACGGGGGCGTCGCTCGCACTGCCAAGGCGTGAGGCGCGTTCAGCCAGAAGGAGGCTCAGAAGGCGCGGGCACAGATTAGAGCGCATCAAGAAGCTTTTTGAGGCGGAAGGGCTTATCAACATTGAGGAGTTTGAGGCGCGTTACAAGAAAACAGGGCTGCCGGACGTGTATAAGCTAAGATATGAGGGGCTTGACAAGAGGCTTACCAATGATGAGCTGGCACAGGTTTTGCTGCATATTGCTAAGCATAGAGGATTTAAGTCGACGAGCAAGGCGGCGGACGGAGCCGATTCGGATACTGGGGAGGTTAAAAAGAGTATAAGTGCTAACAAGTCCCTTATGCAGGAGAAGGGATACCGTACGGTCGGCGAGATGATTTATCTTGATGAAAAATTCCACACTGATTGTCCTTGGAATGAAAACGGATACATACTCACACCGCGCAATAAGTCGGGTGATTACAAGCACACGGTTCTTAGAGATATGCTTGCTGATGAGGTGATGGAGATATTTAAGGCGCAGAGAGCGCTGGGAAATGATGCTGCCACAGAGGAGCTTGAAAGGGCATATCTTGACATTATGCTCAGTCAGCGTTCGTTTGACTTGGGACCGGGCGCTCCGAGCAAGTACGCCATGGAGGGCTTTGAGGACAGGGTCGGGTTGTGTACCTTCGAGGGTAAGAACGGAGAAAAGCGTGCTCCAAAAGCTGCTTATACCTCTGAGTTTTTTGTGGCTCTTGAGAAGATAAACCATACGAAAATAGTGTATGCCGACGGAAACACAAGGTTTTTTACGGACGATGAGCGCTATGCCATTATAGCTCTTATGCACAGGCAGCAGACGGTAAAATACACCGCTGTGCGTAGGGCGATTGGTTTAGCGGAGGAGGATAAGTTCTATAATCTTAATTACAGTCCGAAATCGGGAAACAAAAAATCTCCTGAAGATACAGATTTCGTGAAAATGGAGAACTATCACAAGATACGCAAGGCTCTCGGGGAAGAGGTTGTATCGGAACATTTGTCGCCGGATAAGATAAAGCTGTATGACGACATAGCCAGGATACTTACATTGTACAAGAATGATGACAGCAGAATAAGGCGTTTGGCTGAACATGATATCGCTTCAGAATGTTATGACGCATTGCTTGAAATGTCACCGAGTAAATTTCATAATCTATCACTCAAGGCTATGGGGAAAATTATTCCGTTCCTGCTTGAGGGAAATACTTACGATAAGGCTTGTGAGCTTGCAGGGTATGATTTCAGGGCTGAGAATAACGGCGAAAAGTCGGTTTTGTTAAAAGGTAAAAATATCACCAACATTGTAAATGATATCACGAATCCTGTTGTCAGACGCTCTGTATCGCAGACCATCAAGGTAATCAACGCGATTATACTCGAGTACGGCAGTCCGCAGGCTGTGAACATTGAGCTTGCGAGGGAGATGTCAAAGGATTTCGATGAGAGAAGAAAAATCAAGTCCGATATGGAGGCGAGAGAGAAGGAAAATGACAAGGTTTTAGGTCGTGTCAGGGAATACAAGCCAAATCCGACCGGGCAGGATATAGTAAAGTTCCGTCTTTGGGAGGAGCAGGGAGGAGTATGTCTTTATTCAGGCGAAAAGATTGATATAAATGACCTTTTCTCATCAAATGGAGGATATGATGTTGACCATATATTGCCGTACAGCATTACCTTTGACGATTCATATCGCAATAAGGTACTTGTGAAGGCTGCAGAGAACAGGCAGAAGGGCAACAGGACACCTTATGAGTATATCATGGCTGAAAAAGGCGAGACGGCGTGGAACAAATATGAGACTTTGGTCAAAAATACCGTTAAGGATTATAAAAAACAGCTTAAGCTCCTAAAAAAGCATATATCTGACGAGGAGAAAGCAGAATTTAAGGAGCGTAACCTCACAGACACAAAATACATAACAAGAATTATTTACAATATGATACGCCAGAACCTTGTATTAAAACCTTACTTCAATCTCGAGAGGGAGAGAAAAAAGCAGGTTATGGCTGTAAACGGCGCTATAACGCATTATCTCAGCAAGAGATGGGGACTCGCTGGCAAGGACAGACGCACCGACACCCATCACGCACAGGACGCTGTTGTCATAGCATGTACAACCGATGGAATGATTAACAGGATATCCCGCTATTCAAAGGGCAGAGAGTTAGCTTATTCGAGAGGCTTCGGGTTCGTGGACGAGGAGACGGGAGAAATATTAAACCGCGACAATTTTTCACGCGAGGACTGGGATGAGAAGTTCGGCGTAAGGCTTCCGATGCCATGGGAGCATTTCGTAGACGAGCTGGATATTCGTATGTCAAGATATAGCACAATGGGAGAAGGTGTTTCCTCGGGAACGTCGCCGAGAGAATTTATTCTGTCGCACAGAGATGTGTTTAACTGGATAAATTATCCTGAGTGGATGTTTGTTGAGGGCAGACCGGGACGCAGGGGCGTACTTGACGGAATATTTGTCTCGCGAATGCCAAATCACAAGGTCAGCGGACAGGCACACGAGGAGACTATACGGTCGGCGAAGTATTATGAGGACGGAGGAAGCGTCTTTGAAACCGGCGGTTATGTGGTGACGAAGAAATCTATTCAGGATATCAAGCTGAAGGATGGCGAAATAAAGGAGTTTTTTAACCCAGACAGTGACAGACTGCTCTACGAGGCACTGGTCGACCGACTTAATCAGTACGGAAATGACCCTAAAAAGGCTTTTGCAGAGCCGTTCCATAAGCCAAAGTCGGATGGAACTCCGGGACCTGTGGTCAAGAAAATTAAGGTGTTTGAAAAGCAGACATCAGGAGTGCTTGTAAGAGAGGGAAATGGGATAGCAGCCAATGGCTCCATGGTCAGAATTGATGTGTTCTGCGAGGAAAACAAGGGTAAGAAAAAATACTATTTTGTCCCGATTTACACGGCTGATGTGGTGAAGAAAAGGTTGCCTAATAGGGCGGCGACACAGGCAAAAATGCCTTCAGAGTGGCGTTTGATGAATGACGAGAATTTTATTTTCAGCCTTTATTCGAGGGATTTGATTTATATTGGGAGTGATAAGGGAGTCCAGACGAAGGATATTGACAATGTGACGGGCAAAGTGGAAAAAATGTATGCTTATTACACTGGAGCTGATACAAGTACTGCGAGCATTGCGGGAAAATTACATGATAGTAGTGCCATGTTTAGGGGGCTTGGTATTCAGAGTTTGAGAAAGTTACAAAAATGTCAGATAGATGTATTAGGAAATATCTCATTTGTAAGTAAAGAAAAAAGAATGACATTCAATTAGTTTTCGGGAGGTATATATGGGATATCGTAACATAAAGATTGACAGTTCTGTAGGTCTGCATATCAAAAACGAGCAGTTGGTGATAGGTGAAAAGGGCGTCAGTTTTCCGCTGGAGGATATTAACTGCGTTCTGATAGAAAATCAGGCTGTTGCGATATCAGCATATATGCTTTCGGAGTTTGCAAAACAGGGAATTGCATTGTATGTCTGCGATGAAAAACATCTTCCAAATGCGGTTCTTCTTCCGATGGTGAAGCACAGCAGACATTTCAAACTGCTCATCAAGCAGATTGAGGTTGGAAAGCCGTTGATTAAGCGGTTGTGGCAGCAGATTATTGTGTGTAAGATAAAAAATCAGGCATTGTGTCTCAAAGAGATGGGGCTTGACGGATACGAAAAGCTTCTTTCGATGACAAAAGAAGTGCAGTCAGGGGACAAAACGCACGTTGAGGCAAAGGCAGCGGCGTACTATTTTCGTGTTTTGTATGGCGATGAATTTACAAGAGCAGATGAGTGTATTGTAAATTCTGCGATGAACTACGCATATGCGATAATAAGGGGGCTGATTGCAAGGTCAGTTGTGTGTTATGGTTTAGAGCCCTCGCTCGGAATGTTCCATCACAGCGAACTGAATGGTTTTAATCTGGCAGATGACCTTATTGAAGTGTTTAGACCATTGGTTGATTTGTATGTGGCAAGCCATTTTGACATTTCGGAGGTTGATGCCGATTTGACGCCGCAGATAAAGAGAGGGCTATTTAATATAATTAACTATGATATGTCAGTGAAAGGAGAGAAACGCATTATCAGCAACTGTATTGACATGCTTGTCTACAGCTATAGTGGGGCGATACAGGGAAACAGAACGGACTTGGAACTCCCGGAATTGATACCGTTGCAGGTGCATAGCTATGAATAAATTTATGAGACTGATGGTATTTTTTGATTTACCTGTCGTAAAGGACAGGGACAGGAAAGCGGCAGCAAAATTTCGCAGATTTCTTTTAAAAGACGGATATGTTATGGTTCAGTGGTCTGTATATTCAAGATTATGTAATGGCGCGGATTCAATCGAGATGCACAAGCAGCGTTTAAAGCAAAATCTGCCTCAAAAAGGAGCGGTTCGCTGTCTGATATTGTCTGAAAAGCAGTATTCATCTATAGACATTCTTTTGGGAACATCGACCTTCCACGATATGGACGAGTCTACGGATTTGATAAATATTTTTTGAAAAAAGAATGGTTTGAGGATTAAAAATCATAAATGTGACTTGTTTTTTTGCATGAAAATTCCCCGTGAGTATAAGTAATCACGGGGATTTTTCGTTCCCTATTATATCATACCAAGCGATAACTGGGAACAACAACGGCGCTGGGAACACACAGAGATACGATTTAATTATATCATACCAAGCGATAACTGGGAACAACAACTATCGCTGTATCAAAATGTTTTCCCAGCTCATTATATCATACCAAGCGATAACTGGGAACAACAACGGGCAAGGTAAAAGTAAAGAATATCAACGAATTATATCATACCAAGCGATAACTGGGAACAACAACATACGGCAATGAATCTTGGGAACTGGATGCATTATATCATACCAAGCGATAACTGGGAACAACAACTACAGGCAGTACACAGCCTCACAGAGCTTTATTATATCATACCAAGCGATAACTGGGAACAACAACTGCTAGTGTTATCATTTCTTCGCTGGTTTTATTATATCATACCAAGCGATAACTGGGAACAACAACTTTATCACATGGAGTTGTCACACAATTCTATTATATCATACCAAGCGATAACTGGGAACAACAACTGGGTGAAAGTGAATGACGACAGCAGAAGAATTATATCATACCAAGCGATAACTGGGAACAACAACCGGTCACTGCATCGGCGCGGGTGTAGCCGCATTATATCATACCAAGCGATAACTGGGAACAACAACTTCTATCTTTCATCAGGTTGAATAGGCTCTATTATATCATACCAAGCGATAACTGGGAACAACAACTCTTCCGTCCGGCTGTATTTGCGCTGGTGGATTATATCATACCAAGCGATAACTGGGAACAACAACTGCTGATACAGATAACAACAGCAGTGCCGAATTATATCATACCAAGCGATAACTGGGAACAACAACAATCAGTTCTTTTGTCTTGTCCGGCAATTTATTATATCATACCAAGCGATAACTGGGAACAACAACTACCGCAAGGGAGGTATTTGGCTGATGGCAATTATATCATACCAAGCGATAACTGGGAACAACAACCGTTGTTGATGTATTCTAATACATCGTCCTATTATATCATACCAAGCGATAACTGGGAACAACAACTACTTTTCAGATAAAAATTTATCTTTTCTGATTATATCATACCAAGCGATAACTGGGAACAACAACCGGTCTTGTAAACTGCGGTTGGGGTTATGAATTATATCATACCAAGCGATAACTGGGAACAACAACTATAAATATCTAGTTTTTTCATCTGTGATAATTATATCATACCAAGCGATAACTGGGAACAACAACGGAATAAGCAGTTAAAAAGAGAACTTTTATATTATATCATACCAAGCGATAACTGGGAACAACAACCGCGCTTGTTACTGCCGCGAATGAGTCAAGATTATATCATACCAAGCGATAACTGGGAACAACAACGAATGATATTTATCCGTCTATATGGGCTGAATTATATCATACCAAGCGATAACTGGGAACAACAACATTCGGTTATCTGCTCCTGTAACATCTCCATTATATCATACCAAGCGATAACTGGGAACAACAACAGACACAGCACAGGATTAACGAGTCAGTGGATTATATCATACCAAGCGATAACTGGGAACAACAACCACGTTTCTGAATTTTGTGTTCAAGAATCCATTATATCATACCAAGCGATAACTGGGAACAACAACCATCGTGCTGTTTTATTTATATCTCACCGGATTATATCATACCAAGCGATAACTGGGAACAACAACAAATCTTCCGGTTTTTATGCAAAAGGGTGGATTATATCATACCAAGCGATAACTGGGAACAACAACAGTCCGGCGGCTATGCAGATCTGGCTTCGTATTATATCATACCAAGCGATAACTGGGAACAACAACATTTCCGCATGAAATTGAAACGCTTCCGGATTATATCATACCAAGCGATAACTGGGAACAACAACCGTCCGGGTACTTCGCCGCCGGAAGAACATATTATATCATACCAAGCGATAACTGGGAACAACAACTAACAGCCGACCAACCAAGATACACTGGCGATTATATCATACCAAGCGATAACTGGGAACAACAACATACGGTTCCCGGCTTGCCATTGTGTGTTGATTATATCATACCAAGCGATAACTGGGAACAACAACACGTGAGTTCACAGATGACGCTTTGAAAGATTATATCATACCAAGCGATAACTGGGAACAACAACATGTTCGCACATCAGTCATATAGGTTCTGAATTATATCATACCAAGCGATAACTGGGAACAACAACGCTATGTGATTTCTTTGAGTGTACTATAGATTATATCATACCAAGCGATAACTGGGAACAACAACAAGGCTGCTGCTAACAACATCTGCCATACTATTATATCATACCAAGCGATAACTGGGAACAACAACATAACTTAATCCTCAATATGAGGAAAATTTATTATATCATACCAAGCGATAACTGGGAACAACAACTGCTGACATTCTTTTCTTCCTCCTCAATGGATTATATCATACCAAGCGATAACTGGGAACAACAACAATGCTCTGTGATTATTTCAAGCTTGGAATATTATATCATACCAAGCGATAACTGGGAACAACAACTTGAGGATGTTAAAAAGACGATAAGGGCAGATTATATCATACCAAGCGATAACTGGGAACAACAACCCGGATAAATAGCTTGGTATGATATTGATTATTATATCATACCAAGCGATAACTGGGAACAACAACTAGTGACATTTCAGAAAGTGAACTTCACACATTATATCATACCAAGCGATAACTGGGAACAACAACTAAGCATCCCATCACCTCCTTGTTGTGTTTATTATATCATACCAAGCGATAACTGGGAACAACAACGGGAGGTTTCCTCCCCCACCAACCTAATTGATTATATCATACCAAGCGATAACTGGGAACAACAACTGATACTCTGATTGTTTTTTCTTTTCTTATTATATCATACCAAGCGATAACTGGGAACAACAACGATTTGTCTCCATAATGTGAACTACCTATGATTATATCATACCAAGCGATAACTGGGAACAACAACTAAGAATGTGACGTTTACATTCCTTCCGCAATTATATCATACCAAGCGATAACTGGGAACAACAACGTTATAATTCAATGCGTGAAGGTGCTGCCGATTATATCATACCAAGCGATAACTGGGAACAACAACGTATTGGATGCAGAACTGATTGGTTCTTTCATTATATCATACCAAGCGATAACTGGGAACAACAACAAGGATTGAGAATAATCAAGATGGTACATTATTATATCATACCAAGCGATAACTGGGAACAACAACTTCATACACACCATTATTAAATGATGTGCAATTATATCATACCAAGCGATAACTGGGAACAACAACGCAGACTCCGCCGCCCAAATGCAGGAAAAAATTATATCATACCAAGCGATAACTGGGAACAACAACCCCAGCTTACATCGAGTCCGCCCTCGGCATATTATATCATACCAGGCGATAACTGGGAACAACAACAGTGACAAATGCACGATAGAAAACGCTATCATTATATCATACCAAGCGATAACTGGGAACAACAACATTTAAGCGAGATTTGCTTTCACTTGATGGATTATATCATACCAAGCGATAACTGGGAACAACAACGAACATCAGCAATAATAAGCTGTGCTGGCGATTATATCATACCAAGCGATACCTGGGAACAACAACAGGAACCATGACAACTATTTTGTCTCAGTTATTATATCATACCAAGCGATAACTGGGAACAACAACTCCGTTAGAGCTTACGGGGCGCGGCATCCAATTATATCATACCAAGCGATAACTGGGAACAACAACCTTGCTTCTTAAGTAATCGCTAGGTCTCATATTATATCATACCAAGCGATAACTGGGAACAACAACACCCCTCCCAATCCGGTTTATCTTCTCTTGATTATATCATACCAAGCGATAACTGGGAACAACAACCGCTAGGGCTAATGAGTGGGAATGGTTTTCATTATATCATACCAAGCGATAACTGGGAACAACAACAAGCCCAAAGAGCGGAGTATACAATATAAAATTATATCATACCAAGCGATAACTGGGAACAACAACCTTTGACGAACTCATGTGTATTATACTGCGATTATATCATACCAAGCGATAACTGGGAACAACAACCCAGTGATTACTATGATAAAAAGACAGACGATTATATCATACCAAGCGATAACTGGGAACAACAACACCCTTAGCTTTGTTTCCAGTCATGACATTATTATATCATACCAAGCGATAACTGGGAACAACAACCGATGGCGAATATTCCGATTATCACATTGATTATATCATACCAAGCGATAACTGGGAACAACAACTTCCCGGAATGGGACGAAGAAATTCAGAAAATTATATCATACCAAGCGATAACTGGGAACAACAACCAAGAAACTGTTTTGCTGTCTTTTCATCGAATTATATCATACCAAGCAATTACCTCCTCCCATGCTTCGGCGGACTTAAGATGAGCAATATACCACAGATTGAGAAGAATACTACCAGGATTGGAACAATGTGAAGCACCAGAAATACTGAGGCGGTAATCAAAGCAATAAGAATTAAAATAATAATCAAGATAATAATTTGTCGGGTCTCCTTGAAAGTGAAAACAGTGATTTTATGATTCTTTTTGATTATATATCATTGCACTATGATTGTGAACAATAATTTTGCAAAAATATAACAATTAAGCTGCTATTGAAGTTTTGGCAAGATCGGAATTATTATTCAAATAAACTATCCAAGAAAACTATTTAATAATTGAATCTTGTCATTGACTAAGCAAAAACATTTTACTACAATAAATAGAGAAAATCAGAGGAATGCCAGAGGATAAAAACTACATAACATCAGAAGAATAGAAGAAAGACAAGCTAATTATAAATATTGCTGTAGCTGCTGTATATTATGCGAAATTGGAAGCTTACCTCAAAAAATTCCAGGCTGAAGTATTTATTAAATAAGAGGAACTTATAAGAAAAAGCTTTTAAATAAAAAGAGACTTAAAGATAGACATAAATTTTTGGATTTTAAACCAATTACATATTTTAACCCAATATAAAGGAGAACAACTTTATGAAAAAAATCCGCTTGACCTACAATGCCCCGGTTACACTCACATTTGTGCTGCTGTGTTTTCGGCAACGCTGCTAAATTATATGACACAGGGGTCGAGCAATGCGCTTTTGTTTATGACGTATCATTCGTCGCTCACCAATCCGCTGACATATCTGCGGTTCTTCACGCATGTGCTTGGACATAGCGGGTGGATGCATTTTATAGGAAATGCCTCATATCTGCTGTTGCTTGGACCTATGCTTGAGGAGAAGCATGGAGGGGACAATATTTTGAAGATCATTCTTGTCACAGCACTTGTGACAGGACTTATAAATTATATATTTTTTCCGCGGGTTGCACTCTGCGGTGCGAGTGGAGTTGTGTTCGCATTTATATTGTTGACATCGTTTACGAGCTTTAGGGAGGGAGAAATTCCTATCAGCTTTGTGCTTGTAGCAATGATTTACCTTGGTCAGCAGGTGTATGATGGTATATTTCTGGATGACAATATATCTAATATGGCACATATCGCAGGAGGAATTGTCGGTTCAATCACAGGATACAAATTTAACAAGAGAAGTTAACAATAGTATTTACAATCGAAGATAAATGTCTTCAATACTAGTTGCACTCCTGCGTCTTATTTGCCGGTGACCACAGTGCAATTATTGCAGCTGCAGCAGCCCTCAGTTAAAAAACGCACACAATAGCCGGATTGGTATTATTTGTGTCAGGACAGCCTGAAGGCAGAATTGTAAAATATTTGTGAATAATGAGCAATGGCACTGTAAATTTCTTGAAAAACGAAAAAAACTGTATTACAATAATCACGTATGTTATGAATAGGAGAATAAAAGAATAAAAGAAACGAGGACGTGGTTATGGATGCTGTATCGGTAACATTATTATTTCTGGGACTGTTTAGCGGTATCGCACTTTTCCTGTATGGTATGAGTGTGATGGGAGATGGTCTTAAGAAGGTTGCGGGAAATAAGCTTGAGACGCTTTTATATGGGCTGACAAGTACTCCGCTTAAGGGAATTTTGTTGGGAGCGGGGGTTACAGCTATTATACAGTCATCCTCAGCAACATCTGTTATGGTAGTCGGATTTGTAAATTCCGGTATGATGAAGGTTGTACAGGGAATTGGTATCATAATGGGTGCTAATATAGGAACGAGTATCACAGGGTGGATTCTATGTCTGTCGGATATTCAAGGGGCAGGTGGCGTTGCGGCACTTCTGTCATCATCAAGTATTGCCGCTATTGTTGCGATAGTCGGTCTTTTTGTGAGAAACCTTTCAAAGAAGGAGACTCACAAGGCTATAGGTGATATTATGTTTGGATTTACCATTCTTATGATTGGTATGTCAACGATGAAGGAGGCTATGGCTCCGCTTCAGGATAATCCGTTTTTTATGGGAATGCTCACGAAGTTTTCCAACCCTTTTCTTGGAATACTTCTGGGTATTATTATTACTGCTGTGCTGCAGAGTGCGTCCGCGTCTGTGGGTATTCTGCAGTCTGTTGCCATGTCGGGATATCTTCCGTTCTCAGCGGCGCTGCCTATAGTTATGGGTATTGGTGTCGGTGCAGCATGTCCTGTCCTTATGAGTGGAATGAGCTCTAATAAAAATGGAAAGAGAACAGCGCTTGTATATCTTTTTAATGATCTGGCAGGTATGATTATCTGCGGAACACTTTTTTACGCAATACAGGCTGTGGTGACTCGTGGTGGACAGTTTGCATTTATGGATTTAGAGATGAAATCAGTATCAATTGCTCTTCTCAACACCATATACCGAACGGTTACTATCATTATTCTGGCACCATTTATTAAGCAGATTAACAAGCTTATGTTCTGGATAATCAAGGATTCACCGGATGATGTTGAAGACCAGGCGGATTTTGATTTGCTTGAGGAGCGTTTCCTTAGGAACCCTGAGCTTGCTCTTACACAGGTCGGCACAGTCATGAATGGTATGGCGAGAAAAGCACAGAAGAATGTTATGAGAGCATTTGACCTGATGGAAAATTATTCTGTTGAACAGTACAATCTTATTCAGGAGAAAGAAACTGTAATTGATAAGTACGAGGATAAGCTTGATACATACATGATGAAGATAACTGCTATAGGTCTTAACAAAAATCAGACCAGACAGAACTCTAAGTATCTTCATACAGTGAGTGATTTTGAGCGAATTGCCGACCATGCCTGCGGAATATCACGTGCAGCGAGGGAGATAGTGGAGAAAAAGATTAAGTTCTCGGATGATGCCAACAGGGAACTGGCTATTTTATATAATGCTGTTAAGGAAGAACTTGATATGACCGTGAAGTCATTTACCGAGGATAATATAGATATGGCTCGACAGGTAGAACCTTTAAGGATAACAGTGCGCATGCTCTGTGCGGAGCTTAAGAGAAATCATATAGTGAGACTTCAGAGTGGTAATTGTGATGCTATCAATGGCTTTGTTTTTAATGACCTTTTGACAAATCTTGAGCGTATTGTGGCACACTGTTCTAACATAGCTGTTGCGATGATGGAATTCGAGTCTGATGATTTTAATACGCACCAGTATCTTAAGGATATGAGAAATTCCGAGGTATCCGATATGGCGAAGGACGTTAATTACTATTCGGAGAAATATTCAATTGAAATGACTGCACAGAAAGCTGTGCAGGGCAGATAGTCGTGCAGGGCAGATAGTACCACGGCAAAGGACAAGCTATTAGCGTATAATAATAAAGCCCCATCTGACAGGTAAAGCTGTGAGATGGGGCTTTATTATTATTTTTTACTGCGATTAAGGCGTGTGAACTCACGGGCGATTACCAGAATGGATTCATTGTATTCGAGAGGAAGTGTTGACATCATGGAAACAACATCTTTTTGCATGTCATCTTCGGCATCTTTTCCAAAAACTATTGTGTCCAGTGAAACCTGAAGACCTTTTGAAAGCTTGATTAGGGTGTCCACGGACATGGATTTTCGTCCGTTCTCGATTTCTGATAAGAATGTTACAGATATTCCGACTTTTTCTGCGAGCTCCTGTTGCGTCATGTTAATGGAACGCCTAAGCTGGTAAATCTTATTACCTATGATACGATTAGTATCATGGGAAGTACAATTCATATAAAACCTCCTGTACATTATTTATTGTTAAAGTAAAATTTAACGATAAATACAAAATACCAAAAAACAAGGACTATTGAAATTAACTAGCAAGTAATATTGGTTAAACTACTGTTGAAAGTATTGACATAAATAATTATGTATGATGCTTGTGTCAAAACATGCTTATTTAATGTACGAGTGTATAATACGCTACATGTTCTAAGCTTATAGAACATGTTTTTATCACTACATATCTTTACCACTACATTTTATTACAAAATATGAATTCCGGAAATAATTAAGTCGGTATAATCCTGGCTGTCATAGGATAACAATATTCGATTGTGTAACATTTGCTAGCGCAACATTTTTCATTATTGAAATGTATAAAATGAAACATTATAATATGATGTTATAGAATAGGAAAAACAGAACATGAATATGGGGGGGAAGAAAATGGGAATAGAATTGGATGATATATTAGGTTTTAATTTTTTTCAGTACGGCAGTCCGTATATCGGAGAATGTGGCGGCATGCATTTCAGGCTGGCGCGCAATCCGCTGGAGAATGTTGTGTTCAACCATGACCCACATAAAAATGATGAGGCATTGTTCGATGTGACGATATGGAGAGGACCATATAACTATGATAAGACGAGGCAGAAAAAGACCACAGCACAGTTTCCCTTTACGGAGGATGGGCGGCTTGCTGCGGTACAGTGGCTTAATGAGAGGTATGATGAGCGTGTAGATTATTGGGCAGATGGGATTCCTCTTTTTCCTAAATATAAGACTGACCCGGACGAAACGGATACGGTTGAGGTAGATGAGAATTTGTCTGATGATACTAATTAACAAAATATCAGGAGAAAGGGAATGTGCTGTTTTATAGTCTGTAATTATCGAGGAAATCCATAGCCGCACTTGAGAGGGGAATGTTAGAGTTGACACAATAGCTTACCTCTCTTTTTTTTATGTTCAGATTCGGAGGTGTCACTTCCATGAGTGCACCGGATTCAAGCTCATTTTTTACAAATTCGCGTATGACACAGCCTATTCCAAGCCCTGTTTTGGCAAATTCGATAAGTAGATCCATGCTTCCTATCTCCATGAGGGTTGTCTGCGACAGCATTATATCATTGAGGTAGGAATCCACATAGGTTCTTGTAACATTATCCCTTGTAAGGAGCATGAGGTTGGCTCCGTGGAAAAGATTGCCCATATCAGTGTTTTCCCTAAGAAGAAGGTTCTTTATATACCCGGGGGATGCCACAAAGGTGTCATGGATGGAGCCTGCACTATATAATTTAAGCCCTCTCTGCGAATCGGGTGTTGCAATAAGTCCTATATCAATATCGCGGTTGTCGATTAGCGTGCGCGTATGAAGAGAGGACTGGCAGTTGATGGAGATGCTTATATGTGGGTTCCTGCGTACATATTTTTGAAGTCTTGGCAGAAGAATATATTTACAGAGGGTGTTGCTGGCTCCGAAACGTATTCTGCCGATGCCAAGCTCTTTTCTGGAATTGAGAAGCTGTTCACCTGTGGCTATCTCATTGAAAGCGTTAAAAATATGGGAATATAACAGTTCACCATCCTCGGTCAGCTGTACGCCCCTTGAATTGCGGAAGAACAGTGTGGTACCCAGTTCATTTTCCAGCTGTTTTACCGCCTTGCTTATAGCGGGCTGGCTGATAAATAACCTTTTGGAGGCTGCAGAGAGGTTCATTGTCTGTGCGACGGTGAGGAATATATTGTAGAGGTTAAGTGTGGCATGATTTATATTGGTGTTATTGTTATTCATATGGTCTCCTTGTGATATAATGGCGGATAGCTGACCCGAAAATGTAAATCAGTGTATGAGCAGTTGTATAATTGCCGGTACACTGCAGGCTGCTTTGAAAAATGGCTTCCTTTTAAGGACTGATTTCTTCGATATGCTAATTTTAATGATATTGTCTCGAAGGCAGTGGTGGTGGACATAATTGCAGGCAGCGTGGAATATAGTTATTATAACTGTAGATTATAATAACTATAAATAATATGTATTTTAAGAATAACAGAAAATGTGTTATTATTCAAGTAACAACAAATCAGACCGATGGGATTATTCGGACTGATGAACAGGAAAGAGGAATTATTATGGGTATGACGATGACACAGAAGATTCTTGCAGCGCATGCAGGTCTTCCTTATGTAGAAGCAGGACAGCTTATTGAAGCAGATCTTGATCTTGTTCTTGGCAATGATATAACATCTCCGGTAGCTATCCATGAGATGGATAAGATGAAGAAAACAGGTGTGTTTGATAAGGATAAGATAGCGCTTGTGCCGGATCATTTTGTCCCGAATAAGGATATCAAGTCTGCGGAGCATTGTAAGTGCGTGAGAGAGTTTGCAAAAAAGAATGAGATAACCAATTATTTTGAGGTAGGACAGATGGGAATAGAGCATGCCCTTCTTCCTGAAAAAGGTCTTACAGTTGCAGGCGATGTGGTTATAGGAGCCGATTCGCATACTTGTACTTATGGTGCGTTAGGTGCATTCTCAACCGGAGTAGGTTCAACCGATATGGCGGCGGGCATGGCTACAGGAAAGGCATGGTTCAAGGTGCCTTCGGCAATCAGGTTCGTGCTTACAGGCAAGCCTTCTAAGTGGGTGAGCGGAAAGGATGTCATTCTTCATATTATAGGAATGATAGGGGTTGACGGAGCACTCTATAAGTCGATGGAGTTTGTTGGGGACGGAGTTAAGAATCTGTCCATGGATGACCGATTTACCATTGCCAATATGGCTATTGAAGCTGGTGGAAAGAATGGCATATTCCCTGTCGATGATATAGCAGAGGCATATATAAGAGAACACTCAACTAAGAAGTATACCATATATGAGGCGGACGAGGACGCTGTATATGATGAGACGTACACGATTGATTTGAGTACACTTAAGCCGACAGTGGCATTCCCTCATCTTCCTGAGAACACACATACCGTCGATGAGGCAGGAGAGGTAAAGATTGATCAGGTTGTTATAGGCTCCTGCACAAACGGACGCTTAGATGACCTTAGAATAGCGGCAGAGGTTCTTGAGGGCAGAAAGGTAGCGGACGGGTTGAGAGTTATAATCATTCCTGCAACGCAGACTATATATTTAAAGGCTATGGAGGAAGGAATGTTAAAGACGTTTATTGAAGCTGGAGCGGTAGTGAGCACTCCTACATGCGGTCCTTGCCTTGGCGGATATATGGGTATTCTTGCAGAGGGTGAGCGCTGTGTATCGACAACCAACCGTAACTTCGTGGGACGTATGGGACATGTGAAGTCTGAGGTATATCTTGCAAGTCCGGCTGTTGCTGCAGCAAGTGCAGTTACAGGAAAGATAAGCCAGCCTTCGGAGCTTGGATTATAATTTTTTGGATAATATTTATATAGAAGAAAAGAGGATTGGCTATGAAAGCATCAGGAAAAGTATTCAAATTCGGCGATAATGTTGATACAGATGTAATAATCCCGGCAAGATATCTGAATTCATCGGATCCTGCGGAGCTTGCTGCACATTGCATGGAGGATATAGATAAGGATTTCGTTAAGAAGGTACATAAAGGAGATATAATTGTGGCTGATAAGAACTTCGGCTGCGGTTCTTCCAGAGAGCATGCTCCTATCGCAATCAAGGCGGCAGGTGTGAGCTGCGTAATAGCTGAGACGTTCGCACGAATCTTTTACCGCAATGCCATCAACATCGGTCTTCCGATAATAGAGTGTGCAGAGGCGAGCAGGGATATCGAGGATGGTGATCAGGTGGATATCGATTTTGACAGTGGTATCATTACCAATGTCACCAAGGGAAAGCAGTACAGGGGGCAGGCATTTCCTGAGTTCATGCAGAAGCTCATATCTGCAGGAGGACTTATAAATTATATTAATAATAAGTAGAAAGATACTCACGGAAGTTTTTTGAAAGCTTGACAGAGTTGTAGAGCTTGGCATATTCTATAGCAGATATATCTTCGATGTAATTTTCAGGATATGCAGTTGTACAACCCTTGTCGCGAAGCATTGCCACAGCCTTGTTATATGCTATGGCAGCTTCGTTTTCGGAGCTGTATCTTCCTATTATATAGTTTCCATTTATATGGATACGGGAACGGTAGCTGGTGCGGCCGTTCTTTTTTATTGCCTCAACGCCATAGTAACGGTTGATTATGCGGATATTATGGTAGCGGTAGTCATGGTCATCACCATTTATAAACTCATAATCGCGTCCTTTGACAGCGTGGCTTCGTATTCCGTAGCGCGACAGGATATTCACCTGCATTCCGTAGTCAGCCACGAAAAGATACCCCTGTCTTTTCATAATCGAGTGATTTGAAAAATAGAAAAGGTCATCGACGTCGAACTTGAGGGCTTCATTTTCGGAGAGATAGTAGATAAAATAATTTTTAGCCATGTAAATAGGTGTTTTTATGTAAAAATTATTGTCACGGAAATTGAGAAGCGATATGTATTTGTCAAAGGATAATAGCCGGCAGTGCTCATGGTAGCTGTCTATGTTATAGATGCTACCTGTGTCGGACACAATTTTCTGGGCTTCGCAGTAAGCGGAGGAGGCATCGTTTTCGGCTGCAAAGCTGCCGAGACTTATATGTTTATTTTTGTATGTTACGGAGGCACGGTAGTATACTGTGCCGTCCTTTTTTTGTGCTTTGAAGGCTCCGGGAAGTGACATGGCGGTTCTCTTTTCTGTAAATTTTATTTTGGAGGCATACCTGCTGATATTATAGCTTGTTATTGTGATTCTTTCAATTCAAAGATATTTTTGATGTGTAAAGTTTGAAAATAAAGCTTTCAAACTGCTTATTGGTGGCAGTACTGCAGACATTGCTTGCAGTATGCAGGGGCATAAAAATGTAAGTAGTTACATTTTTTTGACTTGTTATTTCGTTTTTATCCCGATTTTAAGGTTTTTCTCCCACTTAAATGCTTAAAAAATCAAAAAAATAGGGCGGAAATCTCCACTTTAAAAAAATAAAATCGGTGAAAAGACGAGAATATTTTGTGTGATTATTTAGCAAAGAAAAATTTCAAGTGTCAATATGTACAAAAAATAAGCATAAATTACAAAATATATGGAAATAATGCTGATGAAAAATGTTACGAAAATGTTACAAAAGACGTTTTTCACAAAAAAAAGTGTTTTGATTGACAAAATCAATTTCATAAATATAATTGCAAAAGAACGAAAAACATTGATTTGAAATGAGAGGTTTAAAGATGAAGAATATTTTTTCGCTCTTTAATGGTGTTTTTAGTTTCTTCAGGACCATTACAAAGAGTATGTACAGAAGATGTGCGATAATCGCTTCAGGTTCAGCTGTGATTGCGGTTGTGTGTCTGAATTCTACATGCTACGGTGGTGGCGGAAAGAACAATGTAGTTTCCTCCAACACAGGAACCGGACAGGTTGCTGCGGAAGATGAAGAGGACGATGATGACACCGATGAAGAGAAGGCAGTATTCACATCTCTTATTAATGACACAGAACAGCAGATACAGTTTGCGGTTAATCCGTTGATGAATCTGGATATAGAAGAAAAGCTTTTGAAGTATAAATGTGTCTATGCAGATGTGAATTCCAGAATGGCAGAAACAGAATCGGATGAAATGCTTGTAAGTGCAGATTATATCAGTCCGATTATTGCAATTACGGAAGAGGATTATAATAATCTGGTCCGCATTGTCGAGGCTGAAGCGACAGGACTTGATGTGAAAGCAAAGATTCTGGTTGCCAATGTAGTAATAAACAGAGTATTTTCTAAGGAATTTCCTGATAATGTAACGGATGTAATTTATCAGGGAAACGGAGTACAGTTCCAGCCTATAATGGATGGAAGATTCTATTCCGTCACACTGACGGACACATCATACGAAGCCGTTGACAGGGCACTTGTCGGTGAAGATTATTCGGACGGAGCACTTTTCTTCGCAGCGTCGGCATCGGCGGGAGAAGGAAGCTGGTTTGCGATGAACCTTAACAGGCTGTTCGAATATAATGGACATGTTTTCTTTAATTTTTATTAAAGATTTTACTTGTTTAATGGAATAAAGTGTGATAAAATTGGCGATAAGTATTAGGCTTATCGCCTTTTGTTTTAAATGTATACTGCAAAGCCTGTTACATGAAGCAGTTAAAAAATAATCTGTTGGAGGACGCTATGGAATTATTTTATAAAAGTACAAGGGATGACAGTGTTAGAGTGACAGCCTCAAAGGCTATTCTTAAAGGTCTTGCCGATGACGGCGGTCTTTTTGTTCCGGAGACCATACCGGTTATTGATAAGAGTCTTAAAGAGCTTGCGTGTATGAGCTATGGTGAGGTTGCCTATGAAGTAATGAAGCTTTTCCTCACAGATTTTACAGAGGAAGAACTTAAAAGCTGCATAGCGAATGCGTATGATTCGAAGTTCGATACAACTGAGATTGCACCTCTTGTGAAGGCGGATGGAGCATATTTCCTTGAGCTGTTCCATGGTGCTACGATTGCATTTAAGGATATGGCACTTTCGATTCTGCCACATCTTATGACAACATCTGCTAAGAAGAATAATATTAAGAATGATATAGTTATTCTGACAGCCACATCGGGAGATACAGGTAAGGCTGCACTTGCCGGTTTTGCCGATGTGAAGGGAACTAAGATTATTGTATTTTATCCGAAGGATGGAGTAAGCCCTATTCAGGAGAAGCAGATGGTTACACAGAAGGGTGATAATACATACGTCGTGGCTATCAAGGGCAATTTTGATGATGCGCAGACAGGTGTCAAGAATATATTCGGAAATAAGGAGCTTGCCAGGGAGCTTGATGATGCAGGCTATCAGTTCTCATCGGCTAACTCAATTAACATAGGCAGACTTGTTCCTCAGATTGTTTATTATGTGTATGCTTATGTAAAGCTTCTTGCCAATGAAGAGATTTCTGAGGGGGAGAAGATTAATGTTGTGGTTCCTACGGGAAATTTCGGAAATATTCTTGCAGCATTTTATGCAAAGAATATGGGACTTCCTATTGGAAAGCTTGTATGTGCTTCAAATGAGAATAAGGTATTGTATGATTTCTTTTCAACAGGTGTGTATGACAGGAACAGAGAATTTAAGCTTACAAGCTCTCCGTCGATGGATATTCTTATCTCAAGCAACCTTGAGAGACTTATATACAGGATTGCAGGCGGTTCTGCTGAGGCTAACCGTAGCCTTATGAGCCAGCTTAAGGAGAACGGACACTATGAGATTACGGACTCAATGAAGGCACAGCTTGATGATTTCTACGGAAATTATGCGAGTGAGAAGGAGACTGCCGATACAATCAAGGCAATATATGAGGATACGGGCTATGTCATCGACACGCATACTGCAGTGGCAGCTGCTGTCTATAAGAAGTATACCGATAATTCAGGTGACAAGACCAAGACCGTCATTGCTTCGACAGCCAGCCCATTTAAGTTTACAAGGAGCGTTATGGATGCAATTGACAAGGCTAAGTATGACAGCATGACAGACTTTGAGCTAGTTGATGAATTGTCCAAGATTGCCAATGTGGCAGTTCCACAGGCGATAGAGGATATAAGAACCGCACCTGTTATTCACAACAGAGTATGTGACAGGACACAGATGGAAGAGACTGTAAGGAAGATTCTCGGAGTGTAGACAGGATGGGTTTTATGTGATAGAATAGAAATAATGGTTTTATTACATTACGAACAGTGATATAATACACAGATAGGATGAACCATACTATTGTTAGACTGGAAATAGCGATAGTATGGTTCTTTACTGTTGAAAATGTTATATAATTTGGAAAAACTATTGAAAAATAAACTAAAACAGTGTTATAATACGAACGTATATTCGATTTTAAATGTGACGAAAATAGTTTATAGGAAATGAGGAGAAGTATGGCAGATAATAGACAGGATTATGGTGCGGGCAGCATTACAATCTTAGAAGGGCTTGAGGCGGTAAGAAAGCGTCCGGGAATGTACATAGGAAGTGTGTCCACTAAGGGACTTAATCATCTTATATATGAGATAGCCGACAATGCGGTTGATGAACACCTTGCAGGCTATTGTGATTCTATATGGGTTTCACTCAATAAGGATGGCACAGCTACAATCAGGGATAATGGAAGAGGAATTCCTGTGGGTATTCATCCTAAGGCGGGAATACCGGCTGTTGAGGTTGTATTCACGATACTCCATGCGGGTGGTAAGTTCGGTGATGGTGCTTACAAGATATCGGGAGGTCTGCACGGAGTTGGCGCTTCCGTTGTCAATGCCCTGTCGAGATGGCTTGAGGTCGAGATAAGACAGGATGGTAAGGTGTATAAGCAGCGCTACGAGAGAGGGCATGTTATGGCTCCGCTTGCTGAGATCGGGACATGCAGGAGGAATGATACAGGAACCACAGTTACGTTCCTGCCTGATGATGAGATATTTGAGAAGACATATTTCAAGGCGGATCAGGTAAAGAGCAGACTACATGAGACAGCATATCTTAATCCGGGGCTTACCATATATTTTGAAAATAAGAGAGCTAATGAGGAGGAGAGCAAAGTATTCCATGAGCCTGATGGAATTAAGGCTTATGTAAAGGCGCTCAATGAGGGGCTTGAGACACTTCACGATGTCATCTACTTCAAGCATACAAGCGAGGGCATTGAGGTAGAGTGTGCGGTACAGTTTGTGGACGCGTTTCAGGAGAATATCCTTGGTTTCTGTAACAATATCTACACTCAGGAGGGCGGAACACATCTTACCGGCTTTAAGACTAAGTTTACCGTAGTTATCAACCAGTATGCAAGGGAGCTTGGCATACTTAAGGATAAGGATGTGAATTTCACCGGGCAGGATGTCCGTAACGGAATGACGGCTGTTGTGGCAGTAAAGCATCCGGAGCCTAGATTTGAGGGACAGACTAAGACTAAGCTGGATAATCAGGATGCAGGTAAGGTTGTAGCTGAGGTTACAGGGAACGAGCTTGTAAGATATTTTGATAAGAATCTTGAGACATTGAAGACTGTCATTGCCTGTGCGGAGAAATCGGCTAAGATTCGCAAGGCTGAGGAGAAGGCTAAGACCAATCTCCTGGTCAAGCAGAAGTTTTCATGTGACAGCAACGGAAAGCTTGCCAACTGTGAGAGCCGTAACCCTGAGGAGTGTGAGGTGTTCATAGTTGAGGGAGATTCTGCCGGAGGTTCTGCAAAGACGGCAAGAAACAGACGTACACAGGCTATTCTTCCCATAAGAGGTAAGATTCTCAATGTCGAGAAGGCAACGATGGACAAGGTGCTTGGAAATGCTGAGATTAAGACCATGATAACGAGCTTTGGATGTGGATTCTCTGAAGGATATGGCAATGATTTTGATATAACCAAGCTCAGATACAATAAGATTATCATAATGACTGATGCCGACGTTGATGGCGCACATATAGCAACACTGCTTCTCACGTTTTTTTATAGATTCATGCCTGAGCTTATTCAGGAGGGACATGTATATCTTGCAACACCTCCACTGTATAAGGTAGTCCCTAAGAAGGGAGAAGGACAATATCTCTATGATGATAAGGCTCTTGAGAAGTACAGAAAGACGCATACAGGTAATTTCACGCTCCAGAGATATAAGGGACTTGGTGAGATGGATGCGGATCAGCTCTGGGAGACTACACTTAATCCTGAGACAAGAATACTTAAGCGTGTTGAGATAGAGGATGCGAAGATGGCATCCGATGTGACTTCAATGCTTATGGGAAGCGATGTCGGACCGCGCCGTGAGTTTATCCACGAGCATGCACATGATGCGGAGCTTGACCTTGCATAAGGGTTTGGGCAATTACATATAGGTGTCAAAACATACCGATTTAATATACAAGTGTATAACGTATTATGTTTATGCATATCACGACTTTTGGGAGAAGCTTAGATGT
>OLOA01001458.1_pt1 | contig 23513 bp, 20 predicted proteins | sample 1672201 | NCBI WGS metagenome assembly OLOA01 (sample SAMEA3136658, study PRJEB25190) | human gut metagenome
AGTTCCTCGTTGCCCATGACCGCGCAGCCCACCTCAAAGCCGGGGATCGTCTCCTCCAGGATCACGGCGCTGTCGTGGCGGAATGCCTCCTCCATGGCGGCGGGCAGCTCTTCCGGCCCGGAGACTTTGGTGATACCGAAGGAGGAACCGGCCCGGACCGGCTTGACAAACACCGGGTATCCCAGTTCCTCCGCTGCCTGGGCGATCCGGCTGAAATCATCGCTGGAATGAAAGACGTGGCTCCGGGGGACCCGGATGCCGGCCAGGGCCGCCAGCTGGTGGGCCCGGTCCTTGTCCATGCACAAGGCGCTGGACAATGTCCCGCAGCCGATGACCGGGACCCCGGCCAGTTCAAAGAGTCCCTGTACCGTACCGTCCTCGCCGTTCTTGCCGTGGAGGACTGGGAATACCGCGTCAAAGAGGAGACGGCGGCCGGAGCCGTCCAGCAGTAGTAAAGCGTGGGCCTCCCGTTCCACCAGCGGGGTGCAGGGGATACAGTCTGCCGCCTGCTGCCAAGTACCGTCCTCCAGCCGGGAGAGGTCGCCGGTATAGCAGAGCCACTGCCCCTCCCGTGTGATGCCCACAGCCAAAGGAGTATAGCGGGCGGGGTCCATGTGGGACAGCACCGCATAGGCGGAATGGAGAGAAACTTCGTACTCCGTGGAGCATCCGCCGAAGAGAACGAGAATGGTTTTCATGGGATAAGACCTCCTAATCAAAATAAAGCGCCTGGTTCTGATACTGAAATGGTACCAGAACCAGGCGTTTCATACTTGTCTATCTACCAACGGATGCCTTGCAAGTTTTCTGCGAAATTCTTGTGATTTTCTTACGGCGCTTCTGAATGGTCTGACGGAAGACAGATGGTGAAGGTGATCCGATCCTCGGTGCTGTCCGCCCGAATGGTCCCGCCGTGGAGCTCCACGATCTCCTTGGCGATGGCTAAGCCAAGGCCCGCACCACCTGTCCGGGTGGCGCGGGAGCTGTCCAGACGGAAGAACTGTTCAAAGATCCGGTCCAATTTCTCCTGGGGGATGTTCTTTCCCGCATTGGAGAAGGTGAGTACGATTTTCCCGGCCTCTATCCGTCCGGCAATTTCCACCGTGCTGTCCGGCAGGCTATAATAAGACGCGTTGCGCAGGAGATTATCAAAGACCCTTGCCAGCTTATCCGGGTCACAGGAATAGTGCAGCTTGGGCGGCAGATCCAGGCTGCATGACAGCCCCGATTCTGCGAAAATGGGGCGGAATTCGCTGGCGACCTGCTCCAGCATCCGCGTCAGGTCCACGCTCTGCCGCTCCAGCTCCAGGCGAGAGAGGTTGAAGCGGGTGATGTCGAAGAACTCGTTGATGAGGTCCTCCAGCCGCTCCGCCTTCTCCAGGGCGATGCCGGTGTACCTGGCCCGGATCTCCGGGGAGATCTGAGGCTCATCCCGCAGGAGGGTCAGGTAGCCGATGACGCTGGTCAGGGGCGTTTTCAGGTCGTGGGCCAGATAGACGATTAGGTCGTTTTTCCGCTGTTCTGCCTCCCGGGCTGCCCGGGCGTCCCGGAGAGCCTGCTCCCGGGCCAGATTCAGCTGGATGGAGATGTCCTCCAGGGAATCCGGCAGCTGGATGGGCTCCTCACTGGGGCGGGATAATTGCTCTGCCGCATTGGCCACCACGTCCAGCTGCTTGATGGGCTTGGAGATAAAATAGAAGCTGATGACCACCCAGCCCGCCAGCACTGTGACGATGCAGACCAGAACGATGTAGTCTCGAACCCAATTCAGGAAGTCGTAGAGCGGCGAGGGCTGCCAGGTGATGCTGGCGCAGATGATGAAGCCCAGGAATGCCAAGGCCATCACTGCGACCACCCAAGCCATGAGGACCAGCAGGTAGCCGCCCCAGATGCGCAAAGATCTCCGGCGGCTGCGGGTATTTCCTTTCTTACTCAATGGTGTACCCCACCCCCCAAACGGTCTTGATGAATTTGGGCTTTCGGCTGGGCTCGTGCATCTTTTCCCGTAGCCGGGCGATGTGACTCATGACGGTGTTGTTGCTGTCCATAAACGCTTCGCCCCAAACATGTTCAAACAGTTCCTCGCTGGACACCACATTCCCCCGGTGCTCACATAGATACCAGAGAATGGAGAATTCCAAGGGCGTCAGGGCCAGTTCCTCGCCGAACAGGACGCACTTGTGAGTGGCCTTGGAGATCTGAAGGCCTCGAAAGTCGTATTCGGTGACCTCCTGGACTGTCCCCTCCCTGGGGTTGTACCGGGTGTAGCGGCGCAGCTGAGTCTTGACCCGGGCCACCAGTTCCAGAGGATTGAAGGGCTTGGTGATGTAGTCGTCCGCTCCCAAGGTCAGCCCCATGATCTTGTCCATATCCTCCACCTTTGCGGTGAGCATGATGATGGGGAACAGGTGGTCCTCCCGGATGCGCTGGCAGAGGGTAAAGCCGTCCATGTCCGGCAGCATCACATCCAGCACCGCCAGATTCAAGCGTGTCGTCCGCACACAAGCCAGGGCGTCGGAGGCATTATAGAATTTGTGGATGGTGAAGCCTTCGTTTTTCAGATAGACCTCCACCAGATCTGCGATCGCAGTCTCGTCATCGACGACTAAAATATGTGTAGCCATAGTTGCCGGCCTTTCGTGTTTTTCTGCATTATAGCACGGAACGTATAAAAAAGCGAGTATGACTCTTGATTTTTCCTAAACATGTCCTAAAGGGGACTGTTGCGGTCTCCTGTCTGCGCAAAATTCTCACCAGACTGTATCGAAACTACGATCTTCCAGACTCCTGATTTCGTAGGGTCGAAGTCGTGAAGCTGCGCCGCAGTGCTCTGTCATCCTTCGCTGGCAGGATCGGTCTGCGTATCATACGATGAACATTCCTCCAGATCTGCAGCCTGCTACCCGGATAGGCTTTTTTCAGCTTTGTGACAGCACGCTCCTTTGCCTTTTCCACGGCGGACTCCTTCATCATGTGGTACATGCCGATTTCCTTCAGCGAAGTTTTTTCAAATCCGAATACGCCGTAGAATTTTCCGAGGATGTCCCTGTCCTTCTTCGGGAGAGCATCAAATAGTTCCTGCAGCAGCTCAATGCAGACTTTTCGATACACGACCTGCTCCGCAGAAACAGAGAGATTCCCAGGCATCAGCCGCTCAAAGGGATCACCGTCATAGCTCCCAGGGATAAGATCATTGACACCAACAAAATGGGTGTTGTAACGGATGTGCTTGACAGCCTGTTCCAGAAGGACATCCATTTTCTCCGCGATCTCTTCGATGCTGAACTGACCTGAATGATATAGCCTTTGTGCCTGCCGGACAGCATCCATCTCGTGCTTGCTCAGAGAAAGATTTCCGATATGTTGCTCCAGCCAACGGGTCATCCGGCCTTTCAGATGTGGGTACAGGTAGGTGGCAAGCACAGCACGGCTCTCATCGTATTCTCTGCTCTGGACCCGTGTCAGAAATTCCAACGCACCCTCGCCGCAAAGATCCTCCAGAATCGTTTTCGTATAGCCGGACAACTCTCCCGGTCTTTCCCTGTCCATATGCAGACAGTTGAACTCTCTGGCAGTCTCCCGGGCGATGCGCCGGATCAGCCCGAGATTCCTGCGGTACAACTCCTCCAGCGCGCGCTCATCACCGCCGTAATATCGGCGGACCAATTCCTCATTGGTCATGGGTCCCACCCGCCTTTGCTTTCGGTGGACGCCCTCGGGGCTTGCTCACTCTGGTGATGCGGCAATATTCATACACTTGCGCAGTAGATATTTGTTCAGAAAACTCCTCAACAGAGATATCCGGGCTGCGCAGCGCATCGTAGAGCCGGTCTCGCACATGATCCTTGGCTCTTCTGGCATCCTCCTGAGAGATAGCTCCCCGCTGCATATCCTTCGTGATCCTGGAAAAGGCAGTCAGCTTGGCCTTCACCTTGGGGTTGTTCTTTGCCAGTTCCTTTTGAACTTCCACCGTGCCAAATTGCCGACAGGTGTAGCCAGGAGCGTGGGGACAGGCCCCTTCGCAGTACAAAGCGTGGACGCCGCTCTTCAGCATGAAGTATTTCCCGCAGATGATGCAGCGGCGGATGTTGTGTCCGCTATTCAGGGCCAGCATATAGTCTGCCTTCATCAGCGCCTGTAAGCTGTCCGTCACATGCTCCTGACAGATGGCCATGGAGCCGTCCGGCAGCTCCCGCGGGACATAGGAGAGCATATATTCATCGTGTCTCCTGTAGCAGTCCCCGTGGTAAGTGATGGGGTTGACGATCAGCTTCTCTGCGGTGCGATCATCGTTATAGAAACCATAGAGCGCTGCCGCATAACTTTCCGGCCCATTGGTCGTGAGTGTGGAGAGGATAAACTTGATGAAATTCCGGATGGTAGGAACAAAGGCACGGATGTCGTGAAGATACATCATGTAGCGGTCGATGTATTTCTTGTAGGCACTCCAGGTATCTTCGCACGCTCCCAGGAGGCGAAACATCTCGTAATAAAACAACTCGCCCTTTTCCTCGCTGCCCTCTCTGCGACGAAACAGATCCAGCAGTCCCAAGGAGATTTCAGGATCGCTGTCCCCATCATCGCTCTGGAAGAATTCTTCCGCTGAGGCGCTGAGAAGTTTTGTCTGATCATCCTCTGAAAGGCTGTGCTCCTCGGGAGGAAACAAGCTGAACTGTCCTGTGATCTCCCGTATCACCGAAAAGAAAGCGTCATAGCAATCGTCCGGTAGCAAGCGGAACACAGTATATCGGCGAAGTTCCTGACAGAGCTGCTCCATCTCATCATTCAGTTTCCACCAAAGTTCACTCTTGCGGACATACTCGTAGATGTCCATAAGGGTACGGATGCGCACCATCCGTTCGTGCAGAGGGTGGTAGTCATCCGGTGATAGATTCAGCAGATCTTCGGTCAGCCTGCCTGCCTCAAACTGCTGCCCGTTCAGCTCCAAGGTGCTGCCGTAGGTATAGAATATGATGCTCCCCTCCATTTCCGCTGGCCCCCTCCTCTGCAATAATTTGTCCTACTTGATTTTTAATCTGTCCATGCTTTTTATCAGGATACCATCTTTTCCACCACAATACAAGCAGAGGGGCAAGGGGATGCTCAAAAGTCCTGTGGGCACTGCTCCTCTAAAAGAATACTACTCCCACTTCTTTCGAGGTGGGAGATTTTTGTATTCAGATATTTTGAATTGGAGGTACTGACTATGAGCAACAAAATGGACCGTCCTCTGGTCACGGTGGACGGTAGGACGCTGATGGACCGTCCGCTGGAGCCGCCCAATTTTGTGGTGGACACGCTGATCTCTCAGGGTCTGCATATCCTGGCGGGTTCACCCAAGGTGGGCAAGTCCTGGCTGGCCCTGTGGCTGGCGGTGACGGTGGCCAAGGGAGAACCGGTCTGGGGAATGAGCGTGAAGCAGGGCACCACCCTCTATCTCTGCCTGGAGGACTCCGTCCTTCGCATCCAGAACCGCCTCTTCGAGATCACAGAGGACGCGCCGGACAGCGTCCATTTCTGTACGGAGTGCGCTCCCATCGGCCAGGGGCTGGAGGAGCAGGTGGAGGGCTTCCTCGTAGCTCACCCGGATACTGTTCTGGTCCTCGTCGATACGCTGCAGATGGTCCGCCCCGTCCACGATGCCACCTACGCCAATGACTACCGGGACCTGTCCGTGCTGAAGCGGCTGGCGGACAAGCACGGCATCGCCATCCTGCTGATCCATCATCTGCGAAAGGAAACTGCCGATGATGTGTTCAACCGTATCTCCGGTACGACAGCCATCAGCGGGGCGGTGGATTCCAGTTTTACTCTGGTGGAAGATCGGCGCGGCAGCGGTAAGGCGAAGCTCTCCTGCATCGGTCGTGACATTGAATACCGGGAGTTGTCTCTGGAACGCAACGTTGAAAACGTGTGGGAGATGGTAGCAGACAGCAGAACGCAGCCGGAGCTACTGGGCGACCGGATCACCTATCTGGTCTCTGAACTGATGCGCGACCGTACGAAATTTATCGGCACTCCCACAGAGCTGTCTGAAAAAATCGACCCTGTCGGTATGGAGCGTATCTCGCCTAAGAAAGTGTCCCGCCTGATCCTGCAAAGCCTTGACGCGCTAAGCAAAATCGGAATTTTCGGTATGGTGCGCCGCAGCAACGGGAAGCGGCTCATCGAGCTGCGCCGTGCCGAAAGTGACGATGCCCAGGGTGTACCTGTGGTCGCCCCTGTTGACCCTGTTGGGGCGCTGTGCGGCGATTTGCGGGAGATTGCCGGGCATGGCGAGTAAACACCCGCAGGGAAAAAGAAACGCCGTTTGTGGCCATTTGTGGCCGAAAGCGGAGCGCGGGTGTTCGGTGCAGGGAAATCACCTCCTTGGAGGTGGCCAGCATCGCGTTTGTCTGGTCTGCGGCAACGCCGCTGCCCGACTTCCGCATGAATTCCGGGCAGAAGCCCGGGCCCACTTTATCTACGATTTGGAGGAAACGACATGAAAAAAGATGTTAAATTCAGCACCCGCATGGCGTCCACAGACCGGGAGGCCATCAAGGAGTTGGCGAAGCAGTCCGGGATGTCCATGAGCGACTACGTCACTGCCTGCTGCCTGGGAAAGCAGGTGGTGGTCATCGACGGCCTGAAAGAAGTGCTGAAGGAGCTGAAGTCCATCGGCAGAAATCTGAACCAGCTCGTCACCCTGGCGCACATGGGACGAGTGACCGTGATCGATCTGGAAAGCGTATGTCGGGCGTTCTCTGAACTCTGTGGTGCCGTTCGGATGATCCTTGAACGAAAGCGCTGGTAAGCTATGGCTATCATCAGCTTCACAAACTACAAGCGGGGCCAGACCACCGGATGCATGAGCGCCGTGATGCGGTATACCATGCAGGATAAAAAGACCGAGTTCGAGGGGCAGCAGTTGGTCACAGGTATCAACTGTCAGCCGGAATCTGTCTACGCGGATTTCATGACCACCAAGCGGCTCTACCACAAGACGGACGGTGTACTGTTCTATCACATGGTACAGAGCTTCCCGAAAGGCGAAGCAGTCGACCCGGTCACCGCTCACGCGGCCGCGCTGAAGCTGGCCGAGTACTATGAGGGATACGAAGTTCTGGTCTGCACCCACACAGACCGTGAGCACATCCATTCCCACTTCCTCATCAACTCGGTCAATTTCGATACCGGACGGAAACTGCATATCGCAAAGGAGCAGCTCCAGGAACTGCGGCAACGCAACGACATGGTCTGCAAGGAGTTTTCACTTCCTGTATTTCAACCCAGGGAACAAAAGCAGAAAACAAAGACTATGACCATCGGAGAGTATCACACGGCGGCCCGCGGTCAGAGCAAGAAGCTGCAGCTCATGAATATCATCAATGACTGTATGCGCCACGCTTCCAACCGCGAGGAGTTCATTGCGCTGATGGAGAGCGAGGGCTACAAGGTTCGCTGGGAAAAGTCCCGAAAGAATATCACCTATACCACGCCGAGTGGCTGGCAGTGTCGGGACCGTTTGCTGTTCGGTGACAAATATCTAAAGGAGAACATGGAATATGAATTCAGGATCAGAGAAGAAATTATCTATGGACGAGCTCATGACCCTGAACCGGCCCGAGCCTTCACCGCAGCCGACAGCGCAGGAGTCGAGTTCACCGATCACGCCCATTGTCATCCAGTGTCCGTTGCCGGAGGCTCTGACGATGCTGACACAGAAGACAGAATCCATCGGGTGGGAAGTGCGTGGAATGCGGGAGTATCTTCCGAACCTGAGATCACACACAGACCTGACAGCGGTGCAGAACAGCATGGCGAAGATCCAGAAATCGTTGACGGAGATGACCACTCTGCTGGAACAGGCTGGGAAGAAGAAAGAAAAGCATTCCTGCAAATGGCTGGACTGGCTTCCGGACTTCGACCTGATCGTAGTGGCCAAATGGATCGTACTGGTACTGCTCATCGTGGCGGCACTGCTGGGGATGGGGTATGGCACAGCGACAGTGGTCAGCAACATCCGCAACCTGTTTCTATGAAGCCGCTCCACGCTGGACTGTATGGTCTGGCGGTAACTGGAGCGTTACTGGATGATGGTAACGAAGATGTCGAGGAACGTTACCGCCGTATCCAGGCAGAACAGGAAGCCAAAAATATCGGCGCTGTCATCGGACTGGTGGCCGGCGTAGCCATGGTGCTCACACAGGATGAGCAATCATCTACAGAACAGCAGTGGACCGAAGATCAGCAGGCAGAACAAACACAGCAGCAGACCATGTAACGGTCTGCTATTTTTGTTGCCTGACTGTAGCGTCAGGGGAAAGGAACGATATGGCGTATAAATTCAAATACAATGAGCGTCCCCGCTCCTACAGTGAAGAAAAGCATGGAGATGAGGATATTCCCTCTGCCAAGGCAGTGCGGGATACCGCAGTGGAAGAAAGGGACGACAAGATTATAAAAAGCCGCCGACAGCATGTATGCGGCAGAGAGTACATTGTGTTCGCGGAATTCAGTTTCGGAGGAACGCAATCTACGGTCGATCTTATGAAACAGGTCATCGACCTGGAGCAGGACGCAAAAAATATTTCCGCCTGAAAAACAGGTTCGCATAGACAAACAAACCGATTGAGGGTATTGTATGGTTGCAATCTCTCAATCGGTTTGGCGTTTTATGAAGGAGGTCAATATGTTACAGCCAAACCAAAAGATCACGGCGCTCTATTGCCGTCTGTCCCGAGATGATAATCTGGAGGGCGACTCCAACAGTATCCAGAACCAAAAACTTATCCTGCAAAAGTACGCCGATGAGAATGGGTTCCAGAACACCAGATTTTATGTGGACGATGGCTATTCCGGCACGAATTTCAATCGCCCAGCCTTTGAACAGATGATGGATGACATGAGCAACGGCGACATCGCCGTCATCATCACAAAGGATCTTTCCCGCCTTGGAAGAAACCAACTGCACACCGGTCTTTATATCGAGGAGATATTCCCTTCCAATGATGTGCGCTACATCGCTGTCAACGACAATGTTGACACCAAGTATGAAAACAGCAACGAGCTGATGCCTTTCAAGAATTTGTTCAATGAGTGGCACGTGCGGGACTGCAGCCGCAAGGTGCGGAATGTAGTGAACGCCAAGGCACAGCGGGGAATCCGGGTGGGGACACGAGCTCCTTACGGCTACCGCAAGGGTGCAACCAAGGACTCTCCTCTGTTGGTGGATGAGGAGGCGGCGGCTGTCGTCAAACGCATCTTCGCCATGTGCGCCGGCGGAATGGGACCAGCCCAGATTGCAAAGCAGCTCAAGAAAGAATGCATCTACAGTCCATCCATGTACGCCTATACGAAATTCGGCACATCCCATTCCGGGCTGAATGCAGAGCGGCCCTACAACTGGACTGGCGACATGGTGGCGGATATGCTTCAGAACATGGTCTACCTTGGGCACACGGTCAACCTTCGCTACAGCACCAAGTCCTACAAGGACAAAAAACGATGTGAACGCCCCAAATCAGAGTGGCTTATCTTTGAGAATACTCATGAAGAGCTGGTGGATCAGGAAACCTGGGATATCGTACAGGAGGTGCGATCTCATAAGCGCCGCCGCACGAATATGGATGAGCAGAATATGTTCTCTGGATTGGTGTATTGTGCGGACTGCGGTAAGCCCATGGCATTGCACCGGGCGCACACCATGAAGCCGGAACAGAATCATTTCACCTGCCGCACCTACAAGAAGGACGGGGCAGAAGTGTGTAGCGCTCACTATATCCGGGAAGTGGCACTGAAGGAAATCGTGCTGGAAACAATCCGCAGAGCCACAGAGTTTGCCAGGAGCGACCCGGAGCGGTTCGCCGCATATATTCAGCAAAAGCAATCTACTGAGGTGGCAAAGGAGATCCGGGGGGTGGAACGGGAATTGTCCACGATGCGGAAACGGGATGGCGAACTGGATGTAGTGTTCAAGCGGATGTATGAGGACAGCGCCTTGGGACGGGTGAGCAATGAGCAGTTCCGTTTGCTGTCTGAGGCATACTCCAAGGAGAAAGCGCAGCTGGCTGAAGCCATCCCTGCCACGGAGGAGCGCCTGGAGAAACTACGCAGTAGCATGGCCAACGCCAAGAACTTCATCGCCAAGGCCAGAAAGTTCACCGACATGACGGAACTGACCCCGGAACTGCTCCGCACCTTTGTGGCGAAAATCATCGTGTATGAGAAAGAGGTCAAATACTCCAAGCACGCACCGCAGAAGATCCACATCTGTTTTCGGGACTTCAACCTCAACGAGACAGACGATATGCTTCTATGCGGAGAGACAACAGAAAAGGCAGACAGTACAATTGCACTGCCTGCCTAATCCGAGGACACGCTTCAAGGTACCCCTATCAGGAGTAGCGGAAGGGCGTCTTTTTCTTTTTGGCGCCGGGGGGAACGCAGAGCCTGTGCGAAGGGTTAGTTTGTGCCCTAATTGAATGCGAAGGAGGAAATCGCGAAGGTTCCCTTTTCACGCTTTTTCCTCCCTGTTGGGGGCGCAAGTCTACGCAGAAAATGCCGGGGGTTTTCTTCCCCTGTAACTCACATTATAACTCACTTTTTTCTTATCCCCCTATGGGGAGCGGAAATACAGCACAAACAAAAACCCGGGAATTGCTTCCCGGGTTTTTGTTGTTTAGATGCCCATGAGCTGCTTTTTCTTGGCGGTGAATTCCTCTTCGGTGATGATGCCGGAATCGAGGAGGTCCTTGTACTTCTTGATCTCGGCGACGGCATCGGTGGGGGCGGTCGCAGCGGCCGCAGCAGCCGCAACAGCCGCGGCGGCAACAGTCTGGCCGGGGGCGGCGCTTTCCTGCGGGAAGCCCGCTACGCGGGCCAAAGCATTGGCCAGGGTCTCCAGGTGCTGGACGCTCTCATTGTACTCGATGCGGTACTGGTTCAGATCCGGGACATCGCCGATGATAACGGGGCCGGTGCGCTCAAACTCGTAAAGGCTCCAATAGGGATGCTGAAGGTACAGCTTAATGTAGAACTTCTTGAACGGCTCGGGAATATCGATGCTGGTATAGCTGGGGCGGACCTCCTTATCCCGGTTGGCCAGGCGCTCCATCGATTCCTGCATCTGCCGCTGGATGAGCATCTGATTGACCTGGGGCAGCAGCTCATCAATGCGCTGGGGGACCCGGCTTTCGTGGTGAATAAAGCCCTTGGCGCTGCCCTCCAGCAGGGGGGCGCCGTCCTCGCTGATCATGAAGGACTTTAACTCACTGCCATGGAAGATGGTCTTATTTAGGTTCTTATCCATGCAGAACAGGCTGTGCTCATAATCGAACACGAATTTTTCGCTGAGGAAGCCGAATTCAACGATCTCATCCACCCGGAACTGCTCCCGGAGTACCTGGTTCTGCTCCCGGAAATCCCGGTATTTCAGGAATTGTTCCATAGTAAAGTCATTGCCGTTCTGCGCATCGATAACGCCGTGGCAATCATCGCAGATGTAGTTCCCTTCGATCTTCCACGGAAGCAGCCCCTTTACCTTGCCGCCGCAGATGGCGCAAGGGGGTCTTTTATCAAACAAGCCCATTATAAAATCCTCCTGTCACACATTTTTAGGGGCGCTGCCCCTTTTGACCATAGTATAGCAGGAAACCGCGCGCGGTACAAGGAGAAAAGCGTGAACTTTCCCGGTGTAAATGCATGCCGCTTACCGCAACAAGTGGGTAATATCCTTTGTGGCGGGATCCCGCAGGATGGGACCATCCGCCAGCAGGATATGGCCATTGACATGGCGGCGGTAGACCGCATACCGGGGGATGATCTCGTGCGGGATCTGATAAGCCGCCCGGACCTGAAAGTGGCTATCAAAGATGACAGCGATGAGAAAATCAAACTGGTTTTTCTCCAAGCTGCGGATGACCCCCAACTCCCGGCTTTGCGGGGTGGGAAAATCGGTGCGCTCCCAGCGGCACTTTATTTGATAGCGCAGGCCATCGCTCCCGGTGGCATCCAGCCCACGGGCGGAGTTTTTCTCCAGGCGAAGGCCCAGCTTTTGCGAAACCAGCCATTCCGCAAAATCCCCTACGGGGCTATTGTAGGTGCGGATGACCCCGCGCTCGTTCAGGGTGATAAGCACCGCAGCGTACTGGTTCATCAGGGCCAGGATCTGCTCCATTTCGGAATTTTGCACGGCTATCGCCTCCTCTCCCCTTTACCATACCATTTTGGCGCCCGGCCGTAAAGGGGCTTTCCCCCAAAAGCGGGAAAAGCACCTGCCGTGTGACAGGTGCTTTATTGGGGGAATGGAAATCAGCCGCGTTTGTCGGGGCCGCCCATACCGCCCTGCGGGGGCTGCTGGCCGCCGCCCATATTGCCGGGGCCTCCCATATTGCCGGGACCGCCCATACCGCTGCCGTAGATGAGGCTTTCCATGGTGACGGTGGTGCTGGCGCCGCCCGCGGCGATGGTATAGGTACCGCCCTGTGCCACGCCGGGAGCGCTGACGACCACGCAACCGAAGGCCTTGGCGGGGGTGAAGCTGGCAAGAATGTTGCCGTCGGAATCCTTTAGGGTGATGGTCTGGCCGGCGGAACCGGAGAGATTGACCAGGATGCTGCCCTGGGTGGAGGCGGTACCGAAGTTTTCCGCCATGCCGGTGGAGCCGGCCGCGACCACGATGCCGCCGGTGATAGTAGCGCTGCCGTCGCAGTCGATGGTGCCATCGCCATTGGAGGTGGGGCCGCTGATGTACAGTTCCCCACCGGTTACTTCGATATCACCGTTGGAATCGATGCCGTCGCCGGAGGCATTGACGGTAACCACACCGCCGGAGATACGGATGAGGTAATCTCCGGAGCTGCCGAAGGCATCCGACGCAAAGCCGAAGCCGCCAGAGCCGCTTTGATCGCTGCCGCCCGCGGCATTGATGCCGTCATCGCTGGCGACGATGGAGATCTTGCCGCCGGAGATAAGCACCTTGGCGCCCTCCAGGCCCTCGTAGCTGCGGGTGATATCAATGGTGCCGCTGGAGATGGAGAGGGTATCATCGGCATGCATGCCGTCATCGCCGGTGGCGATGGTGAAGCTGCCGCCGGAGATAGTGACATCGCCATTGGAGTGGATGGCGTCATCGCAGCAATTGAGCTGGAAGGTACCGCCGGTAACGGTGACCTGCGTCCCGGCCTTGAGGCCCTTGGCGCTGGTGTCATCGGAGATGCTTTGACCCGCGCCGCCCGCGGTGGTCACGGTGGCGGTGCCGCCGCTGATGGTCAGAGTGGTCTCTGTCTGGATGCCGTCCTCGCCCGCGGTGAGTTTGAGCGCGGAGCCGGTGATGACGAGATAGCCCAGGGTGGGATCGCTGTCATTGGTGGAGCGCAGGGCATCCCCGCCGCTGGTGACGGTGATGTCAGCATCCTTGATGGTCAAACTGTCCTTGCCGTTGATGCCGTGATTGACGGCGGTGACGGTGACGGAGGCCTTTTGGATGAAGAGGGTATCCTTGCCGGTGATACCATTATTATAGTTGGCATTGACCGTCAGGCTGCCGCTGCCGGCAATAATCAGATCAGACTTGGAGTAGAGGCAGGCGTTGGGCTCTTCCTCCTCCGCCGAAGAGTAGCTGTCGCTAAAGGTGTAGTCCGTGCCGTCGGTCAGGGTGGAGGCGGTGCCTTCCGGCAGGTAAAGTGTGGTGGTCTTGGACTTATAGACATACAGGGGGCTGCCGGTGGAGCAGGTAATGGCGGCATCCTGCAGCACCAGGGTCACTTCCTCTTTGGGGGCATTTACAAGGATGCGGCCCTCGGTCATGGTGCCGGTGACCACATAGGTGCCGCCCGCCGTGATGGTCACCATGCCGTCTGTCACTTCCGCGCCGGTGCCGGTAGCGGTCGCCGACTGCCCGGAAAGGGCGATGGTGGTGGCACCGCTTACATCGGGGGCCTCCACATCGGCGGTGGTATCCGGGGTGGTAACAGCGGCCGCTGTGTTTTCATCGGAGGAGCTGCCTCCGGTGGCAGTGCCGCTTTCGCCGCAGGCGGAAAGGCACCCGGCCAGCAGCGCGGCGCTTATGATAATGGATAGGATATGGTATTTGCGTTTCATATTTGGTTCCTCCCTTCAGTCAATGATACCATAATAAAGCCGGGCGCTAAAGAAAAGCTAAAGAAAAAAAGTTTTTTCCTTTAGTCAATCTTTAGGCGGCGGCTTTACACTATGGGCATCCACCACAGAAAGGGGTGCCCGATATGGCAAACGGAACACAATACAGCTTCCAGCGCATCGAAAAGAAATACTTTATCTCTCCCGCGCAGATGGAAGCGCTGCTGAATGTGATGCGCCGGCACATGACCGCCGACCGCTACGGCGAATACGCCATCGGCAACATCTACTGCGATACCAATAATTTCCGGCTCATCCGGGCCTCGCTGGAAAAGCCCGCCTATAAAGAAAAGCTGCGCATCCGCTGCTACGGCGTGCCAAAGGCGGGGGATAAGGTCTTTGTGGAGCTGAAAAAGAAATGCGGCGGCGTAGTGTATAAGCGCCGGGTCACCGCGCCCCTGCCCCAGGCGGAGCGTTTCCTGCGCACCGAAACCGCCCCGGCCGAATGGGGACAGATCGGGCAGGAGCTGCAATGGTTCCAGCGCTTTTACGATACCATGCCCCGCATGTATATCGGCTATGACCGTACCGCTTGGGCGGGCACCGAGAACCCGGCGCTGCGGATCACATTTGATCGGAACATCCGCTGGCGGCGCGATCGTCTGACGCTGGACATGGGCGATGACGGTAAACGCCTGCTGCCGGAGGATCAGATCCTGATGGAGGTCAAGGCCATCGGAGCCTGCCCTCTGTGGCTGTGCCGGGCGCTTTCCGCTCAGCATATTTATCCCGCCTCGTTTTCGAAATACGGGGCGTGCTACAAGGAAATGTGCCGGGAGGCCAATGCCACCGCACGGATGACCAATTCAAAGGAGGCGCATCGCTGTGCTTAACTCGATATTAGGGACCGAACTGACACTGACATCTTTTCTGATCTGCACGGGAGTTTCTCTGCTGCTGGGGGTGGGCACCGCGCTGGTGGCTGGCTACCGCAGCCGCAGCACCCAGAGCCTTACCGTCACGCTGGCGATCCTGCCGGCGGTGGTGCAGGCGGTCATTATGCTGGTGAATGGCAGCATCGGGGCCGGCATTGCCGTAGCAGGTGCCTTCAGCCTGGTGCGGTTCCGTTCCGCGCCGGGTACCGCCCGGGAGATCGCCGCCATTTTCCTGGCTATGGCCATTGGCCTGGCCACCGGCATGGGGTATGTGGGGCTGGCGGCGCTGCTGTTCCTCATCCTGGCCGGAGCCATGCTGGCGCTTACCGCGCTGCGCTTCGGCCAAAAGGAGGATGCCGGACGGATCTTGAAGATCACCATTCCGGAGGACCTGGATTATGACGGGCTGTTTGATGACCTGTTTGAGCGCTACACCACCGCCCACACGCTGGAAAAGGTGAAAACCACCAACATGGGCACCCTGTACGAGCTGCGCTACCGCATCACCCTGCGGCAGGAGCCGGTCTCCAAGGTGTTCCTGGATGAGCTGCGCTGCCGCAACGGCAACCTAAACATCACCTGCTGCCGGGAGGAAAGCCACGAAAGCCTGTAAACAGCGCAAAATATCCCCCTATCCGTTTTGGGTAGGGGGCTTTGTTTTAGAGGTCAGCCCGGCTCCTTCATGCGGTAGCCCACACCGATCTCGGTGAGGATATACTGCGGCTCGGCGGGGTTCTGCTCCAGCTTGCGGCGGATATTGGCCATATTGACCCGCAGCAGCTGGCTGTTGCCGCCGGCGGCATCGCCCCACATGGCCTCGCTGATACGATCGTAGGTGAGCACCTTGCCTGCGCTGCGGCTCAAGAGCTCCACTAGGCGGTATTCATTGGCGGTGAGGTGCACCGGCTGCCCGGCCAATGTGACCAGGTGCTTATCATAGTCGATGGTCAGCTCGCCGGTGGTAAAGGCGGAAAGATTGGCGGCGGGCCCGGACCGGCGCAGCGCTGCCCGGATGCGGGCCAGCAGCTCCGGGGAGCCGAACGGCTTGGTGATATAGTCGTCGGCGCCACTATCCAGGGCGGCCACCTTTTCGCTTTCCTCGGTGCGGGCGGAGACCACGATGACCGGCAGGCCATAGCGCTGCCGCAGCTCCCGCAGCAGCTCCAGCCCATCGGCATCCGGCAGGCCCAGATCCAGCAGCATGGCACTAAACTCCATCTTTTCCAGCGCCGCACGGGCCTGGGCGGCACAGGTAGCCACCTCCACGGTGTAGCCATCGCCCTCCAGCACGGTTTTCATAAAATTGCTGATGGAAAATTCGTCCTCGACGATCAGGATCTTATTCATCATGTTCTTCCTCCTCTATTTCCGCCAGCGGCAGCGTGATGCAAAAGCTGGCGCCCCCCTGCGGGCGGTTGGCGGCGGTGATCTGCCCGCCATGGGCATTTACTATAGTACGGCACACCGTCAGGCCGATGCCCATATTGCGGCGGTCGCTGCTGGTTTGCTCCGCGCGGGTGCGCATCCCATCAAAAACATTTTCCAGGCCGTGGCTATCCAGCCCCACGCCGTCATCCTCCACCCGGAGCTCCGCCTTGTCATTCCGGCGGCGGGCCGCCAGGGTGATGTTCTTTACTCTACCCCCGTGCAGGGCGGCGTTTTCCAGCAGATTCAACAGTACCTGCTCCATCAAGGTGGCATCCATCGGGACCAGCAGCAGTTCATCGGGGGCGGTCACCTGCACGGCAAAATCGGGGTACCGCCGGCGGAACTTGGCCGCCGCGCCCGCCATCACCTCCTCCACCGCCTCTGGCTGGGTGATGAGCCTGGTTTCTCCATCACCGTTCAGCCGGGTGATCGTCAGGAGGTTTTCCACCATGTGGATGAGCCACTCCGATTCCTCCTCGGCGCTTCGCAGCAGCTCCCGCTGCTTCTCGGGCGGCAGGGTATCCTGCTGCTCCAGCACGGTATTGATAGCCCCTGAAATGGCCGTAAGGGGGGTGCGCAGATCGTGGCTGACCGCCCGCAGCAGGTTGCCCCGGGTGCGTTCCTTTTCGTTTTCGGCCCTCAGGCGCTGCTGGTCACGGCTGCGTATTGTCATGGCGCTGGTGAGGATACCCACCACAAACAGCGTTACAAAGGTGATGGGATAGCCGGGGCCGGAAAAGCTCAGCTTGGAAAAGGGCTCGGTAAAAAAGTAATTGACCACAAAGACCGAAAGCAGCGAGCCGAGCAGGCTCCACAGGTAGCCATTGGTAAAAAAGCCGGTGAGAAATACTGCCAGCACAAAGATGACCGGTGCGGTATCCTCGGCGTAGCCCATCTCCCCCAAATACAAGCAGATGAGCAGCGCACACAGGTGCAAAAGCAGCATGGTGATGGCATCCTGCTCCCATTTGGTATAGGTTTCATTCCGCTCGATCGGTGACATTGGGCCCCTCCCCCTTTCCTCTCTTTGGAATAATCATACCATTTCCCGGCGTTTTTGCAAGGTCCCTTATCAAAAAAATCCCCCGCGGATAAAAGCCCGCAGGGGAATATTTATTTGCCGAGGTATGCCTCACGGATGACCGGGTTTTCCAGGAGCTCGCGTCCCGCGCCCTCCAGAATGATCTCGCCGGTTTCCATTACATAGCCGCGGTCGGCGGTGTGCAGGGCCATATTGGCGTTCTGCTCGATAAGCAGGATGGTAACACCCTGCTTATTGATCTCCCGGATGATCTGGAAGATATCCCGCACGATGAGGGGGGCCAGTCCCAGGGAGGGCTCATCCATCATCATCAGCTTGGGACGGCTCATCAGGGCGCGGGCCACGGCCAGCATCTGCTGCTCGCCGCCGGAAAGGGTCCCGGCCAGCTGCCAGTGGCGCTCCTTCAGGCGGGGAAACAGCTCATAGCACCACTCGATATCGTCATCCAGCTTATCATGACGCAGGTAGGCGCCAATCTTCATATTCTCCAGCACCGTCATATCGGGGAAAACCCGCCGGCCCTCCGGCACCAGGGTAATGCCCCGCTTGACGATCTCATCGCTGGGCTTGCCCAGCAGCTCCTCGCCATTGTAGGTGATGGACCCGGCCTGGGCCTTAACCTGGCCGGCGATGGTGCGCAGCGTGGTGGATTTGCCGGCGCCATTGGCGCCCACCAGCGTAACGATGCTGCCATCCGGCACCTCAAAGGAGATATTCTTTACGGCGCGGATCCCGCCGTAATTGACCTGTAATTCCTGTACTTTAAGCATCGAGATCCACCCCCAAATACGCGTCAATAACCCGCTGATCCATCTGGACCGCCTCGGGTATGCCCTCAGCAATCAGCTTGCCGAATTCCAGCACATAAATGCGGTCGGAAATGCCCATGACGAGGTTCATGTGATGCTCGATGAGCAGGATGGAAAGATCAAACTGTTCCCGGATCTCCCGGATGAATTCGGTGAGCTCCACCGTTTCCTGCGGGTTCATACCGGCCGCCGGCTCATCCAGGATGAGCAGGCGAGGATCGGTGGCCAGGGCGCGCGCGATCTCCAGCCGGCGCTGCTGACCGTAGGGCAGGTTGCTGGCGGTTTCATCCTTCAGCTCGGCCAGACCCACGATCTCCAGAAGCTCCATCGCCTCCCGGCGCATCCGGGTCTCCTCCTTGCCGTTCAGATGGAAGGTAGCCGCCAAAAAGCCGCCCTTGGCGTGCATGTGCTTGGCAATGAGAACATTCTCAAAAACAGTCAGATTGCCGAAGAGACGGATATTCTGGAAGGTACGGGCCAGGCCCATTTTGGTGATCTGATCCGGCGTTTTGCGCAGGGTGGGCTTCCCTGCGAATTTTTCCACATCGCTGCCAAGATAATCATGCTTGGCACGGCCGGTGGGATGCTCGCACAGATAGGGCTTGCCGTCGAGATAAAGGCAGCCGTTGGTGGGGGCATAGACCCCCGTCACCACATTAAAGGCGGTGGTTTTGCCGGCACCGTTGGGGCCGATGAGGGCCACGATCTCGCCCTCGCCCACTTCCATCGAAAGGTTATCCACGGCTACCACGCCGCCGAACTGCATTGTCACATTTTCCAGCTTTAGAACGGGGTTACTCATTTGCCGCACCGCCTTTCACTGCTTTTTGGCCGGTAAACAGATTTTTGAAAAACCGGCCAATCTTGCCAAAGAACGCGAAGATGGCATCCCAGCTGAATTCCTTTGTGCCCATCAGACCCTGGCGGTAGAACAGCACGATGACCATGATGACCACCGAGAACACTACCATACGGAAACCGTGGCCGAGCAGCGGAACCTTAAAGGTGCCGATCATGGTGGGGTTATCCAGGAAGCGCAGCCACCACTCGCTGCACGCCACATACAGGAAGGAGCCCAGCACCGAACCGGTGATGGAGCCGATGCCACCGATGACGACGATGAGCAGGATCTCATAGGTCATGGCGGTGGTAAAGTTTTTGGCGTGGGCATTGAACTGGAACATGGCCAGCAGCGCCCCGCCGATACCGGCAAAAAAGCTGCTGGTGCAGAAAGAGAGCATCTTATGCTTCATCAGGTTGATGCCCATAGCCTCCGCGGCAATTTCATCCTCCCGGATGGCCTTAAAGGCCCGGCCGTAGGTGGAATTGATGAGCAGCACGATGATGGCGATACATACACCGGAAACGATAAACGGGAACAGGATGCTATCATAGCCCGTAAATTTGCGCAGGATGTTGGAGGCGTTGGTCAGCGGGCCCAGCTTCTCCCATTGGATCACCGCGCGGAGGATCTCCGCGAAGCCCAGGGTGGCAATGGCCAGGTAGTCGCTCTTCAGCCGCAGCACCGGCGCGCCGATGAGCGCCGCGAACAGCGCCGCCACCACACCGGCCAGGATTAGGGCCGGGATCTGGGGCATCTGGAACTGCACAATGCCGCCATCAAAGTACTGATAAACATTAATACGCTGATCCACCGGAATGGTAAGGATAGCATAGGTATAGGCGCCCAGCAGCATAAAGCCTGCCTGGCCCAGGCTGAACAGCCCGGTAAAGCCGTTCAGCAGGTTCATGCTGACCACCAGCAGGGCGTAAATGGCACCCTTTTGCAGCACGGTGGAGAGCATCGAGCTTTTTAGCGGGCTGTTATCGATATACAGCAGCACACCCACCAGCACCGCCGCCAGAAGAAGGGAACAGATCAAATTGCGTGTTTTCTTGTTTTTCATCGTTTACACCTTCTCCTTCAGTTTCTCTCCAAACAGGCCGTTGGGCTTGATAAGGAGGATGATGATCAGCAGCGCAAAGGTAAAGGCATTGCTGAAGATGGAAATATCCTGGTTGGATTTGATGAATGTTTCGCAGATACCGATGATATAGGAGCCGATGACCGCGCCGGGCACCGAGCCAATGCCGCCGAATACCGCCGCCACGAAGGATTTGAGACCCGGCATGGCGCCGATGGTGGGGCTGACCTGCCCGATGTAGCTGAAATACAGGATGGAGCCGACCGCCGCCAGGAACGAACCGATGACAAAGGTGATGGAAATGACTCGGTCGATGCGGATGCCCATGAGCTGCGCGGTATCAAAGTCCTTGGCCACGGCACGCATGGCCATGCCCATCTTGGTGTGCTTGATCACGATGACCAGCGCGATGACCAACAGGATGGTCAGCACGGGGGTGAGGATGGCCAGCCGCCGCACGGTGATGCCGCCGATCTCAATTTCGGTGCGCAGCCAGGGGATATTGGGATAGGCCTGCGCCAGGCCGCCGGTGACATAGGTGGAAAGGTTCTGCAGCAGGTAGCTCACACCGATGGCGGAGATCATGACCGACATGCGGGGGGCGGAACGCAGCGGCTTGTAGGCCACTTTTTCTATCATCACGCCCAGCACCACCGTCAGGATCAGCGTCAATATCAAACCAACAGCAATGCTGCCGGCCCCCAAAAAGCCGCTGCTCCAGCTAGTGATATAGATCATGATGAAGCCCGCGACCATGAACATATCGCCGTGGGCAAAATTGATGAGCCGCAGGATGCCGTAAACCATGGTATAGCCGATGGCGATAAGCGCGTACAGGCTGCCGATGGTCAATCCGGAGATCAATATCTGGGCGTAGTAGGTAAAGTCATGCATATACACTGCCTCCGTAATAAAAAGGATATGCCGGGAAAAATGGCGCTGCGGTCCCCTTTGCCGGGGCTTTCTTCCATCGCCGGGTCAAAGCCCTCGCAAAGAACGCCGCACCCATGCCGTTTGTTCTAAACGGCCACAAGCGCAGCGGGGGAAACCCAGTGGGTCTCCCTCGCCGCGCAGCCGTAGCTTTACATCATGCTGTTACAGCTTTTTTGCTATTACTCGATGGCAACAGAATCGGCAAATACAAAGCCCTCGGTGGTAGCAGTCTTGATGATGGCGTAGCTCTTGATGGCATCGCCGTTCTCATCAAACTTCAAGTCGCCGGTTACCAGGCCGGGAACATCCAGCGCGGCCAGAGCGTCACGCAGGGTAGCGCCGTCGGTGGACTGAGCCTTATCCAGGGCGTAGTAGATGGCCATGTAGGCATCGTAGCCGCAGGCAGTCACGGCGGAGATCTCTTCGCTGTTGGAGTTATCGGTCAGGCGGGCGGAATCTTCTTTCAGCCAGGCCTTAAAGCCCTCGGCAAAGGCATTGGCAGCGGGGTTGGTGTCATCGCCCTCAATGAAGAAGGTGGAGAAGTAAACACCGTCAATGGAAGCGCCAGCTTCCACTACACGCTGGATGATGGAAACATCGTCCCAGGTATCGGAGGCCAGGATGCAGCCATTGATACCAGCCTCACGGGCCTGCTTGATGATAAAGGGAGCAGTCTCGATGGAGGTGGGGGCAAAGATGGCCTCAATGCCCTGAGAAGCCAGGCTGGCCATGGTGCCGGAGAAGTCGGTCTCACCGGTCTGGAAGTTGACTTCCACGACCTCGCCGCCCAGCGCCTCAAAGGCCTTTACAAAGTAGGTGCCCAGACCGGCGGAGTAGTCGTCACCGGCCTCGGTGATAACGGCAGCCTTAGTCACGCCCTGCTTCTTGGCAAATTGCGCATCAGCTACGCTCTGGAAGGGGTCGATGAAGCAGACTCGGAAGTAATAGTCATTGCCCTGGGTAACCTGGGGATTGGTGCAGGAGGTTCCGATCGCCGGGATCTTGGCCTGCTCAAAATAAGGGCCGCCGGCAATGGCGCAGCTGGAACCATAGGTACCCAGTACAGCGGTCACGCCCTTGGAAACCAGCTGCTGGGCAGCGGTGGGCGCCTTGGAAGAATCGGACTGGTTATCGGCATAGGTCAGCTCGATCTTGTACTCCTCGCCGCCAATGGTAACGGTGGGATACAGAGAATTGGCGTACTGGATGCCGAGGATCTCTTTTTTGCCGCCGGCGCCGTTCTGGCCGGAGGTGGGTTCAAACACGCCGATGGTGATAACTTTTTCATCGGTGGGGGGGGGATTCTTTTCGCCGCCGCAGGCTACCATGGAAACGACCATGACCAGGCACAGCAGAATCGCGATCAGTTTTTTCATCTTTCTATTCCTCCTTATGGAATGATGGGATTGTACCTCCGAAGGCGTACACTTGTACGCCGGGGGAAGATATTAGTAGTATTATAGCAACCGTTCCCTCATTTGGCTACTATTTTTTTATTGCATTTTCGTCGCTTTGTCGCTTAAAAACATTCCAACTTGTATATTTTGACGAAAAGAATTTGCAGGCCGCCATTCATTTTGCTAAAGTGTTTTCCGCTCTCGGATTCTTATTTTGTCCGCTGTGCGCCATTGGGGGACAGCTCTCTCTCCTTTTCATGTAATTTTGTGCAACTTATCGGCACGCCTTCCTGCATTTTGGCCGCAGTTTATTCGCATTTTGCTCTTATTATCCCTGCATTGACTATCCCATTTTCTTGTGATACCATATAGGTATCACCAACTAAGGAGGACTTTTTCATGAGCAAAATTCAGAAAATCTACGATTACCTCAAAGAATGCAACGGTTTCTTCTTTGCCAGCTGTGATGGCGATAAGCCCCGCGTGCGCCCCTTCGGCTTTATGATGATCTTCGAGGATAAGCTGTACTTCGGCATGGGCACCCATAAGGAAAGTTACAAGCAGGTCAAGGCCAATCCCAATGTGGAGATCTGCGCCATGAACCCCGATGGCAGCTTCATCCGCGTCAAGGGCGTTGCCAACTTTGATATGCGCCCCGAGGTACAGGCCCATATGTTTGAGGTTTCCCCCAGCCTGCGCAAGCTGTATAATGAGGAATCCGGCCTGACTCAGGCTACTTTCTACCTCACCGATATTGTCGCCGAGACCAGCAAGGACAATGTTTTCACCCCCATCACCGATTGATCCATGCACCACTCTTTCCCCCGGGCAGCCTTGTCCGGGGGGATTTTTCTTTATCCCGGCCGAGTGCAGACCGCCGGAAGTAAGCAGGCTCCGCCTGCTTTCCGCCGCCTACGGCGGCGGGGGCTGCGCCCCGGCCTTCCCCCTGCACCCACCCTCCC
>OLOA01001461.1_pt1 | contig 23480 bp, 20 predicted proteins | sample 1672201 | NCBI WGS metagenome assembly OLOA01 (sample SAMEA3136658, study PRJEB25190) | human gut metagenome
TAAGTATAGTTCCGCTTAAGAGACGACGGTCAAACCAGGAGCTTTTGGCAATGTGCAAACGAACGGTATCTTTTTTTGCAGTATTGATGCCGTCGTTAAATCCATCGGCAACACCAGACTCATATTCTGCTTTTCTGAGTTTTCGTTCTTCCTCTTCTTTGTCGTATTCGAATATACTCATCGAGATCACCTCCGATTTATTTGCACGAAGAAATTCAGAAAGATATGCTTGAAAATAATATTAACGCATAACTCTCATTATTTTAATATATTTTTGAAATATAATTAAAGTCAACATAAACAATAAGAACCTAGACAAATCTTCCAAATGGTACATTGTATCCGGATCCGCTTCGTGGTAGACTGTTTTCATAGTGATTTTTATGAAAAAAGGGAAGGAGTGTTTTTATGAGAAGTAAGATAAAAGCAATACAGATTCTTCAGGCAGCAGGCTATATCCTTCTGGGACTGTTTCTGGTGCTGAAGCCTGATACCAGTGTGCGGGCGATCTGTTATGGCTGCGGCGTGATTGCGGCGGCATACGGACTTCTGCATGTGCTCCAGTGCCAGAAAGGTAAGGCAAAGGGCGAACTGATCCTCGGTGTGATCTTTATTGCACTTGGCATGTTCTGTCTGATCACGCCGCAGACGGTGGTATCGTTTTTGCCGTTTCTGCTTGGCGTGGTACTGATGCTGGACGGTATCAGCAAAATCCAGAGAGCACTGGATCTGCGTGTGTTGGATGCAATCGGCTGGGGCAAGCTTCTGACGATCGGGATTCTTTTGATGATCGTTGGTGTGGCTTTGCTTTTCAACCCATTCGGGGCTGTGAAGATGACGATGGTATTTTTCGGAGCCTGCCTGCTGATCGACGGGGCACTGGATTTGTTATTTTTGCTTATCGTTTTGTAAGATGTCAGGGTAAAAAGGTTCAAAAGTCGGTTTTTTCTTGTAAGAAAAGACATTTAACTTTGACATTTTTGAAATTCCAGGAGTGTGATCTATGAAACCGGAACTTGACAATCAGTCTGTTCACCGCTATATGCGGGTATATAATTATTACAAACAGCTTATTCTGTCGCAACAGCTTGCACCTGGAAGCAGGCTGCCGTCGATCCGGCGGTGTGCGGCAGAATTACAGATGAGCCGGACAACGGTGGAGACGGCATACATGGTGCTTGCGGCAGAGGGCTATATTATTTCCAGGCCGCAGAGCGGATTTTATGTGACGGACATCGGCAGGACGCGAAAAACGGCAGAATTTCAGAAAAGTGCCGCTCAAAAAGAAAAGAAGCCGGTGCTTTACAATTTTGCGTCTGCAAGTGTTGACAGAGAAACCTTCCGGTTTGAACTGTGGAGGCGGTATATCAAAAGTGCACTGCGGCAGGATGAGCGTCTGCTCTCTTATGGAGAACCGCAGGGAGAATACGATCTGCGGGAGGTTCTGTGCAGATATTTGCAAAACAACCGAAATGTGGTTTGTACGCCGGAACATATTGTGATCGGAGCGGGTGTTCAGAGCCTGCTTCACATTCTGTGTCCGTTGATTGAGGGACGTAAAAAAATTGCGTTTTATAATCCGGGATTTCGGCAGGGGCGTGCCGTTTTTGAGGATCATGGTTTTGAACTGTGCGATCGAAAACAGGAGCAGCCGGATGTCTGCTATGTGTCACCTTCGCAGGCGACTGCCTGGGGCGATGTTCTTTCGGTCGGAGAGCGGATGAAGATACTGCGTGAAGCATCTGAAAAAAATATTTTGCTGATCGAGGATGACTACAACAGTGAATTCTGTTATTATCATCATCCATCGCCGTCCATTCAGGGTCTGGCGGGCGGAAACGGAGTCATTTATCTCGGAACATTTTCCAGGCTTTTGCTGCCGTCGATCCGCTTAAGTTTTATGGTGCTTCCGCCGGATCTTCTGGAAAAATATCAGAGACGCAGAGATTTTTATAATCAGACGGCATCCAAAACGGAACAGATCGCATTGTGTCAGTTTATCCGGGATGGTCATCTGGAAAGTCAGATTCGCAAATCCAGGAAACACTATTTGGCGAAAACAAAAATTTTGTGCAGTGAAGCGAAAAGGATTTTTGTAGAAGAGGCAAAAGTTACGGCCGGGGAGACCGGATTTGTAAGCCTTCTGGAAATTTTCGGAGCAGGAAATCTGCGGGAAGTTCTGTACAGAGCAGAAGAAAAAGGTTTTTCTTTTTTATCTGCGGATGAAAGTGAGCAAGGGATCCGTCTTGCTCTTTCCTGTGCAGCAGTTCCGGTGGAGAAGTTTTCAGAGGCGTTACAACTGCTGAAGCAGTGTTTCTGAATTTTGCAATGAGATTTAAAAATGCTTTCGATGGAAATACCGTTTCGCATGCAGATGTGGTGATGCGAAAACATTATGAAAGGAAAAGAAAATGGCGAGACAAAAGAATAAAATATTGATGTTTTTGTTTTCTCTGATCCCGGGAGCAGGACAGATGTATATGGGATTTATGAAGCAGGGATTGTCTTTAATGACAATCTTTGCAACGTTATGTGCAGTGGGTATCTGGCTGGATATCAAGCCGCTGCTTTTCTTTGCACCGATCATTCTGCTGTACAGCTTTTTCGATGCAACCAACAAGAATTCGATGGACGCAGAAGCGTTTAAAAAATTGGAGGATCATTATCTCTGGGGCGATGACTGGATGGACTGGAGCGAAGGCTTAAAGGACAGCATCAGCAGACGGGATGGTAAAAAGGCCATGGGAACGGTTCTGTATATCGTGGCGGCGTGCATGATCTGGAGTGTTGTCAAATATTTTGCGGACATCATCTACGGGCCGACCAGTCTGCCGGGTGCTGTGATCGCAAAGATTCCGGTTGCTGTTGTTGCTGTATTTGTTTTATGGGCAGGCCGCAAACTGATGAAGAGTGCTTCTGATGAAGAAAAAAGATTCTATCGTGGAATGCCGTATCCGTATGCACAGAGCATGGGGATCCATATGAACGGTGAGCGTATGCCAAATCCATGGGAGCGTGTGTGGAGTGATCCGCAGAGAATGCAGCATCCGGAGCAGGAGCCGGTCAGAGAAACGGTTGTGGAAGAAGCTGCAGCTGCACAGGAAACCGCAGAAAAAGCAAAAGTAGAACTTCGCAAAGAAAACGAAACAAAAGAGGTTGTGAAACCACAGGAAGAAAAAGCGGAGACTGCACAGGAAAATGAGACACAGACAGGCACAGAGGAAACCGATGTGGTCGAAGAAGTGACAGAAGCTGAAAAAGAAAGAGAAATCAAAGAAACGCTTGAAACCATGGAAGCGGAAGCAGCTGTGGAAAAATCCTGAAGCATGTTTTTGTGTTTCTGGCAGCAGAGCTGAGCAAGTAGCGAAGCGGATTGTGAATGTCCGCTTTACCTGAATAGTTACAAAAATCCCTTCATAAGATACAGTAAACGGACGGACTTATGGAGGGATTTTTCTGTCATTTCTGCTCTTTTTGTCGATGTATATGATACCGTTTGTTCTGCTTTACGTTGTCGGTTATGCCTTTCTGAAAAAGAGAGATGCATACGGTGATTTTGTGCGTGGTGCCGGGGAAGGAATCCACACGGCATTTGCGATCCTGCCGACACTTGTCGGGCTGATGACAGCCGTAGGGATCCTGCGGGCATCGGGTTTCCTTAAATGGCTCTCGGATATCCTTGGCAGGCTTTTTGCCGGAATCGGATTTCCGGTGCAGCTTGTGCCGCTTGCAGTGGTGCGTCTGTTTTCCGCCAGTGCGGCGACCGGATTTCTTCTGGATATTTTTAAAGAATTCGGGCCGGATTCCAAGATCGGAATCATAGCATCACTGATGCTCAGCTGCACGGAAACGGTATTTTATACGATGAGCGTTTATTTTATGGCAGCAAAAGTGACAAAAACACGGTATACGCTGGCAGGTGCACTGCTTTCTGTTTTTGCCGGGATTGCCGCCAGCTTTTTCCTTGGAAATTTTCTACAGCTTTAAGGACCATTCCTGGCAGTTCCAGACGGTTGTCACGATATCATGATAGAATTCCGGCTCATGGCAGATCAGCAGAATACTTCCCTTATATTCCTGAAGAGCTTTTTTCAGTTCTGCTTTTGCGTCAACATCGAGGTGGTTGGTCGGCTCGTCCAGCAGCAGAATATTGCTCTCACGGTTCAAAATCTTGCAGAGACGTACTTTTGCCTGCTCGCCGCCGCTCAGTACACGCACCTGACTCTCGATGTGTTTGGTGGTCAGACCGCATTTTGCCAGCATGGAACGGATCTCGTACTGTGTCATTGCCGGAAATTCGCTCCAGATCTCTTCGATACAGGTCGAAGTGTTCTGCGTATCGGACTCCTGCTCAAAATAACCGATATGCTGATAATCGCCAAGATGCACTTCGCCGGAATACGGTTTGATCAGCTGCAGAATGCTTTTCAGAAGCGTGGTCTTACCGATACCGTTTGCACCGGTCAGGGCAATGCGTTCGCCGCGTTCCATGCGGATATTTAACGGTTTTGTCAGCGGTTCGTCGTAACCGATCACCAGATCGTTTGTCTCGAAGATCATCTTTCCGGAAGTACGGGCCGTTTTAAAGTGAAACTCCGGCTTTGGCTTTTCACGATCCAGTTCGATGATGTCCATTTTGTCCAGTTTTTTCTGGCGTGCCATCGCCATATTCCTTGTAGCGACGCGGGCTTTGTTGCGGGCAACGAAATCCTTGAGGTCGCTGATCTCCTGCTGCTGGCGGTTGTAGGCAGCCTCAAGCTGGGCTTTCTTCATGGCGTAGACTTCCTGGAATTTATCGTAATCGCCCGGATAGCGGTCAAGTCTGCAGTTTTCCATATGATAGATCAGGTTGATGACGCTGTTCAGGAACGGAATATCATGGGAGATCAGAATAAAGGCATTTTCATAATCCTGGAGATAGCGTTTCAGCCATTCAATGTGCTGCTCATCCAGATAGTTGGTCGGCTCGTCCAGAAGCAGGATGTCTGGTTTTTCCAGCAGAAGCTTTGCCATCAGTACACGGGTACGCTGTCCGCCGGAGAGGTCGGTTACATCACGGTCAAGCCCAAGCTCTTCCAGACCGAGTGCACGGGCGATCTCGTCTACTTTTGTGTCGATCATATAGAAATCGTGCTGCTCTAAAAGCTCCTGATATGTGCCGGTCTCGGCGAGCAGACGTTCCATTTCTTCCGGTGTGGCATCGCCCATCTGTTCATACATACGGTTCATTTCCGCTTCCATTGCAAATAAAAACTGAAAAGCAGAACGCAAGACATCACCGATCGTCATGCCCTTTTCCAGGACAGAATGCTGATCCAGATAGCCGACACGGACATTTTTTGCCCATTCGACCGTTCCCTCATCCGGTGTCAGTTTTCCGGTGATGATATTCATAAACGTGGACTTGCCTTCTCCGTTTGCACCGATCAGGCCGATATGTTCGCCTTTGAGGAGACGAAAAGAAACATTGTCGAAAATCGCACGGTCACCAAAACCATGCGTCAGATTTTTTACATTTAAGATCATAATTACTCCTGTCAAATTTTGTGAAGTTATGAAAGTTATGAGATGCCATATGAATTGTTTCGTACTTCGTACTTTCACAATTCTTTCTACGCTCCGCTTCGATCGGGGCGGGTTTCAAGGTCTTTCATCCACTTATGAGCAAGCTCATGTGGATTTAGATCTTTTGATCCTGGCATCTTATTATCTTACCATAAAAGAAAGGGGTTGCACAATCGAAAAAAAAGGAATATCCTTACTGCGATTCTTGTGATAAAATAACGGGTACAAAAAGATTTTTGAAAATATATAAGGAGGAGCATATGACAAAAAAACAGCTTGCGCTGGAAGTGATCGAGCGTTTAAAGAAGGAATATCCTCTGGCAGACTGTACGCTTGATTATGATGCGGCATGGAAACTGCTGGTCAGTGTCCGGCTTGCGGCACAGTGTACGGATGCCAGGGTAAATGTTGTGGTTCAGGATCTCTATGCGAAATATCCGGATGTAGATGCTCTTGCGGAAGCGACACCGGAAGAGATCGAGGCGATCGTAAGGCCATGCGGTCTTGGAAAAAGCAAGGCACGTGATATCAGTGCATGCATGAAAATGCTGCGTGATGAGTACGACGGCAAAGTGCCGTGTGATTTTGATGCGATTTTAAAGCTTCCGGGCGTGGGAAGAAAGAGTGCAAACCTGATCATGGGCGATGTTTTCAAAAAGCCTGCGATCGTCACGGATACGCACTGCATTCGTCTGACAAACCGTATCGGTCTGGTAGATGGGATCAAAGATCCGAAAAAAGTCGAAATGGCACTCTGGAAGATCATTCCACCGGAAGAAGGAAGTGATTTCTGCCACAGACTCGTTTATCATGGCAGAGAGGTCTGTACAGCGAGAACAAAGCCTTACTGTGACAGATGCTGCCTGGCGGATATCTGTGCAAAAAATGGAATTTAAAATATGGAGGTAATTAAGGAAATGAGAAACGCGGCAACAGATCTGACAGAAGGTACACCTTGGAAGATTATCATGCGATTTTCGATTCCATTGTTTTTTACGTTTTTACTGCAGCAGTTTTATAACATGGTAGATACGATCGTTGTAGGCCAGTTCCTTGGAAAAGATGCACTGGCGGGCGTTGGTTCTACCGGGGCGATCAATTTTATGATCATCGGATTCTGTATGGGACTTGCCAATGGTTTTGTCATTCCGGTCGCACAGCGTTACGGGGCAAAAGATTATAAAGATATGAGAAGGTTTGTGGCAAACAGCATCTGGCTGACTGTTTTTTTTGCGGCGATCATGAGCATCACAGTCTGTATTTTATGCCGCAGCGTGCTGATCGCCATGAAGACACCGGCAGATATCCTGGATCTTGCATATGATTATATTTTTATCATTTTTGCAGGGATACCGATCACACTTGCCTACAATCTCCTGACCGGGATCATCCGTTCTCTTGGGGATTCCAAATCGCCGCTGATCTTTCTGCTGATGGCAGCAGTGGCAAATATCGGATTTGATATCCTGTCAGTAACGGTTTTGAAACTCGGCGTTCGTGGACCGGCTTTTGCGACACTGCTTGCACAGGCATTTTCCGTGGTACTGTCTCTGTGGTGTATAAAGACAAAGTTCCCGATCCTGAAAATGGAGCCGGGAGAATGGAAATTGCATGGCAAACACATCGGTATCCTCTGTAAAATGGGTATTCCGATGGGACTTCAGTATTCGATCACAGCGATCGGCAGTGTCGTGCTTCAGACCGGTATCAATACACTTGGTTCGGCAGCCGTTGCCTCGGTTTCGGCGGCATCGAAGCTTTCGATGTTCCTGGCGTGTCCGTTTGATGCGATCGGTTCGGCCATGGCAACTTACACCGGACAGAATGTCGGGGCAGGCAAGATCGAGCGTATCGGTCAGGGATTAAAGGCATCCGTTCTGATCGGTATCACATACTCGATCCTGATTTTCCTGGTCATGCTTTTTTCTGCAAAATACTGGATGCTTCTGTTCATAAATGCATCCGAAACGGAGATCATACATAATGCAGTGCTGTTTATTCTTGCAAACAGCGGATTTTACATTGCACTTGTTTTTGTCAATGCGGTTCGCTTTACCATTCAGGGAGCGGGATTCAGCGGTCTGGCAATCCTTGCAGGTGTCATGGAAATGATCGCAAGAGCCATTATCGGCGTGATCATGGTTCCGTATCTGGGATTCGCAAGCGTATGTTTTGCCAGTCCTCTGGCATGGATCATGGCAGACTGTTTCCTGATTCCGGCGTACTGTCATGTGATCCGAAAGCTGAAACAGAGAAGGGCACAGGGTGTGCCAAATATGTAGATTTTGTTAAGAAGTGTTAAGAAAAGTTGACATTAACCGCATCTTCATTGTACAATGAAAAAGGGAGTGGACTTGAAACACACTGAAAATCAGAGAGAAAAGGGGGATTTTTTATGTATAATAAAAAGAAAATTGCGACATTACTGGTAATCGGAATGGCCGCAATGTTTATGATGAACGGCTGCCAGAAAAAGGCATCTGAGACGGAGACGACGAAACAGACGACAGCTCAGAGCGAAAGTACTGCACAGACCGAAGCAGCCACAACATATACCTCAGAGAGCAATTCATTTTCTTTTGATCTTCCGGATTCTGCATGGGTGGCGACAAAGGAAGGCATTGAGAATAAATGGGCATTTATGAAAGAAGGCGTCGGCACGATCCGGATCACGCACAAAAAGTCAAAGATCAAGGAGAAGAATCTGCCGCAGTCTCAGGAAGATGCGATTGCTCTTTTAAACGATATCCAGGAGAATGCATTTTCTCAGGTAGAATATAAAAAAGACAGCACCAATGGTACAGAGCTTTATTATTATGCTGCATCCACGCAGGACGCAGATCTTGGTTACATTTATCTGATCAAGTATCTGATCAATACGGACACCGAGAGTTATACGATCACGGCAAAACTGACATCCAGTGACAGTACGGTGCAGCAGGCAGTGAAAAGTGCCGTTACCAGCTTCAAAGTTTTAAATGATGACAGTAAAAAGACAGATTCTGGTGCAAACTCCGGATCTTCGGCAGACGGCAGTACATCTTCGGATAATGCCGGTAACAGTTCTGATCCGGAAAATACAGGTGATACTGCTTCAGACAATACTTCCGGTGAAAGTACAGGCGATTCTTCCGGTGCATCGACCGATGAGGAATACCGCTATTTCTTTGATGCAAACGGAAATACGATCTACGCTTATCCGTCTGAGGACGGCACCTGGCGTGATGATAACGGAACTTCTTATATTTTCCTGGAAAACGGCGTAGAAGATTCCAACGGCACACAGTATTATTATGATCCGCCTCAGGGAACAACAGGTTCCGGATCAGAGTCGGATTCTTTGACAGGTTCCGGCAATTCTTCAGATAATGGCATGGTCATTGGTTTCTATGATATCAATGGAAACTATCAGACAGCGACACAGGATGCAAACGGAAACTGGATCGGCAGTGATGGAAAAACCTACACTTTCGATGAAAAAGGGGCAACAGACAGCGACGGCAATTTCAGCAAATGGTAAAACAGGATATAGAGGAGTGTAAATATTATTATGAAAAATAAGGCATTACATTTTATGGCAGCAGCAGTCCTCTCATCGGCTCTTCTGATGACAGGATGCGGCAGCCACAGTGGGGATACGAACAGCAGCACAAAACAGACCCAGGATCAGACACAGCGGGGAGCAGGTCAGGATTCTGCCCAGACTTCAGCTGCAGAGGATCAGAATCAGGCATCGGATGACCAGAATCAGAGCCAGGATACGCAGACACCGGAAACACATCCGGATCTGGAGACAAGAGTGGAAACAGAGGTAGTGCAGCAGCCGGAAACACAGGCACCGGATACCGAGAATAACATCGATAATCCGGCAGCCGATAATGGTGAAGGCGATAGCAATGGCTTCTATGATGATGGCGGAACCTGGATCACCGTTCACAAAAACAGCCAGGGACAGTGGGTTGATGAAAGCGGTATGACCTACCAGTTTGGCGATGATGGCGTAACCGATCAGAATGGCGTTTTCTATCCATATTAAACCGGTTTTTGATTGACATTATATCTGCGAAAGCGTAGAATATGGAAGTCAAAGAAGGTAACAACCAGAATGGAGGAGTATAGATGAAAATGAGATCAAAAATCGTAACTTGTCTGGTACTTGCTCTGTCCATTTCCTGTCTGGCTACCGGCTGTAAAAAGAAAGCACAGGAAACTGAGACGAGCAGCGAAACGATTCGTGTTACAGAGAAACAGACAGAGAGCGAAACAGCAAAGAAAGCTACAAATACATCCACAACATTTAAATCAAAAGATGGCAGTATTTCTATCAAACTTCCGGATGACACCTGGACAATGAAAAAAGAAGGCACAAAAGAATGGACCTTTGAGTCACCGAACCAGGGAACGATCACGATCGTACATTATTCCGGAGATGAGACGAACGGACTTGTTTTTCCGTCCTCTGAAGAAGAAGTACTGAATAATCTGGAGAAAGCCGGAAAATCCAAAACCGATTATGCAGTTGTAGAATACAAGAAAAATACCATGGGTTCTTACGAGGCATATCACACAACCATCAAATGTAAGAGTACAAACAGTAAGTATGCGTACTCGGTAGCGTATAACCTGGTAGGAGATGAGGATATTTATTCGGTCAATGGTCAGGTTATGCAGGATGATGCAACGGCAATGGAAGCGATCCGTACTTCTGTGGAGAGTCTGAAACTGCTGAAAACATCGAGCACAACAACATCTGAGACTAAAAAGAATAATACAACATCTTCCGAGTCGAACAGTACAACACAGTCCGAGTCCGGAAGCACAGCTTCTACCGATGGCAATTCTGATTCCAACCAGAACGGTCAGTATGTTTATGACAGCAACGGCAACGCAGTTTATATCTATCAGGACAGCGACGGAAACTGGGTAGACAGCAGCGGAGCGATTTATTATTTTAATGCAAACGGTATCACAAACAGCAACGGTGCAAGCTTTACCTACAATCCGCAGGATGGAAACAGCAACAATAATAACAACAACAACGGCGGAAATGACAATAACGGCGGTGATAACAACAATAACAACGGCGGAGCTACTCAGACCAGCAGTTTCTATGACAATCAGGGAAATCTGATCACAGTTTATAAAAACAGCAACGGAAACTGGGTAGATGGAAACGGCATTGTTTACACCTTTGGTCAGTATGGTGTAACCGATAATTACGGCAATTATTATCCATATAGCAACAGCGGAAATAATAACGGCAACAGCGGAAATAATAACGGCAACAACGGAAATAATAACGGCAACAACGGAAATAATGGCAACAATGGAAATAATGGAAACAATGGCAATACCGGCGGCAGCACCAACGGTTTTTATGATGACCAGGGCAATTATATTTCCGTGACACAGGATGCAAACGGAAACTGGGTAGACAGCGGCGGAATGCAGTATACATTCGGTAACGATGGCGTAACCGATGCAAACGGAAACTTCTATCCATACTAAAAACAGAAAAGTGCAGAGACGCACATCATGTAATCATGCAGAATATACAAAGGACAGCAGAGAAAATCTGTTGTCCTTTTTACGTTAATTGGAAAAGATTCAAACTTTTATAAGTGGTGGGCAACAGATTTGTCTGAGTGGGGTTTCATTTTCGAATAGTAAGATTCTTTACATGGATTTTACATGGCATTGCAGAGGATTTGATCTTGTGGCAGTAAAATAAATTTATGGTTAAAGGTAGAATGCCATTTTTATGGGATTTAGCCCAGGTCTCACGTGTGTCTGGCTTAAATGCACGCAACGAAAAAGCTGTTAAGGGCATCACATTTTATTGAGGAGGACAGAATAATAAATGAGAAAAGTATATATGAACCGGGAACTGTCGTGGCTGAAATTTAATGAACGTGTTTTGGAAGAGGCGGAAAATAAAAAAGTGCCGCTCTGTGAAAGACTGAATTTTGCAGCAATCTATCAGAGCAATCTTGATGAATTTTTTATGGTGCGTGTGGGATCGCTCGTAGATCAGATGCTTTTGAAAAAAGATATCCGTGATAATAAAACAAATCTTACACCGGAGGAGCAGATCAAAAAGATCCTTGCGGAAGTCGGAAAACTGAACCGTCGCAGAAATGTCGTTTACGATGAAATCATGGAAGAACTGGAAGAATATGATATCTGCATCACGGATTTCAAGAAGATGAATGAAAAAGAAAGCGAATACGTTAAACGCTATTTTCAGGGTGAAATCGCACCGATCATTTTCCCGACGATCGTGGCAAAAAGACAGCCGTTTCCATTTCTGCGAAATAAAGAAATCTATGCAGTCGTAGTGCTGGAGACAAAGAGCGGAAAAGAGAAGCTGGGTATCATTCCATGCAGCAGTGGTATGTTCAAACGTCTGATAGAACTTCCCGGCAAACGCGGCACTTATATTCTGGCAGAAGAAGTGATTCTCCATTATATGCCGGAAATCTTTAAGGGTTATCGTGTAAAAGCAAAATCACTAATCCGCATCACCAGAAATGCAGATATTGACGCAGACGCACTGTATGACGAAGATCTGGATTATCGTGATTTTATGGTGGAAGTGATCAAACAGAGGAAAAAACTGGCTCCGATCCGTCTGGAATTGTCACGGGAAATGGATGGTGAAGTGATCAGTACTCTGTGTCATTATCTGGATCTTGACCGTGACTATGTTTTCTATAATGAGGGACCGCTGGATCTGTCATTTGTCTATGAAATCCAGGATAAACTGCGTTACGTGCCGGAACTGTTCTATCAAAAACGGATTCCGCAGAAATCTGTGCAGTTTGAAGAAGGCAGACCGATTCTGGATCAGATTCTGGAGGGGGACAAATTTTTATCTTATCCGTATGACAGCATGAAACCGTTTCTTACGATGCTGCATGAAGCTGCGAACGACAAAGATGTCCTTTCCGTAAAAATGACGCTCTACCGTGTGGCAAAACAGAGTAAAGTGGTGGAAGCTCTGATCGAGGCAGCGGAAAATGGCAAGGAAGTGCTGGCACTTGTAGAATTAAAGGCAAGATTTGACGAGGAAAATAACATCGAGTGGTCAAGAAGGCTGGAGCGTGCCGGATGTCATGTGATCTATGGGCTGGATGGATTTAAAGTACATTCCAAACTGTGCCAGATCACCAGAAAAGCCGGCGATGAAGTGCAGTATATCACGCAGATCGGAACAGGAAATTATAACGAAAAAACGGCGTGTCTTTACACAGACCTTTCCCTGATGACAGCCGATACAGAGATCGCAAAAGAGGCGAGAAGAGTTTTCCAGGCACTGGCGATGGGAGAAGTCGTAGAACACACAGACAAATTGCTGGTAGCACCGCTCTGTCTGCAAAATAAAGTGCTGGCGATGATTGATGATGAGATTGCAGCTGCACTTGCCGGAAAAGATGCTTATATTGGGCTGAAAATGAACGCTCTTACTGACAAAAAGATCATAGACAGGCTGATCGAAGCTTCCTGTGCCGGAGTAAAGATTGATCTGATCATCCGCGGTATCTGCTGTCTGATCCCGGGAGTAAAAGATGCAACGGAAAATATTCGTGTGATCAGCATTGTGGGAAGATTTCTGGAACATTCGAGAATTTATATTTTCGGAAGTAAGGGAAGAGAGAAAGTTTATATTGCGTCAGCCGATTATATGACGCGAAATACCTTAAGACGTGTGGAAGTCGCAGCTCCTGTCTGCGATCCGGCAATCAGAGAACGTTTGCTTGAGATGTTCCGGATCATGTTAAATGATAATCAGAAGGCCCGTCATGAGGATTCGGAAGGAAATTACAGAATCCCGATGACGATCGAACACCCGGTGGATGCTCAGGAAACCTTCTATCAGCAGGCGTATGAAGCAGCAGCGTCAAAAAACGTGTGACGGCGACTGTTTTGTGTTTATAATAGTCTTATTTTCAGGTATGATAAATGTAAAATGTATCTGCTCACGACAAATTCCCCGCCGCAGGGCAATGGGTGCAATGTGCTCCATCTGGACTGCCATGCGGAGGCATTTCGGCATAAAAAAAGGACACCGCAATTTTGCGGTGTCCTTTTGTATAAGCTTTTGAAAAGTTTGATTTCGGCAGTCTTATTCTTATTTCTGAGGACCAGCGGAAACCAGAGCTTTACCGGCAGCATTTCCTTCGTATTTAGCAAAGTTCTTGATGAATCTGTCAGCCAGATCTTTTGCTTTTGTTTCCCATTCGGAAGCATCAGCGTATGTGTCACGTGGGTCCAGAATAGCTGGATCAACGCCTGGCAGTTCTGTAGGAACTTCGAAGTTGAAGTATGGAATGGTCTTTGTAGGAGCATTCTTGATATCTCCGTTCAGGATAGCATCGATGATACCACGAGTATCTTTGATGGAGATACGTTTGCCTGTTCCGTTCCATCCTGTATTTACCAGGTATGCTTTTGCACCGCTCTTCTCCATTTTCTTAACCAGTTCTTCTGCATATTTTGTAGGATGCAGCTCCAGGAATGCCTGGCCGAAGCAAGCTGAGAATGTCGGAGTCGGTTCTGTGATACCACGTTCTGTACCAGCCAGTTTAGCTGTGAAACCAGACAGGAAGTAGTACTGTGTCTGAGCTTCTGTCAGGATAGATACTGGAGGCAGTACGCCGAATGCATCTGCGGACAGGAAGATTACGTTCTTCGCAGCCGGTGCAGAAGAGATTGGGCGAACGATGTTCTGGATATGGTTGATCGGGTAAGATACACGAGTATTTTCTGTTACGCTCTTGTCAGCGAAGTCGATCTTGCCGTTTTCGTCCAGAGTAACGTTCTCAAGCAGAGCGTTACGTTTGATTGCATTGTAGATATCCGGTTCGGATTCTTTGTCCAGGTTGATAACTTTTGCGTAGCATCCGCCTTCGAAGTTGAATACGCCGTTGTCATCCCAGCCGTGCTCGTCATCACCGATCAGCAGACGTTTCGGGTCTGTAGAAAGAGTTGTTTTACCTGTTCCGGACAGACCGAAGAAGATTGCTGTGTTTTCGCCGTTCATATCTGTGTTTGCGGAGCAGTGCATGGAAGCGATGCCTTTCAGCGGCAGGTAGTAGTTCATCATAGAGAACATACCTTTTTTCATTTCTCCGCCGTACCATGTATTTACGATAACCTGCTCACGGCTTGTGATGTTGAACATAACAGCTGTTTCAGAGTTCAGACCCAGCTCTTTGTAGTTCTCAACTTTTGCTTTGGAAGCGTTGTATACAACGAAATCCGGCTCGAAGTTTTCCAGTTCTTCAGCAGTCGGTTTGATGAACATGTTTGTTACAAAGTGAGCCTGCCAAGCAACCTCAACGATGAAACGAACTGCCATACGTGTATCAGCGTTAGCACCACAGAATGCATCAACTACATAAAGCTTCTTGTTTGAAAGCTCCTTCTTAGCGATATCCTTAACAACTGCCCAAGTGCTCTCTGCCATTGGGTGGTTATCGTTCTTGTATGCGTCTGATGTCCACCATACAGTGTCCTTTGAGTTCTCATCCATAACGATGTACTTATCCTTAGGTGAACGTCCTGTGAACACACCTGTCATAACATTTACAGTATCGAGTTCTGTGTTCTGTCCTACTTCATATCCTTCGTTTGTTGACTTTGTCTCTTCTTCAAATAATAATTCATAAGAAGGATTGTAAACGATCTCTGTTGTTCCTGAAATGCCATACTTTGTTAAATCAATGTTTGCCATTTTGCGATGTACCTCTTTTCTTTTAATTTGTATAAAAATATCTCTATCTAAATTATAGAAATAGGATATCCGTAATCCTTTAAAAGTGTAATCTATTTTCTGGTTTAAGGCAACTACTTTTATAAAAATTTTCGCTTTATTTGGTTTATTTTATCAATAATTTATATTTTCAGAGCTTTACATCTGTTAAATAGCCCAAACAATAATATATTATCCAGCCCTGTTCATTTTTCTATTCCCATTTCTTACAAATTAAGCAAATATCAATTTGTACTCAGGGAGTTATAGATCGCCTCGCAGGCTTCCGGCATGCGGCTTATATCGATATGGGAGTAGTTCATTATGAAGTAGTGCTCCTTACCGGCGTGATCGGTGAAATAGTATTCCGACAGCGCCCTGATCTGTATACCCGACTTTTTAAGGCGGTTCTCCACTTCTTCGTCTGGCAGATCGGTGTAAAACCTGATAAGGAAGTGCAGACCGGAATCATTTTCAATTATGGTGCACTTATCCTTAAGGCTGCTTTTTTCTATGCAGTCTATGAGTTTCTTACGCTGTCGCTGGTAGTAAAGCCTCATCCTGTTAATGTGCTTTTCAAAATATCCTTCATTTATAAATGCCGCCAGAGTGTACTGTTCAAAGTTTGAGACGGTACAGGAGTAAAATGAAAGCCTTGCATAGAATTCATTTGCCAGGTGGGCAGGAAGGACCATGTAGCTTATTCGGATGGTAGGTGTCAGGGACTTGGAAAATGTATTCATATATATTACCTTTTCGCATGCGTCTATACTGAACAGAGTAGGCAGCGGCTTACCGTTAGGACGGAACTCACTGTCATAATCATCCTCTATTATATAGCGTCCCCTTTTCTCATTTGCCCAGGCGAGAACCTCATAACGTCTGTTGGCCGGCATGGTTATACCTGTAGGGAAATGATGGTTCGGGCTGATGTGGGCTATGTCTGCTCCGGACCTTCTCAGGCCTTCTATGGTAATGCCGCTGTCATCCATGTCGGCATAGCGGCAGTTTATATGATACTGGCTGTATATCTGGGAAAGCTTCCTGTAGCCGGGATTTTCAATGCAGTACTCTCTGTCATTTCCCAGAAGCTGCACAATAAGTCCGTAGAGATACTCTGTTCCCGCTCCAACCACTATCTGGTTCGGATCAACCAGCATACCACGGAAGGATTTCAGATGATCTGCTATCGCCTGTCTAAGCTCGATTATGCCTGCGGCCAATGGGGTCTCCATAAGCTCTGCACTCTTTCCCGCCAGAACCTCTCTGGTAAGCTTCGCCCAGATAGAGAATGGAAAGCTGTCCGGAGCTATCTTATTATTTGACAGATCCATGTCGTATCTTACCGGCTGTTTTGGCAGCCTGATGTCAAGCCTTATGCGGGATTCCGTGGGAACATTTGCAATTCCCGCAATATCCGACACGTAATAGCCCTTCTTTGGGATGGTATATATATAGCCCTCACTTATCAACTGGTCATATGCATTCTGTATCGTAATGGTACTAATTCCATTGTTATTTGCAAATGTCCTTTTGGAGGGAAGCTTCTCTCCCGGTTTCAGGATTCCTTTTATTATGTCGTTTTTTATGGATTTGTATACCTGCTCATAAAGCGGTACTCCGACTTCGTTAAAGACGTATGTCAGCATTTGGGCTCCTTTATCTGGCATGTATTTTTTTATCATTTTGAGTATTTTTTTATAACCAAGCTTATTATATTATGATGGGCAGGGAAATACAACTATTTATTGGATTTCCGGTTATTTTATTAACTTTGAGATTGATTTAGGAGGTTTTATAAAATGGAAAAATCACAGTATGAATTAAATAAGGGTCTTGCCCAGATGTTAAAGGGCGGAGTTATCATGGATGTTACTACTCCTGAGCAGGCTAAGATCGCTGAGGCTGCAGGTGCTTGTGCTGTTATGGCGCTTGAGAGAATTCCTGCCGATATCAGAGCTGCCGGCGGTGTATCACGTATGAGTGATCCTAAAATGATCAAGGGTATCCAGGAGGCTGTAAGTATTCCTGTTATGGCTAAGTGCCGTATCGGTCACTTCGTTGAGGCTCAGATCCTTCAGGCTATAGAGATCGACTACATTGACGAGTCAGAGGTTCTTTCACCTGCTGATGATGTATACCACATTGACAAGACTCAGTTCAAGGTACCATTTGTATGTGGTGCAAGGGATCTTGGAGAGGCATTAAGAAGAATTAATGAAGGTGCTTCAATGATCAGAACAAAGGGCGAGCCTGGTACAGGTGATGTTGTTCAGGCTGTACGTCACATGAGAAAGATGAACCAGGAGATCAGAAAGATCACTTCAATGAGCAAGGATGAGCTCTTCGAGGAGGCTAAGCAGCTTCAGGTTCCTTATGATCTTGTTTTATATGTACATGAAAATGGCAAGCTTCCTGTTGTAAACTTCGCTGCAGGTGGTGTTGCAACTCCTGCCGACGCTGCTCTCATGATGCAGTTAGGTGCTGAGGGTGTATTCGTTGGTTCAGGTATCTTCAAGTCAGGCGATCCTGCAAAACGTGCTTCAGCTATCGTTCAGGCTGTTACAAACTTCACAGACGCTAAGCTTATCGCTGAGCTTTCAGAGGATCTTGGCGAGGCCATGGTTGGTATCAATGCAAATGAGATCAAGATAATCATGGAAGAAAGAGGTAAGTAAAATGAGAATCGGTGTACTTGCTGTACAGGGTGCATTTATCGAGCATGAGAAAATGCTTGAGAAGCTTGGTGCCACCTGTGTTGAACTGAGACAGAAATCTGATCTCGTTGATATAGACGGCATCGTCCTTCCGGGCGGTGAAAGTACCGTTCAGGGTCAGCTCTTAAGAAAGCTTGACATGTTAGACACCATCAGGGAAATGATAAAGAGCGGCACTCCTGTTCTCGCAACATGTGCAGGTCTTATCCTGCTTGCCGAGAAGCTGGCAGATGATCCTTTAAGCCACATTGCAACTCTTCCTGTCACAGTTAAGAGAAATGCATACGGCAGACAGTTATCAAGCTTCAACGCAGACGCTGACATTAAGAATATCGGAACATACCCTGTTGTGTTCATCAGAGCTCCATATGTTGCGGATATAAGCGACGGAGTTGATGTTCTGGCCACTATTGATGACCACATTGTGGCCGTTGAGTACAAGAATCAGATCGGTCTTGCATTCCATCCGGAGCTTACGGATGATACAAGGATCCATGAATATTTTCTCAGTAAGATAAACAAATAAATATAGGCTTATTGAACCATCACGAGAAAGAGGCCGTCACCTCACACGAATCAATATTCGATGAAGTGACAGCCTCTTCTTATTATATGATCTTATTTATATTTTCTTATCATATTTTCATTACATGTTTTATTGTATGTAGCAGGGAATATATTACCCCTATATCCTTTTTCACTTCTCGTCTATAAGAAAATACGTGAATTCTCCAGTATATGTTCTCTCAGTGTCCTGCATCTTTTCATGTACATCCATCAAGTACCTGTGCCCATTATCTCCCGGCATGGTGTCATAATCCGGCTCCCGGTAGTATGATTTGAAATTAATATAGCTTCCGCCAAGTTCCGAATAATCCTGTATTATGATATTAATCGGAATCGGTGTTCCATCTGCCATGGCTGCTTTGGTGGCTTCTGCATTCTCATCATATTCGCGGTCTCTCATATAATTCATAGTAAAATATCCTGTAGTTCCCGCAGGCATGTCCAGGGTATCCTCACCCACATAATCACTTAGCATTTTCACACGCAGATCCCTGCCCGATTTATTCTCGGCATAGAATATTGGTCTGGTATTTCTTTCTGCGCCAATAAAGGTTATCCTGACATCGTCATTGTCAACCAGGACCTGCTCTCTGTCATCAGTCACGGTACGCTTGTAGGTCTTATCTGTCCCATTTCCATAGAAGTCAAAATCCTCCAGCACATAATCCACCACATCCAGATCTGCCCCATTATCTCCTTCTATATAAACTATGGCTTCTGTTTTTGCCCACTCTATAGGATCCCTTCCCACATTTATTTCTGTAGGAATTCCATGGTTGTTCATATAGTTCACTGCTTTCTGCTCCGGATTGATCAGCCATGTCACAGCCACCTCCCTGTCATAGTCAAAGGCTTCATTATTGCCTGTCATAAACCTGATATCGAGATACACATTCTCGTCTGTCTTGTTCTCTACCTGATATTCGACTATGCAGTCATTTGCACTCCAGTAGCTTTCATCCAATGTCTGATTGTTCAGATTACGGCATTCGTCCGGAATGTAACCCTTGTCATATATCTTCGTGATAGTCACATTCAAGTACTCGTCATCTACCACCTGAATGTTCACTTCCTTATATCCTCCGTCTTTCGATGTGTCTGTATCATTCTTATGGGTCAGAGCTACCACTCCTGCTGCTCCACCAGCCACCACAGCTGCTGTAACTATCCCTGCAGTGACCTTGGCCTTGGTTGTGGCAAATAATACCTTTGCACCGGTTCCGGCTGCAGCTGATGCCCCGGTTCCGGCTGCTGAGGTCACGCCCGCTGACGTTGCAGTGGCTGATGTGCCTGCCACTGCTGATGCTACTGAGCCGGTCGCTGTAACTGCTCCCGCCGTTGCTCCGGTTCCCATGACTGCCGCAAATATCTTTGTTAAAACGTTCGGTACCACCAGATTCTGGGTCTCCGCATAGAACACAGCAGTAAGCAATGTGATGCCGCCTGACGAGTACAGCTTCTGGCCTGACAGATTCTCATATGCCTGAACCCCCTTCTTTATCCTGCCTCTGGCAGTACTTAATCTATAGGTCACTGTTCCTTCCGGACATTGCATGCATTCTGCGATCTCTGATATGCTCATGCCGTCAAAGTAATACAATATTATAGTCTGATACTGTACTGCTGAGAGCTCTTCCTGCATGATATCCAGAAGCTTCTTTCTCTTTTCTTCATTTATCACATAGCTCTCTGGAAGAAAATTATCATTGTTCTCCACAAGCTCTGTACCGGTCAGCTCATCAGGGAGCTGCTCAGGCTGTCTCTTTCTTAAGAAATCCCTGCACCGGTTTACTGCTATCTGGTTAAGCCATGCTACGAGCCTGTCAGGGTTCTGCAGCTGTCCCAGCCTCGTAAGTGCTGTTATATATGTATCCTGCATAACATCATAAACATTCTGTTCATTCTTCAGAAAGCTCATGCAGGTATAATATATCTGTCTGTATGTGTTCTGGTAAATAATCTCAAATGCCTGGGTGTCTCCCTCCAGCACTCTTCTCACTAATTCTGTTATCTGATCCATGTTTCTCTCCGTTCTTATGTGATATATTTGCAAAATGTCTTAAATGCAGTTCTCTCAGGTCTTATTTGTAAATAATCTCCGAATTACATTTTACATATATATAGACGAAAGGGGAAGCAGTTTTATTGGGGGTTATGTTTAATTTCATATTTTCCGAAAATTTTATAATTTAACAGGTTGACCTTTTTCCTTTACGGGATTACTCTAAAATTGCTTTAAAAGAAATATACAGAAATTTACGGAGGTGATATACATGGACAGTTGCGATAGTAATGGCAGTTACAGTTACAACAGACTTGTTCTCTGCGGCAATGCAGATAAACTAAACATGACAGTGCAACTCGTCGTATGTATACGCTGATTTGCATTTGTTTTTGTGTTGTCTTTTATTGCTGCCGGGGGTGAGCAATAAAACACATTATATCGGCTTTCATTGATAGTCGACATCCAAAAAGGAGGGCAACACAATGACAAAAATGCTTAAAAAGATTTTGAATGAAAATAATTTCTTAAATGAAATTCTCACTATTCTCCGTTCAGGAGCAGATTCCAAGACACTTAACGACAGACTTTCCGATTACCATGACAATGATATTGCGGAAGCATTTGAACAATTAAATGAAAATGAGCGCAAGGCACTGTATCCGGTGCTTGGTGCGGAGCGTATATCCGAGATCTTCAGCTACATTGAGGACCCTGACGAGTATCTCCGGGAGCTGGGAATTGATGGTGCTGCCCAGGTTCTTTCACTGATGGACTCTGACGACGCTGTTGACGCCATGGACGATCTGGATTTATCCACAAGGAAACGTCTTGTGGATCTGATGGACGACAATTCAAGCCATGATATAAAGCTGATCATGTCCTACAGCGATGACGAGATCGGCAGTCTCATGACCACCAACTACATCGTCATCAAGAACACCTTAAATGTAAGACAGGCTATGCAGGAGCTGATCTCCCAGGCAGGTGAAAATGACAACATTTCCACAGTTTATGTGACAAATAAGCACGACAAATTCTTCGGTGCCATTGATCTGAAGGATCTGATCATTGCCAGGGCTGATACCCCTCTTTCAGATATAATAATGCTGTCATATCCTTATGTATCTGACCATGCAAAGATTGACGAGTGCATTGAACGACTCAAGGATTATGCGGAGGACTCTATTCCGGTTATTGACGGTTCAAAGAGGCTTATCGGTGTCATAACTGCCGAGGATCTCATGGAGGCTTCTGATGAAGAACTGAGCGAGGATTACGCAAAGCTTGGTGGTCTCTCGGAGCAGGAAGATCTGGAAGAATCCACATTTGTCAGTGTAAAGAAGAGACTTCCATGGCTCATAATACTTCTGTTTCTGGGAATAGGCGTATCCTCTATCGTAGGAATATTTGAAACTGTGGTGGCAATCCTTCCTATAGTTATATGTTTCCAGTCCCTTATTCTTGATATGGCGGGAAATGTAGGCACCCAGTCTCTGGCGGTCACCATAAGAGTGCTGGCAGATGATCAGGTTTCTGGTGCCGATAAGCTTCGTCTTGTAACCAAGGAAATACGTATCGGCTTCTTTAACGGTCTGTTCTTAGGTATCATGGCATTTATGTTTATCGGTGGATACATCTGTATCTTCAAGCACAATCCTGTCCACTACGCCTTCCTCATATCAGGCTGCGTCGGACTGTCCCTGATAGTTGCCATGGTGATATCAAGCCTTGTGGGGACTCTTATCCCTATCTTCTTTAACAAGATCAAGATCGACCCGGCAGTGGCTTCAGGTCCCCTTATCACCACCGTAAATGACCTTGTGGCAGTCATCTCCTACTATGGTCTTGTATGGATATTGCTTATTAATGTGCTTAATATGGGTGGATGAAATATAAAAGGACTAATTATTTTTACTCTTCTTTACTGTTTTATCAAGAGTTTTGCACATAACTCCTTGCCATAACATCAAAAACCCCAGGACATAAGTCCTGGGGTATAATATACTTCGAATCGTTCTGCGACGTTCCAAATTGTATAAATAATTATCTCTTTGAGAACTGTGGAGCACGACGAGCTGCCTTTAAGCCGTACTTCTTTCTTTCCTTCATTCTTGGATCTCTTGTGAGGTAACCAGCCTTCTTTAAAGTTGGTCTGTACTCATCTGAATCAGCCTGAAGTAATGCTCTTGAAATACCGTGTCTGATTGCACCAGCCTGACCTGTGAATCCGCCACCCTTTACATTAACTAATACGTCGAACTTGCCGTCTGTGCCTGTAGCAACAAGTGGCTGTCTAACGATAACCTTTAATGTATCAAGACCGAAATACTCGTCCATATCCTTCTTGTTGATTGTGATCTTACCAGTACCAGGAGTGATATATACTCTGGCAATGCTGCTTTTTCTTCTTCCTGTTCCGTAGAACTTAGTTGTCTTAGCCATTTACGTTATCCTCCTTCTTAGTACTTAATCTCTAAAACTTCTGGCTTCTGAGCCTGATGATTGTGCTCTGGACCTGCATATATATGAAGCTTTGTGATCATGCTTCTTCCAAGTGGTCCCTTTGGAAGCATTCCCTTAACTGCTAAACGAATAACATCCTCTGGCTTCTTAGCCATCTTCTCTTTTAAAGTTGTCTCTTTCATTCCACCAACATAATCTGAGTGGTTGTAGTAGATCTTCTGATCCATCTTCTTACCTGTAACCTTGATCTTGTCAGCGTTTACAACTATTACATAGTCACCTGTATCAATGTGAGGTGTAAATGTTGGTTTGTTCTTTCCTCTTAAAATGCTTGCTATCTCTGAAGATAAACGTCCTAAAGTATGTCCTGTAGCGTCAACTACATACCACTTTCTCTCTATTGTTGATG
>OLOA01001481.1_pt1 | contig 23258 bp, 18 predicted proteins | sample 1672201 | NCBI WGS metagenome assembly OLOA01 (sample SAMEA3136658, study PRJEB25190) | human gut metagenome
CGTTTTGTGCGTGATAAATACGGCGATCGGAATTAAGACTGTGACGGCAGATCATGCCCTTGCCCCCGATCCGGATAATCCGAGAAATCCGGGGAGAGCACCGAACGGCAGATACCGTCCGACACTTCGAAAAGATCGCAGATCAGAATTCCTTTTGCGAAAAGCGCGGTGTACAAATCGTTGTAGGAGAAAAGCTCGGGGGAAAGTATTTCATGCCCGGTGCATAGTATCAGCTTTGAAACATCGCGTGACCTGCACTGCTTTGTGAGAAAGTCTTCAAACAGTATCGGACGGCATCCGCCGCCGCGCGATATCACCGCATGACCCGCCGCACGCCGCTCATCCGTCAGAAATACCGCTCCGGCTGTGTCGTTTCTTCCGATCAGAAGATGCGCGTATATGCCCGCGCTTTCGGGAGTGACGAGCCGCACTCCGCGGAGCTTCTCAAGCTCGCATCGCCTGATTATGTCGTAGATCAGATCAAGTTCACCGGGGCGCGTTCCGACCGCTCCGGCGCTCATCTGCGCCTCGAACCTCTGCGCGGCTTCTTGCCGATGCTTTTGTATGTCGAAGGTACGAAATCCTTTTTCTCCGGTGTGATGTTTCTCATGGGGTACGGGTTGTCCGTGAGCTCGCAGAGCAGATCGCCCGTAAGCCACTCCACGTCGGAAAGGAGAAGCTTTTCCTCATATGAGCAGAAGGAGATCGCAACTCCGGGCATTCCGGCGCGTCCCGTTCTTCCGATGCGGTGTACATAAGTTTCCGCTTCCTGAGGAAGATCGTAGTTTATTACAAGCGGAAGCTCGTAGATGTCGATTCCGCGCGCCGCAATGTCGGTGGCGACCAAAACGCGAACGCGGTGATCCTTGAAGTTCTTGAGCGCCGCCTGACGCGACCCCTGGGATTTGTCTCCGTGGATCGACGCGGTTTTGATCCCGTCCTTTGAAAGAAGCCGCTGCAGGCGGTCCGCACCGTGCTTTGTTCTCGTGAATACAAGCACCGACGCGACGGGGCTTTTCTCGAGAATGTACTCAAGCAGATCCTTTTTGTGCTCCCGATCGACGAAATATACGAACTGGCGGATCGTATCTACGGTCGAGCCCGCGGGCGCAATGTCGATCCGGTGAGGCTCCTTCAGCATTTCGTTTGCAAGCTCGGCAATGTCCGGCGGCATGGTCGCCGAGAACATCAGCGTCTGACGGCTGTCGGGCGTTTTCTTTACAATGCGGCGTACATCGTGGATGAAGCCCATGTCAAGCATACGGTCCGCCTCGTCGAGAACGAGGACGTCTATCTTGGATATATCGACAAGCTTCTGCCCCATGAGATCCCAAAGACGACCGGGCGTGGCGATGAGGATATCGACACCCTTGGCGAGCGCGTCCTCCTGCGGCTTCTGTGACACTCCGCCGAATACGACCGCACAGCGCAGCTTGAGATGCCTGCCGTATGCGGTGAAGCTTTCGTGAATCTGGAGTGCAAGCTCGCGCGTCGGAGTTATGACGAGCGCGGATATCTTGCGCTTTTCCGCACCTGCGGGACGTTCTGCGAGACGCTGAAGTATCGGTATCGCAAACGCCGCGGTCTTGCCCGTTCCCGTCTGCGCACAGCCGAGAAGATCGCGTCCTTCCAATACAACGGGAATTGCCTCTGCCTGTATGGGGGTCGGCTCGGAGTATCCTTCTTCGCCGAGCGCGGAAAGAATATGTTCGTTTAAGTTGAGTTCCGAAAAATCCATTAAAATGCCCTTCTTTTGTGAATCCTGCTGTCTGCCGTGCATCCTTTTCGCCGCGGCGGAAAGGATCGCGGAAAAAACGTATGATGCCGAAAAAACATCACTGTTTCCGCCGCACGAAAGTTATCCCGATTATTTTATCACATTATAAGTTACTTTGTCAACCTGAGATGCGATGTCTTTGGATTTTCAATTGCAAATAAAATGTTTTTATTTGCTTTGCAAAGTAGAGATTTTTTCGATTAAGTTGTCATTTGATATACCATTGCCGCTGTGACAATCTTCACTCTCAGATGTTAAGGCGTATTCATTTGAAACGGGATCGTACCATATCGTCAATATATTTGAGTCCAGCTTTTGCATTCTTTTTAATTCACGAGAGGCTTTGTAAATATCAGTTTCCAAATAATTCTGTGGTAGTAAAGTCATTTCTTCTTTTGGCTCATATATTGTTAATGAGATTGTAGGATCGTTTTCTAGCATGTTTTGGTATTTCAAATATAAATTTGGAGCGCGATCTTTTAATAGCTCTGGTATACTAGGATATATAACTTTTTTAATAATGTTTTTTGCCCAATACCCTGTGACTTTCAGATCAATGGGATTGACATATACATGATTAAAGAAGTCGATGTCTATTATACAACCATGAATACTGCCATCTCCTCCGAATTTTTTTATTTGTTCTGCAATACTAATTTGAAAAGCTGAGTATTTATTAAGAGGAGTTTGTAGTGATAATATTACAGAGTCCATTCTTTCGAAATAATAGTTAATGCTTTGGATATTTAGTTTTCTTAATGCACCACCATTCATGATAGAATATGAACCGCTCTGTCCCTTATAAATAAAACAATAATATTTTTGCTTTTTCAGCATATAAATAGTACCGTTTTCTCTCGTGAAGGTTATCGAAATATTTTTACCACGATAAAAATCGTTGTATTCTTGGCGGGTTATTTCATATATACCATCTTTGTAATCGAAAAAATAATCATATTCGCCGTCAAGTATAAAACTTTTTAAATGTGGGTCATCATATTTATAACCAATTTGATTATCTGCATACAAACGAGTCACGCCATCGTCAAAAAATATATTTTTATGTGTATGTCCATTAACATATACAAAGTTAGGTTGATAAATGCTATCTGCACACCAATTTTCTTTTGGCATGTGTGTAAATATTACGGTGTTTTTTCCTTTTAGAACAGTACATAATTTGTTATACAATTCTTCGGTTTTCTTACTCTCTAAGATTTCATTTTCTCTATCAAGGGCATTTCGGTATATTCCGTTTTTGGCGTTGAATTCTTCATTATATCCAGAAAACCCCAAACAACCCAAAATGACAACTCTCGAACATCTTAGCTTTTCTGCTAAGAGATCGTTACTTTGGCTAATTAATTCGGCATATGGTATTATTCCTATTTGATTAGACTCATTTTTATAAAAGAGATCATTTTGTAATAAATGCATGTTATGTGTCAATAATAAGTCTCTATATTTTTGAGTGATTTCGTTTACTGATAATTCAGGAAAACTCCATAATTCATGATTGCCGAGAATGAAAACAACTTCCATTTTTTCATAGGTAGGATGATAATCATAGTATCGATCTATTTCTTCTCTGAGTAATTTTACGAATAACTCAAAAAATGTGAAATCAGATGATACATCTCCACCGATGAGCAATAGGTTACCACTTTCTCTCACTAGGGTCACCATTATTTGCTTAATGACTAATATGATATCGTCGTTTGATTTGCATCCGAAGTTTTTAATTTTGTGCATTAAGTGTAGATCGGAAATATAATGAATTCTCTGATCGGTATCAAAGTAGTGCTTTCCTTTAATATACGATTCATACGTTAAAGCATCTTTATAACTGAAAGGCTCTCGTGATGTTTGCAATGACTGTAGGGTGGTTTCTTCATTTTTTGATATTCCCTCAAATGATTGAATAAGGTTTTTATTATAATGACATGTAACATATGCTATGTTGAATTTTTCACATAAATTACTTGGAATTTGAGTATTTTCCCAATTAATGTTTTTTGCCTTTGCGATGTTTTTTAGCCCATCACATAGAAGTAAATTGGCATATGACAAGTCTCCTTTTAGGAATGCAAGAAAATCAAAGAAATAGTCGAAGCGATGACTATTCTTTTTAATAACATTATTATTTGAGTCATACCAAAGCTGGTTGACATAAAAACTTCCATCTGCATAGTTTTTTTGTATTTTATAATCCAAATTCATATTTTATTGGGAGGAAGTTTTGTTGTTTTGCTGTCAATAATAAAATTTGAAAAATCAACATTTAAAAATATTGCGCCCGATAAATCACAGTTTCTTAAATCGCCGTTTCTATAGGCAACAAATTCGTCAAATGTTTCAAAGTAATGATAGACACTGTCTATGTAACATCTTTTTCTAATTCCTTGGCAGTCAATGTACTGATACATTGACATTTTTTCACAAAAATAATGAGTCGACTTGTCAAAATACCCTTCTACATCAATTTCGATTTTATTTTCTTTTAACGACGAAACGAATTTTTTCAAGTTTCTTTTGTGACTGCAAATTGTTTGTTGGACACCGACTGAATAGTCATAGTTGGCTAATACATCATCTGGATTATAAACAAGACATAGTCCTTGGATAATTCTATTTTCAAGATACCCACCCGATGACATATACTTCATAAGAGCATTGAACTTGGTTTCATCGTGAATATTGTTGAAAACATATTGCCAAAAGAAAAAAATCAAGTTTACACCAGGCAAAGGAAATGATTGATAGGTGCGAACAAAGGACGTAATTTCTCGGCATGTTTTGCAGTTATTAAATTTTTCAACGGCTTCTTTTATTTCACTTTTCATATTTTCTATATTTTCATAGACAGAAACTTCTTCCTGGGAGCCTTCAAGTATATAGTCGTCTATGTTTTTTGATATAAAGCATTTCCTTCTTTTTAGCTTTCTTAAATTCAAATTCATTGATTTTGAAAAAGAGTCGGAAAATTTGTATTGATAATAACAAGCATTTTCATATATGTCGCCTTCAAGATAATTGTAATATTCTTGAAAGTCTTTGAATGTTCTTTTGGGTGAGTACAGTACTTCGAAGTCTCGGCTTAGTAGTTCTTCCTCAACGAAGAAATCTTGATTAATAACATCAAACCCACGGAGAGTAGTTTTTCTTATTCCGAGTTCTCGTTCAACTCTTAAAATATTTATGTCTGATGCAAATTCTATAGGAATCTCTCTAATGGACAAGCGATTATTTTTTAATTGTCGTATTATTTTTTTGATTTCTGGCTTTATCGGGTTACGCTTAGTTAACTTGGTGCTTTTTGCTTTTTCCATATCTTCCTCTTTCACAAGTGTTTTTGATGTATTAAAAATATTATAGATATTTTGACCGTTTTATTTATGATAGCATGTTTTTTAAAATTTGTAAAGTATTGCTCAGGCGAAGATAATCAAGAAATTGCTTCAAAACACAGTATACTTGCGTTTTCATTTTTTCTTTGTTATAATATGCTTACAGACATCTCTACCGAATTCGGAGGTATGATTTCATGAAACACGGAAAAATTCTGTCCGCACTCCTGAGTGCGGCGATTCTTTTCGGAGCGGTGCTTTGGGTTCCGGTCTCGGGCGCGGACAAGGCATTGACTCTGAAAGCGGAGTCGCGGCTGACTCTCGACCGTGAGGCGGGCTGTATTCGCGGAATCTACGGCGAGGTTACGGCGGACGACCTTGCCGCGGAATTCGATGACGGCGCAGTCGTTGCCGTGGATGATCGTGTTCTCGGCGGCGGCGATCTTGTTCCGTCCGAAGCCGTTGTACGGCAGGGCGAGGATGAGCTTCGGGTGATAATCTACGGTGATGTAAACCGCGACGGCAAGATAAATGTTCGCGACATTATTCTGCTGCTGCAGAAGGTCGCCGGATGGGATGTTTCGGTCGATGTTTCGGCAGGCGATGCCGAGGCGGACGGAAAAATCTCCTTGGCTGATGTAATAGCCGTGATCAGATGGGCTGCGGGCTGGGACGTAATACTCGGCGAGGCAGTTTACCCCGCTGTGGATTTCGAGCTTGTCGATTTCTCGGTCGTTGTGCCGTCTGAGACGGACAACTTTGAGAATGAGGCTGCACGGCTTCTCTGCACGGCGTTTGACAGCGTCTACGGCACGACGAAGGGAAACGATCGCATAATTACCGACAAGAGCACGGCAGAATTGGAGATCATTCTCGGCGACACCTCGCGCGCAAAGTCGAAAAAGGCTGCAGCGGGACTCGGGGAGTTCGACTGGGTTTATGATGTGCAGACGAAAAAAAGCATCGTTATCAATGCCGGAGACAGCGCCGGACTTTACGAGGCGGTGAGTGCGTTCCTGTGGGACAGCTTCGGCTATGTGAACAAGTACAACCGACTCGGCTCGTATGTTAAGTGGACCGGCAGTGAATATGTGACGGTCGAGGCAACGAAAAACGTAACGTCGGGAACGCGCCGTCTTTATTCGCATAAGACTGTGTGCGAGGAGCTGACGCTTGACGGCATCCCTGTCGAGGAGTACACTGTTTTTTCGTCAAATCCCGGTAACGGAATGGCAGCTTTTCTCGCCCGCAGTATAAAAAAGGCTTGCGGCAAGGATGTGAGTATTGCCGATTCCGCGGGATATAACGGGGGAAAAGCAATATTCGTAAAATGCGGCAGTGATGAGCACGATCCCGAGATAGGGACGAACACATTTATAATTTCAGCCGATGATGACAAAATCATCATTGATGCAATTACGGAGAACGGGATTCTCTTCGCCATCCGCACATTTGCGGCGAAATATCTCTCGGAATTCGGAGAGGCAAAGTCGGATGCGTCCATTCCCGCACGAACGCTGTACGGTGTTGATTCAAATCTGCTCGAGCTGACGGCGCGTGACAGCAGCGTTTACGAGGACGGCTCGGAGTATGCACAGCTTGAGTATACCGATGCACACGGCATGCCGGTCAAGGCGTATCTTTTGACCGTGCCGAACGGCGCGTCGCGTATAGTTATGGGTACGCCGGACGGAGATAAGGTTTCCGGCGTCAGCGCAACGGTCCGCGAGCAAATGGAGAGCGAGATCGCATCAGGCAATGATATTTTCTTCGGCATCAATGCGGACTTCTTCCATATAGAATCCGATAATTCACCGCAGGGACTTTGCGTTAAGGACGGAAATATCCTTAAGCAGAATAACGAAAACCGCCCGTGGATCGCCGTGATGAAGGACGGAACTCTCGACTGCGGAATCGCGGGCGAGGCGAGGGCTAAGATTTCAAATATGCAGACAGGCTTCGGAGCATCGCACGTCCTGCTCCGCCGCGGCACGGTTTACCAGAACGGACAGGGCACGCCGTTCGGTGAGATCCGCCACCCGAGAACCGCAATGGGCTACGATGATAACGGATGCGTGTACCTGATAGTCGTAGACGGCAGACAGCAGGAGGTGTCAAACGGCGCATCGCTGCTCGATTTGTCGCTCATGCTGAAGGAACTCGGCGCAACGTATGCCGTGAATCTCGACGGCGGCGGATCGTCCACGATGATAGAGAACGCCGGCGGCGAACTTGTTGTGAAAAACAGCCCGTCCGACGGAGCGCTTCGCAGCGTATTCAACTCTGTTTTGATTACAAAATGAGCGGTGTGTTCGACTGCCTTGCGCGGAGCGGCTTTGCCTTTTGGGCATCGCCGATCTGCGGGGCAGACGGCGCGGTGATCGGATGAAGATGATCAAAAGATCACACTTCGTGATTCCGCTTACCCGATCAGCCTCCATTTACTTGTCGGAATCATCTGACAAAAGCGCGTTTCAGGCGCTGCTTTGCGACAGGGCAAAATGCAGTCCGAAAATATTTTTCCGAAAGGTGATTTCCAAGGTATCAATGCCTTAAAAGGCATCTGAATACAATTTGATTAAGAAAGGTGTGGTCTTTATGAGGATGAATCGTGTATGGAGGGTTCACGCTTCCTAACCCTCCGAATCAATTATTTGGAGGAAATCAAATGGAAAACCAAATCACCATCCGTGAAGCAGTCACGGAAAACGACGTTGCCGCATTTTGGGAGCAGCTTCATGCCTATCATAAGCGGGACATTTTCCCCGACTCCGATGACGACGAGCTTGAATACTTTCTCGGCTCCGAATATCATGACCGCATAATTGAAATTTACAGCCGCCCAAAGGATCGCTGCTTCTTCCTGTTCTTCCAGCGGGACGGACGTGATATCGGATTCGCTATGCCTGTGATCTTCACTTCCGAGGACGGCAAGTGCTTCATCATGGAATACTGCATCTATCCGGAATTCCGCGGAAACGGAACCGGAAAGGAATGTGCCGGGGTGCTGCTTGATTGGGCAATCGACCGCTATAAGAAGCCGTGGAGCGAGCAACTTCCGGAGAACGACAGACTTACCGTAAACGGTACAACCTATGTTCACTGGTACGATTGCATCACCGATTATATTCTCTAATGAAACTACAAGGCAGGGCTCATAACCCTGCCTTGTTTTCCACATTTTTTCCATGAAATGTTTTAGCAGCAACAAGAGGAATAACATTTGACAATACATTTGATACCAATTCTGAATGAATCATATTAGTTAATGCCTCTGGTCTTTTCATGATGTCAGGGTTTAACAATTTTATAGCATATTCTCCTTGGTCTGTACTCACATGGTACATTTTATGCATCAAACCACCTGTTACTAACTTGGGTTCTTCTATTATTTTGCCTAAAGCATATTTTATACATAATTCAGTTATCTTCATAAATTCGTCTCCGTAATCAATTTGGGTTATATTCGAAATCAAAACAACTCATCCAACAAAATATAATACCTGAACTTGTCATAATCCATATCCAGTTCCAATTCCTCTAATAACATTTGATGTGTAAAATCAAAATATTTCTTTCCTCCGTTGTAATGTCCTGCAAAATTGTGATCCAAACTTCTTAACGCAATGGCAATATCCTGCCATCTATCTGCAGGTCCCATTTTGCCAAGATCGATAAATCCACTAATCCTATTGTTTTCAACAAACACATTTGGTAAGCAGAAATCTCCATGAGTAAAAACAATATCTTCTTTGGGGCGATTTGTCTCCAGCCAACTTATTAATTCTTCCGGATCTCTGAATCCTCCTGCTCCAAATGTTTCAGGCTCAACATTATCCATATCAACAAGGTTGTTTTCCACATTCCATCTGGCTTGTTTTAATTGTTCCTCCAACCTGCTGGTTCGAAATGGACATTTCGTTACATCAACTTTCCATAACGTTCTTAAGCCTTCTGCAACACATCTGATTAACTGTTTGGGATTATTTAGATATTCTTCATCACATAGCATTTTTCCTGTTATTCGTGTCATTAGCGTATACGCTGTTCCATCTTCCACGTAATATACCGGAATACCGGGAACCGGAACCTGTCCATCCAGCCATGCAACAATATCTTTCTCATTTTTAGTTTCCTCAGATTCAGCTTGTATCTTTAATACATAATCTGGATAAATCAGCACTTCCGAATCAGACATTCCCACATTATTGCTATATGAAGATTGATTTCCGACTATTTCTAATATTTTGTCTGGAATTTTTCTATTCATCTTATACTCCCTTACAATCAAATAAAATAAAGATCCGCATACACTCCATAATGATCACTCGCAGCATATCCACTTTTTTCTGAAATAGTTCTCCCAAATGTCTCACATTTTTCTAATATAGGAAGATCCATCGGATATGTGTTTCTAACTAATATCCTGTCATATCGTCTACTTACTTCTATTGATTTTAATCCTTTCCATCTGGGATTAGATTTTATATCAAGTGTATTATCAGTCGCTATATTATGGCGTTCTGCATATGCCTCAGCTAAATCGCACCAATTTTTTCCGCAATCACGTCCTTTTAAGGTCAGTTCCCCTAATAAAAACTGGTTTACACCCGATCTTTCTGAACAATTAAAATCACCCAAAAAAATTACATAGTCAGATGAAATACCTTCAATCTTTTCCATTACATTTAAAACAACCAATTCTCGATTTACTGCACTATCCCAAGGTAAATGAGTATTAATTAAAAGTAAAGTCTTATTCTGAATTTCTATCTTAGCAAATATACAATTTTGATCATATTCAAAACTCTTAATTGAATATCTACTTAGAATACTTAATCCTTCTTCCTCGTTTGCATGTTCATGAAACACAGCAAATTGATACCTACATCTTTCCACTAAATCCTGATGCGCTGCTTTGTTAGGTACTTCTTGTAAGCAAATAATATCCGCACTGATTTTAATTATTTCTTCTATCAATTGCTGTTTTCGTTCTGGCATACCTATTGCGGAATTCCATATGTTATAAGTCGCTATTCTCACTATTATCCCTCCGACATATCATATACAATATCAGAAATCTATTCATACTCTAATACACACTCGCCATCTAGAGACTTTATCATCTCTAAACAGCCTTTTTTTTACTCCTTTACAACAAAAGACACTCTATACAAAACAAAATGTAGATATTTCTCTTTTTTATTTCATCTGAAAATACCTCAACGCATCCTCAATCGCCTTTTCCTTATCCTTCGGACACTGTGGTTGCATCTCATCTTCTGATTTCGGTTTATTATAGTTCTCCCTCTCAATAATGCCGCACTTCTTCTTAACCTGTGCAATATAGAGATTCGTCACCTTCATCCCGTCATTATGCTCCGCCACATACTTCTTTATCTCCTCATATGTGGCCTTGCTCTCAGCAGAAGTGATATCCATCTCATCCATATCAAGTTTCACATTCACATGATGTTTTGCCTCATGAAGTTTGGACAATAAACATACCGTCTCGACGTGCGGGGCGCGGGGGAACATGTCCGCGCAGATCATGCGCCCGATCGAATACGATCCGCCGAGGCGTCCGATGTCGCGCGCGAGCGTTTCCGGATTGCACGATACATACACGATCCTGTCCGGTCGGGCTTCAAGAAGAAGCGCGGCGGTCCTGTCCGAAAGCCCGGCACGCGGCGGATCGACCACGCAGCACGACAGATCGCGCAGCCTCTCCGGATATGCTCCGGCATCTCCGCAGAGAAATTCCGCATTGCCGATACCGTTTTCGGCTGCGTTTTTCGCGGCGGACGCGACGGCGCTTTCATTTATTTCGATTCCCGTTACGCTGCATTTCGGGAAGGCTTTTCCGAGCATGAGGGCGAACATGCCGCCTCCGCAGTACAGATCGGCGATGCGCGCACCCGGCGCGGGAGCGGCGAATTCGCATACAACACGGCACAGCTCGGCGCAACCTTCGTTATTTACCTGAAAGAACGACGCGGGAGATACGGAGAACGTTATGCCGCGCACGGTGATCGCAAGTTCGCGCACACCCCGTATGTGCGTGAATACCGCGCCGGGCAGAGAAGGCTCACGGTCCGCGGCATATACGGATACGACTTCGGGAAAGCTGTCGGAAAGAGATGCGGCGAGACCTTCGATCTTGTCGGGATCGGCGTTTGCGCCTGCCGCACAGAGCATTACCGCTCCGCCGTCTCCGATGCGGAGAAAGAGCGAGGGGAGCGCGAGGGAGCGCTCGGCGAAGTACGACGCGCAGAAAACGCGCAGCCGATCGAATATTTCGGGGATTATCGCGCACCGACCGCTTTCGGGATATACCGGACGATGGCTTTTCCCGGCGAAATATGCGAGAGAATTTCCCGAAGCGTGGAATACGGCTTTGTTGCGGTACGCCTCGGGCGAGGTCGGGATCACCTCTTCCGGCTCCGCCGTGATTTTGTGCCGCCTGAAAGCCTGAATCACGGCGCGCCGCTTGATCTCAAGCTCATGCTCGTAGGTTATGTGGCGGAGCGTGCATCCTCCGCATTCACCGAACGCATCGCAGCCGTTCGGACAGCGGTGCTCGGACGGAGATACGAGTTCCCGCATTTCAGCGGTAAGATAATTCTTTCCGCCGCCGTTTATTTCGGCATCGCAGATGTCTCCGTCCGCCGTGCCGGGGATGAAGATCACGGCGCCGCTTTTGCCGCGCGTGATCCCCGCTCCGTTTATGTTCATGTCCGTGATGTTGTAGCGCTTCACAGCTTTCCTCCGGGAAAACGCGCCGAATGCATCGGCGCGTGTGATGTCCTTCGGCACAGCCATGCCGAGGACGGTTTAATAAAATTATATCCCAAAAGAAAGCGCGTGTCAATTATTTGCGGGAAAAGAGCTTTACCGCACTCTGTATCGGTATTACCGATGCGGCGATGAGCACGGCGAGTGCGGCATCGCGCGAGGACAGCGGAACGCACCGTATTGCGCTTCCGCCGAACTCGACGAGCGCGAACTGTACGGCGGAGGCAAGCGCCATTATGAGAATGAACGCCGGATTTTTCGATATTCCGGAGAGAAGGTTTATCCTGTCGGTGCGGACGCAGAAGCTCGTGAAAATTCCCATGAATATGATTATCACGAAAAATACCGTCAGATAGTACAGATCGGATACGTCGGGGAAAAGCGAGCGGAAGGCGGGCAGCTTCAGAAACATCAGGCATACCGCCGTCATGAACGAGGACGAAAGGAGTATCCTTGCAAGCATCGGCGGAGTGATAAGCCCCTGGGAGCGCGGCACGGGCGCTTCGCGCAGATAGCGCGGATTCGGCGCTTCCCCGGCGAATGCGAGAGCGCCGAGCGTATCCATTATCATGTTGATCCAGAGCATCTGCACGACGGTCACGGGCGCGTCGATGCCGATGAACGGACCGATGAATGACACCGCCGTGGCGCACAGATTCATGATTAGCTGGAATGTTATGAATTTTCTTATGCTTTTGAATATCGTTCTCCCGAACAGAACCGCGTTTACGATGGAGCGCAGGCTCGAATCGAGGATCACGATGTCCGAAGCGGCGGAAGCGACCTCGCTTCCCGAGCCCATTGCAAATCCCACATCCGCCGCACAGAGCGACGGCGCATCGTTCACTCCGTCACCCGTCATGCCCGCGACAAGTCCCGCGGATTTCGCAAGCTCGACAAGCCTCAGCTTGTCGGAGGGCAAGGCACGCGATACGACGTTCAGACGCGGGATAAGCTCGGTAACCTCGCCGTCGCTCATCTCGCGCAGAGCGTCGCCGCTTATGCACACGCCGCCCTCGGTGAGAATACCGCATTTCCCGGCGACGGAGGCGGCGGTCTGTGCACCGTCGCCCGTCATCATTACGACCTGTATCCCCGCCTTCTGCGCATCGCGCACGGAGCTTTGAGCGTCTTTTCTCACCCCGTCGCATATCTCCGCGATGCCGAGAAACGTAAGATCGGGAAATTCTCCCTTCATTATGCGTCCGCACATATCCCCCGGCGCGGAGCACAGCATTATCACACGCCCGGAGGCGGAGAGGGACGATACGAGATCGCGTATGCGGGATATGTCAGCCGGAGTCATTGCCGATCTTTTGCCTCCGCGGCGTATGCGGGATACATGACCGAGCAGTATCTCGGGCGCGCCGCGCACGACGGTGACGCTTTCTCCGTTTATGCGGATTCCGGCGGCGCTGCACCTGCGCGAGGATTCGAACGGAACCTTTGCGAAGGTTTCGGGCGGCGTCATCGAATCGGCAAAAGCGCAGAATGCCGTGTCGGTCTGGTTTCTGCCGGACGAGGGGGCGGGTGAGAGAATGCACCCGAGCATCTCTCCGTCCCGGACAAACGCATTTCCGGACGGGTACTCTCCGTCGGGGGTTATGATGCGCGAAAGAGACATTTTTCCTTCGGTCAGCGTGCCTGTTTTGTCGCAGAAGAGGATTCCGAGGTTTCCGCTTGTCTCTATTCCCACCATTCGGCGAACGAGCACGTTTTTCTTTATCATGCGGTTCATGTTTGAAGAGAGAACGACGGTGATCATCATCGGAAGTCCCTCGGGAACTGCGACCACGAGAACCGATATTGCAAGCGTCAGCGCCGAAAGACATTCCCCGGCGGTGAAGCGCGCGTCGGAGAGCCGCGCGAGCATGACGGAAAGAGACATTCCCGAATCGATGAAGAACGAGTTGAAAAGATACGCTCCCGCCACGAGGAAAGCCGCGATATATCCGATGAAGCTGATCTTCTTTGCAAGCTCTCCGAGCCTGTTTTTGAGCGGGCTTTCCGTTTTGTCCGACTGAACCTTCGCGGCGACGGAGCCGAAATATGTGCTTTCTCCGACCTTTATGCAAAGCATGAAGCCTTCGCCGGATATGATGGCGCAGCCGGAGAAAACCTCGTCGTCCTTTTCGGGATTTCCGGTGAACGTGTCGGGCGCAAAGCTGCCCGCCCCGCGTGCGCGGGACTTCTTTTCAATGTGCCTGCTCTCGCCGGTGAGCACCGACTGATCGCATTTTACCGTCCCCGCGATCATGATTCCGTCGCACGGGACGATCTCGCCGCCGCATATCTTCACGATGTCTCCGACGACGATATCGCTCTGCGCACACCGCACAAGCTTTCCTTCGCGCACAACTCCGAAATATTCTTCGCTCCGCGCGTTGAGACGCTCGAACGCGCCCGATGCGGAGTGCTCGAAAACCGCTGAAATAAACGTGGAGACGAATACCGCGGCGAGAATTCCGCCGATCTCGATCCAATTTATGTCCCGCAGATTCAGAAGAATGTTCACCGCGCACGCCGCAAGCAGGATTCTTATTATCGGATCGCCGAAATTCGAAAGAAAGCGACGCGTGAGGGAGGTGCGCCCCTTCTTTTCAAGAGTGTTTTTTCCGTATTTCAGCGCACTCCTTCGGACTTCGTCCGCGCCGAGCCCGCGCTCGATGGAGTACGTTATCACATCCCTGCGGATGCGTTCTTTTCGCTTGCCGGATATGCCGGAGGATACAAAGCATTCGTTCATGTAAAATATAAACTCCGATACGTGTTTCGTTTGTTTTCCGTCTCTAAAATATATTCCGCCGATATGCGGAATATTAATAACGCGTAAGAAACGCCCTTTTTTCGCGTCGGCTTTTATGTCAAAATAAATTGTCGGACGAAAAAAGTGACAAAATGATAAGATAATCTCCTATAAATATTCAAATTTGAATGGTAAAATTTATACATTAAATCCAATCGGAATTTAAAAATCGGAGGTAAGAGCTTTGATAGAGGTCAGACACCTGACGAAAAAGTACGGTCCGAACACGGCGGTGGACGATATCAGCTTCACCGTTGAAAAGGGACGTATCTACGGATTTCTCGGTCCGAACGGAGCGGGAAAATCAACGACAATGAATATAATATGCGGATGCCTTGCGGCGACCGACGGCGAAGTTATCGTTGACGGTCACGACATTTACGAGGAGCCTCTCGAGGCGCGGAAGCGGATAGGATATCTTCCCGAGATTCCGCCGCTCTACAACGACATGACCCCGAAGGAATACCTCAGCTTTGTGGGACGCGCAAAGAAGATCCCCTCCGCAAAGCTCTCCGAAGCCGTGGAAAACGTAATGACAAAGACCGCGCTCCACGGAGTCGCAGACAGACTTATACGCAATCTTTCAAAGGGATACCGCCAGAGAGTCGGTATCGCGCAGGCGATCCTCGGCGATCCCGAGATAATCATTCTCGACGAGCCGACCGTCGGACTTGACCCGATGCAGATAATCGAGATACGCGATCTCATCCGCGAACTCGGCAAGGATCACACGGTAATACTTTCGAGCCACGTCCTCCCCGAGATATCCGCCACCTGCGATTACGTTATCGTGATCGCTCACGGCAAGATCGTGGCTTCGGATACCATGGAAAACCTCAACCGCAGCTTCTCCGAGACCGAGGTCATAAAGCTTGAGGCGCGCGCGCCGCTTGCCGACGTGAAGGAGATCGTCTCGACCGTTCGCGGCATTGAAAACGTAAGCTTCACCGAGATCCCCTCTTCCGTAAAGTGCGACGTCGAGGTGAAATCCGGCAGCGATATCAGAGAGGATATATTCCGCGCCTTTTCTTCGGCGGGAATACCGCTTCTCAGACTTGAGTCGAACAGCCTCAGCCTTGAGGATATCTTTATAAAGCTTGTGAACGAGGAGCATATGGAGTTTTCCTCCGAAGATGCGGAGAACGCCTCCGAAGGCGCGGCTTCTTCTGCGGACGGCGCACGGAGCGAGGAAGAATATTCCCCGTATTACGAGACCGCACCGAAAAGATCAAAGAAGAAAAACAGGGAAGAGACCGGGGAGTATTCCTCCCTTTTCGGAGACGGCTCCGGAGAAAAGGAGGACAAATAAATGACGGCGATATACAAACGCGAGCTGAAAAGCCTGTTCTCCGGCATGATTGCACCGGTGTTTATGGCGTTTCTGCTCCTTATGGCGGGAATATATACCTGCAGCGTGAACTTTGGAGCGGGATATCCGGAGTTTGAAAGAGTTATATCCGGAATATCGTTTATTTTCCTTATAATCGTACCGATACTGACAATGCGCTCGTTTTCCGAGGAGCGCGCGGCGAGAACGGATCAGCTTCTTTATACTCTTCCGATAAGAACCTCCGCTGTCGTCGCGGGCAAGTACCTTGCGATGGTCACGGTTCTCGGAATCTCAACGCTGATACTCTGCCTCTATCCGCTCATCCTTTCCGTGTACGGCGATGTGTATTTCGTCACCGCATATGCGTCGATATTCGCATTCTTCCTCGTCGGATGCGCCCTTATTGCGATCGGAATGTTCATATCCTCCCTCACCGAAAGCCAGGTGATCTCGGCGGTCCTCACGCTCGGCGTGTTCATACTCCTTTACCTTATGAACAATATCAGCGCGATGATCCCCGATTCGACCGCCGCATCGTTTGCGCTCTTCATTCTCCTGTGCATTGCGGCAGCGCTGCTCATCTATGTCATGACCAAGAACGCGGTAACATCCGCCGCGGTCGGCACGGTTCTCGTGGTCGCCGCAAGCATCGTTTATGTCGTGAAATCGTCTCTGTTTGAAGGCGCGTTTGAGAAAATGCTCAACTCTCTTGCGGTATTCTCAAAGACGTATTCCTTCATGTACGGCGTGTTCGACATCGGCGCGGTCGTTTATTATGTAACTGTGATCCTGCTGTTCGGTTTTCTCACCGTGCAGTCGGTGGACAAGAAGCGTTGGAACTGAGGAGGCGGTAAAATGAATGACAACAATATGAATGTGCAGAATCCGGAAAACGCAGCTCCGAAGGCGTCAAACGCGAAAAAGAAGAACCGCCGCGTCCTCAAAACGGGATCGTATTCCGTCGCGGTGTCGGTGATCGTGATTGCGATCGTCGTGGTGATAAATCTCGTCGTGTCGGTGCTTCCGAAAAGCGCTACCGAGATCGATATGAGCGCGGAATCGGTGTTCTCGCTCGGTGACACGACGAAGGGGATCCTCGACGGAATAAAGGAAGATATCAAGCTTTACTATATCTGCGAGGAAGGTCAGGAGGACACCCGCGTAGAGAGGATCGTAAACAGCTACGGCGAGCTTTCCGACAAGATAACCGTTGTCCGTGTCGATCCCGCGATAGATCCCAATTTCGTGTCGAAGTATACGAATGAAAGCCTCGAATCAAACAGCGTTATCGCAGTGTCCGATAAGAGAAGCGCGGTCGTCGGCTACGACGATATGTATATGTATTATCTGGACGGATACGGCGATCTCAGCTACAGCGAATATCAGCAGTATGTGATGCAGTATTACTACAGCACGGGGCAGTATCCGTCAACCACCGCAGACAGGCTTTTCTACGGCGAGCGCGATATAACCTCCGCCGTTGCGAGAGCAGCCGAGGACAGCATACCGAAGATATATTATACGACCGGTCACGGGGAAACGGGTCTGTCCTCAAAGTATACCGACTACATCGAGACCGAGAACTACGAGCTTGCGTCTCTTGCACTTGTGTCCGAGGGGGTGCCCGAGGATGCCGAGGCGGTAATAATCTATGCGCCTACGCTTGATATCTCGGCAGAGGAAGCCGAAACCCTCAAGACCTATATCAAAGGAGGCGGAGATATCGTCCTCATCACCGGATATGAGGTGAATGTCGGCGCGAGCATGCCGAACCTCTCTTCAGTATGCGAAATGATGGGTATGAAGTCCGAGGACGGACTTGTGCTTGAAGGTTCGCAGAGCAATTACTACAACAATCCGCTGTACCTCTATCCCATAATCGGCTCAAACGGACCGACAAGCCCCGTATCACTTCTCGATTCCTCGAATATCGGTGTTCTCATGCCGTATTCGCACGGCATTAGCGCGATCGAGGGAGCCGAAGGAGTTACGGTGACCCCCGTCCTCTCCACCACAACGTCTGCGTATCTTAAAAAGACCGTCGATGAGAATACCACGGTGGCGAAGGCTGACGGCGATGTCGAAGGACAGTTTATGGTCGCCGCGGCATCGACCTATTCCGACGATGCGGAAAACGCCGACGGCGGACGTATGGTCTGGTACTCGAGCATCTCCGTGATCGGCGATTCCGTGGATCAGATGACGAAGGGCAATTCGCAGCTCTTTATCGCAACGCTCCATTGGATGTCGTCAAAGACCGAGTCGATCTCGATAATCGGAAAGAACGTGTCAACCACTTTACTCACCGTTACATCGCAGACGGCTTCCGCTTGGAAATGGACTCTTTGCATCGTTGTTCCGGGTATCCTGATAGTTGCCGGATTTGCGGTTTGGGGTGTCCGCCGCCGCAAGTGATCGGCAGAGCACGATTATTTTAAGGCAGCGCCGCATCGGCGCAGATGCCCGAAAACAAAACGCGGGATCGCTTACCGTATTTTTTCGGCGGGCGATCCCCGAACATTATTTGGCTGAAAGGAAATCTCCGCCGCGGCGGAGAACGCGGTTTACGTCATGGCTGTAAAAAAGAAGAAAAAGATTCTGCCGCTTATCGCCCTTGTGCTTGTGCTCGGCATGCTTGCCGGAGCATATGTCATACTTTCCCGTATGGACCTCAATAAGGATGAGCCGCTCGAGGAAACTCCGAAGATCACCGTTATCGATAAAAACGCATCCGATGCGGTCGAGCTTGCTTATATAAAAGGAAACGATTCCGAGCTTTCCTTCACCTGCGAATCGGGAACGTGGTACTACGACGCCGACCGGGATTTTCCGCTCGATCAGACGAAGATAAGCTCGATGGTGTCCGCCGTGTCCTCCGTGGTCGCAAGCCGCGAGCTTGACGGAGACAGCGGAGAGTACGGCTTTGACGCGCCGTCGCTCACGGTGGTCGTGAAGTATTCCGACTCGACCGAATACACGGTCAAGCTCGGCAATGTGAATTCCTTCAATTCCTCCACATATCTGATGCTTCAGAATTCGAAGGTGTACCTCTTCACGGATAAGCTGACCTCAAGCTTCAACTATACCTTCCGCGACCTCATCGTGCTCGACGAGCCCGGCGGAGACATCGACAACAACTACCTCGTTTCGATGACCGTCAGAAACGCGGACGGAGCCGAGAATACCATCACCGACGGAAACGGAATGGACGATCTTCTCTCGACCCATAACAAAACGGTTGACTGCGAGGATTGGGTGCAGTACGCCGTCACCGCCGACGAGCTTGCGGATTACGGCATCACGGATTCTTCGGCACGGCTTATCGTGAATTACAAGAGCGCGGTCGCCGCAACGGATTCCGCCGGAAATGCCACGACGACGCGCGTGCCCGCATCGTATGAGGTGATGTTCGGCGGCGAGTGCGAAAAGGACGGCGAGAACGGCGAAAAGATCCCGTGCGTTTATTATACGATCACCGATTCGACGATCGTTTACCGAATGGAGAAAACCGACTGCGAAAAGATAATGGCGTATCTCGAATATACTCCAGATACGACCGCATCCGATACCGAGGCAAGCCCCGATACCGAATCCGCCGCGGAGTAATGTACCTGCACTGACCGTCGCCGAATGATGCGCGCACGGACGGCGCGAAAGCACACCGATGGCAAAATAAAATAACTTCACGCGCCGCCGCGCCGGAAGGGAGAATCTCCCGACCGCGCGGCGGCGTTGTTTTTCGTTCACCGGAAAATATTTTGCATTTTGATAAAGTTTTCATTTACATTCGGACGGCGCTGTGATATAATTAATATGCCACACAAGTTAATATGATGATCCTTTAAGGCGGACGGAGTTCGTGCTTTTTGCTTTGGCAAAAACGCGTTCCCTTTTTTGACGCGGCTCTTCTGCCGATCATCAAAACTTGTGTGGCGCAAGTGGGAACTATGCGTTTTTCGGTGCGTAGTTTCGGCTGCGCACTTTTTTATTTATATTTTTATGGGGGAATGCAGAATGAAAACAGTATTCACAGAAAGCAAAAGAAGAAATATCCCGAAAAGATTCGAAGAATGTGTCCGTGAAGATGCCGTGTCGAGCAGACTGTGGTCGTGGTGCAATATTCTTGAGTTGCTTGCTTACATTTTGCCGCTTATTTTTGTCATTGTATCGGCGATCGCATTTGCATATGTTAACGCTAAATACGGAATCGGCGCGAACGTAGAGTATTCGAAAACGATATTTGGATTCAATTACGAGATTTCGGCACTGATACGTATAACATGGCGGGCGTTTTTGATATGGTTGTTGTTTCATCTTTCCGCTTTGCTTATCGGGGCTTTGGCGAGTATAGTGCAGAGCACGAGAATAAGCTCGGATCTGGCACTGTATGAGATCTCATCCGCGAATAATGCGGGGGATCGCAAAAGCGCATCGGGAACGGAAAACACGGCTGCCGCACCGCTCGGTGCGGAATCCGAGGAAGAGAATCCTCGGTTTCCGATGGACTGACAGTTTGCAAATTCGGGAGAATAATCCCGTCGTTTCCGTGCCCGCACTGCGGAAACAGAAGCAAATAACGGGTGATACCCGAAAATTCGAAAAAAAAGGAGAGGTAGCTCTCCTTTTTTTGATCTCACGCGCCGCCGCGCCGGAAGGGAATTTTCCCGACCGCGCGGCGGCATTGTTTTCCGTTCGCCTTTTCGCGCGCCATCTGAACCGCTTTTTGTGCCGGATTGCTTTTTTTCGTGGTTTTTCACGTCTAACAATAAATATCCTTAATATTTACAAATCGTTCACACATCAAGCAATAAAGTATATTATAATTAACTCGTAAAGTATAAATAATCAAATCAAGAAAATGATTTTAAGCAGATGCGATGCGCCATGCACATACGTCCGATCGATCGGAGTTACGGCGCTGATCTTCGGTTCAGCCTTGCCGGACGGGCGGTCGGGGAGAGCGCGCAGCGCCTGCCTTTCGGGAAAATTCGGAGACAAGGAGGGAGATTGCTATGGTTCTGTAGTTAATATATCCCGCCGCGAAAGGCACGGTGAAAACGGCGTGATGTGAGAGCATCGGCGCGCGGGGCGGAAGCTTCTTCAAATATGAAAAACATACACGGAAAATAAATCTCGGCTGTGCTGCCTCACTGCGGAGGCGATGCGTAAAAGATACGGTTTGCGAAAGCGCGTCGCCGTAAACGGTCGGCACACACCGGATACAATTAAAATCGGAGGTTAATATGAAATTTACAAAATTATTCATCTCGTTTGCTTTGATAGCAAGCGTGGCTTTGAGTGCATCTTCGTGCGCGCAGTCCGGAAAGGTGCAGAGCGAAACCGATTCTGCCGAGCCTAAACAGACGGAATCTGTAACTCTCGAACAGCAGAATTCCGGGGAAAAGCAGGAAAAACTTTATTTCCCCGAAAAAAATGACAAAACCAATAAAGCGCTCGCAGAAATGATTCCGGAACAGATGTCATCTTCGGTTGCCGAAATGATGCAGAAATCCGATATAGTCATTGTCGCCCGTGTCGTCCGGGACGATGAGCAGTGGCTCAGTGAGCCGAGCAAGCTTGAAAACACGCGCTCTGTCGTGACGGTCGAGGAAGTATGGAAGGGCAATGTTTCGGTCGGAGACAGCGTGAGCATTTATGAAACCGGTTGGCGTTATGATGGCTACGATTTTTCAATCGGAGGCGAGCCGATTCTCCGCAAGGATATGCATGTCATTCTTTTCCTTGATGAAGAGCATGACGGAGACCGCGGCGTACGCGGATGCTATCAGGGCAAAATCTTTTTGGATGAGAACGAAACGGCTTATCCGTTCTCCTATTACACTGTCGGTCAGGAGGGATATGGTCCGTTCACCGATATGCCTCAGCCGATGGCGCTTTCCGAGCTTAGGAATCTGCTCGGCGTAAATCGGTAATCATCCGCCGGACGCTGCAAGCGATCGGGTGCAGACAGATCATTGACGGCGATTCCGTTGGTTTGATGACTGCTCTATGGCTTGAGTACAGAAAAAGAAACAGTGAAAAATTACAGATGTTAAGGAGCGGTTATATGGAAAGATGAAAAAGCTATTATCTTTAGAAATTGTCGCAGCACTTGTTGTTTCGTTTTCCGTTTTACCGTCCAGTGCGTATAATCTTTTAGGCAGCGGAAAACTCGCAGGAGGAATTTACAACCGTACATACTATATAGGATGCAGTTCATACAAGTATATTAATGCATTCAATGCTGCAATTGAGGATTGGAATTGGGCGCTTAATCCGAACGACAACGGCAGCGGTGTTGATTTTTACTTTAGAAGAGTAAATTCATCTGCGGGAACTACGATTTGCTTCTGGGGAGAAACGAGACCGAATGAATCATGGGCTGGCGAAACAAGACTGCTTGATGCAAACGGAAAAAATATGCTTGACAACGGAAGTTACAGATATTCAAATTGGGTTCATGCAAGCATCAGCTTCAATACAGCCTGTGTTCCGGAAAATAATGCTTCAAAAATGAGAAGTATTGCGGGTCATGAGATAGGGCATGCTATAGGTCTTGCTCATAATCAAGCAGACAACGGAGTGCTTATGTATCAAGGATTTATTGCCAGAACCGCAATAGTTCCGACAGATGATGATATTGCAGGCGCTCGCGCAATATATGGTTAAATTTGGAGGTTAATATGAAATTCACAAAATTATTCATCTCGTTTGCTTTGATAGCAAGTGTGGCTTTGAGTGCATCTTCGTGCGCGCAGTCCGGAAAAGTACAGCGCGAAACCGATTCTGCCGTGCCTAAACAGACCGAAGCCGCACTTCGTGAACAACAGGCATCATCTCAGTCCAAGCAGGAAAAGCTTTATTTCCCCGAGAAAAACGAAAAGACCGCGACGGCTATTGCGGAAATGGTTCCGGAACAGATGTCCTCTTCGGTTGCCGAAATGATGCAGAAAGCCGAGCTGGTTATTGTCGCCCGTGTCGTCCGGGACGATGAGCAGTGGCTCAGCGAGCCGAGCGGACTTCAGAATACACGTTCGGTGGTGACAGTTGATGAAGTCTGGAAGGGTGACGCGGCAGTCGGAGACAGCGTGAGCGTTTACGAAACCGGTTGGCGTTATGAGGACCATGACTATTCGATCGGCGGAGAACCGATTCTCCGCAAGGATATGCATGTCATTCTTTTCCTTGATGAAGAGCATGACG
>OLOA01001496.1_pt1 | contig 23135 bp, 22 predicted proteins | sample 1672201 | NCBI WGS metagenome assembly OLOA01 (sample SAMEA3136658, study PRJEB25190) | human gut metagenome
ATAAAAATATTTTTATTTTTTGATCTTAAATGATTATTATATAAATAAAATAGCCAATAATTATCAATATTTTGAAAAAAGTTATATTTTTGAACAAATTCTTTTATTGTAATAGTTAAACCCTCTTGAGGAATAATGTCTCTTTTAATATCACTTATTTTTCTTGGTACTAAAATTCCTGATTCTTTACATTCCTTTTTAATAATTAAATCTAATTTATCATTAATTGTAAAAGTAGTTGAATACTTTTTTAAAACTGCTATTATCAAATAGCTTACTGTATTATGTCTAAATTGATAATTTACAGGAATGCCATATTCTTTGTAAAAACTTTCTAAATCTAATTCTTTCATTTTAATGTCTCCTTCTAACTGCTCTGTCATAATATAATAAATGAAAGTTTTATACAAGTTATTCGACAAAATATGTCAAATTATTTTTTTATTTGGTCTACATTATAGCCATAAAATTTTAGAATTTCAGTAGCTTTCTTACTTTTCCTTCCTTTACTACAGTATAAATAATATTTTTTATTTTTATCTAAATATTCTTTATAATTAAACATTAACTTATCATAAGGAATATTTATACTATTTGGTAAGTGATTATTTGAGTAAGTAATAACATCTTCTAAATCTATAATTACTCCATCATTATATTCCATAAACATCACCAATATATATTATTTAAAAATTAAAAAAAGGACTGTATTAGTCCCCAAAGAAATCATCAAAAAATTCATCATCAGATACAACATGTTCATCTACAATAACACTGTCGTTATCTACTTTTATTTTTGGCTTAGAATTTTCAACTTTTACTGGTTTTACAGGTTCAGATGGCTTACTCATATCTAAATTTAAATCTATTTTTTTAGGCTCATCTGTAGGTGTAGAAATAGGTTTAATTTCTTCCATTTTCTTATTATGATCTTCATTATTCTTTTGAATTTTTTCAATTTCTTGTTTCTTTTTTGCTTCTTCTTTTTCAATCTCAGCAATTTTATTATCGATATCTTTAATCATAGCATCAATATCCATTGGTGTTTTATTAGCTAGTGGATTGTTATTCATATTTGGCATTTGTCCAAAGCTATTAGGCATTCCACCAAAGTTTGGCATGTTGCCTACACCATTTCCAAATAATGATGGCATTGAAAACATATCTCCACCACCCATTGGGGTTGGCATTCCACCATTACTCATATTTTGTTCAGTTTGTTTTCTTTTCTCTTCTTTAACAAATTCTTTTAAATCAAATAATTTAATTGTTTTAAGTGGTCTTGTATAAAATTCGCTTTTTTCATATTTTTTTATACCTTCTAATTTATATGAAGGAGTTAGTTTTGTTTTAAAAGGATTCATACGAGCTTTAATAATAATAACTTCATTTAATTTCATTTTTTGTAAATCAGATATAGTTACTAAAGGCTTTTCTGCTACTTCTTTATCTTTTGGTTTTTTTACACCACAAAGTTTACTAATTTCTTCTAAGGCTGCTAATTCTGTAGTTAATAGATAGATTAAGTTACCACAGTTTGATCTTATAGTTTGCGCATCTTGATCACCATAAACTTTATTTAGCTGAGCAAAGTTCTGGATAATAAATGTAAATCGTATATCACGACTTCTTGCTGCAGTAACCATACTAGTAACATCTTTTAATGGTGGCATGTTTGCAAATTCATCTAGAATAAAGTTTGTTCTATATTTTAAACGACCATTTTTTTGTTTATATGCTTCATCAATTAAAGTTTCATATAATTGTTTAATAAATATTGTTGCTAGTGAATGGTAAGTTGTCTTTTCATCTTGGATAACAATAAATACAGCAGTTTTTTCTTGACCTATTTTTCTCATGTCAAAGTCAGTAAATGATAACATTGAACTTAAACCTTCACGAGAAGCAAATATACGAATTTTTTGCCTGAATGTAGATAATTGGCCACCTTGAGTATCTTTAGGGGCATTAATAACGTTAGAAGCAAATATATAAGGTGCAGAACTTTCCCCTTTCATTTTAAAATATTCTTTTATAAATGTTGATGTACCATATCTTTCTTCACCTTGAATTGTCATGGTATATATTGAATTTAAATTAACTTCCTCTTCTTTAGCATCTTCAAACAGACCTAGTACACAACCAGAAAAATAATCCGCAGCTGAATTCTGCCAGAAAGGGTCACTTTGAGATTCATCTTTTAATATATTATTGGCAACGTCTTCAAGTAATTCTGTAGATTTATCAACATTTCCATCTTTGTATAATTGATAAGGCAAAGTCAAAGGATTCCAAGAACTACCATTTTTTGGATCACGGAAGTTCAAAACAATTACATTGTAACCTTTTTCAGTTAACATTGCACAGTGATTCTTATAAATTTCACCTTTAGGGTCAGTTAGAACCATACTTTCGCCTTTTTTTGCAAGGGTAGTTACTAATGGATCAACAACACTAGTTGTTTTACCAGATGCAGTAGCTCCGACAACTAAGGTATGATTTTCAGAATTATCTACATACCATTCTTTTTTATTCATCATTAATACTACTCCGGCAGCATCAGTATTTTCTTCATCTATTAAAATCTTTTTTACACCAAAAGCATTTTTCATTTCTTTTGGTGTAGCAAAACGGGAATATTCACTTTCAGTTTTCTTTTGTACTTTTAATCCTATACCTTTTCCCTTTTCTTTTTCAAAAATATATGAGGAAACACTTGTAAATATACCAATAAGAACAATTGCAAATAAAATAATTGTTATTGGTAAATATTTAGAACTAAATGCTTCTATAGGATTTAGACCATAGAATGCTCCTGCTGATGTAAAAGAAGAAAAATTTAGAACAGCTATTGCACATAAATAAAATAAAAAGATAGAAAAAATTATAAAGATTACAAAATCTTTAGGGGATATTCTAAATTTCATAACAGTCCTCCATACTCCAATAATAATTATACACTAATTATTATTTAATTGCTATTATATTTCTTTGTTTTATAAATTATTATGCCTATTATTACAACTATAAATGCACCTAATGTTATTAAAATGATTTTTAATTTAGTACTAATATCATCACTTTCATTAGAAGTGTTACTATTTTCATCAATAGATGTCATAATTATTGGTTTATGATCTTTATTATTAGGTGTAATAACCCATGTATATGTATTGTTATTTACTGAATCTGCATTATGATTAACAATTTTTTTATCTGTTTTAATATTAATTTTAACACTTTCTAATGTTATATATTTATCAAAACATAGAAACTTTCTACTAGTTTTAATATTAATGTTTGCGTCATTATTATCTAACTCTACATTTTCATAACAGGTTTTAATAATATTAGAATTTTTTATACTGTTATTATTAAAAGTGTGATTTAAATTTAAATTAACTCTATTATCAGTACTAAGATTAGACATTTCATAATATTCTTTTTCTGGGTCATATTCGATAATATCTGGATCTTGAGAGTCATAAATTGCTGGAACGTATTCACTGTAATTTTTTAAATATTCAAAGTATGTATCGTTTGTATTATTTTCAGTGATAGTCATTTCTTCAATCGGTTTTGATTCTGTTAAATCTAAATTATATTCTGCTGTACATCCAGTTAAAATAAAGGCTGATATAACTGCTAAAACTACTTTTTTCATATTAACATCCTTTCATATATTCATATATTTTTGCTGATGTATCCTTATCATAATGAGTTCCATCAGTAGCATTATAACCACTACTTTTTATTTTGGTATAAGTATCACAATATTTCACGCTACTATTTAAACCACTTTTTATTGTGTTATTAAAGCTTTCAATTTTGGCATTTTCATTTTCATCACTCATTGGATTTACTGTAACAAAAATGATATTATGATCTTTCCATGTCGATGTTGCTAATTCATTTATTTTATTTAAATAATTATTTGCTTGATAATCATAATCATTTGCACCTAAATTTATATAAATGTTATATTTTGTTCCACTATTATTATTTAAAATATTATTTGTTTCATTTATTGCAGTTTCCACTAACCAATTGTAACCCATACTTACTTTAGCAACATATTGATCATTTTGACACAAACCATAATCCTTACATGTCATTACAGTACGCGAATCTCCAATAATTATACTTTTATTACTACTGCTTGAACTTGATGATGTTGAGCTTGATGATCCAGCTAGATTACTTGAAGTTACAACTGGATAATCTTCTTTTTTATTTGATTCATTGCTATAAAATGAAGTCATATCTATTATGTTATTTTGCTTTGATGATGTATTGCCACTAAACGGCATTGAAATTACTCTTATTCCTTCATCTCCACCGGCAGCTTCTGCAACTTGATAGGTTTTAGTTGATTCATCTACACCAACAATAATCATTATATGTCCATAATGATGAATCAAATCCCCTGCTTTAGCAGTATAATCATTTGACATTGGATGAGTTGTTCCTAAAGATAAAAAGCTTTCTGAAGTCATTGATGAAAACTTATATCCACCATTATAAATTGCCCATGATACAAATCCACTACAATCTAATCCTGAATATTTATATAACCTATTATTTTCTGCAATAGGGTTAGCTAAAGCTCCACCCCAGCTATCTTTTATTCCATAATACATTGAAGAGTGTCCGCCTCCCCACTCGTATGGCAATCTAACCTGAAACTTTTCATAAAGTGTGCTTGTTATTGACAGTGCGGCTGTAACTACTCCTTCTCTCGTACCTGCACCAGCCTTATTTACAGAATATGCAATAAAATTGTTATAGTCTTCAACACTTACTCCTTTACTAGGCAAAAATGTACCTAATGACTCATGTAATTCCGTATCAGGGCTAGTTGGAGTTACAGACGATGAGATGCTCATGGTTCCACTTGAAGTTGAAGAATTGTCTTCACTTTCTTCACCAGAAACAGCTGTAAATATTCCTATTATTACAACAAAAATAAGAAAGAAAACAAAAATTGCTAATATTCCTAATCCAATATACATAGCTACTTCTGGATGTTTTTTTATGAAATCAATGACTTTTTTACTTGCTGCGCCTTTAATGCTTTGGCCTTCTGTTTCTGTGCCAGATTCTACTTCTTGTTCCTCATTTTGATTTAAATTATTTGATATAGCATCATCTAATTCGCTAGAATCATTTAGATTTTTTTGATCAGGAATTTGATCTAACTCTTTTGGCTGAACTACACCTTGTAAGTTATTTCCAGGGATACCTCTATTAGCATTTATAGAACTTGCAGGCTTGGCAGATGACGATGCGCCTCCACCTATTAAATCAGTCGCACTATCTAATGTATCTAATGCTCCAGACTTATTTAAATTATCCATTTTAGAACCCATTCCAGGAACTCTATTAAGCTTTTTGCCTACTCTATTTATTATTCTTTTTCCGGCTTTTGTGTTAGAAGCTAGATCTACTGCTTGTCCTCCTACGCCAGGTGCAAAATAATTTGCTGCTGCTTTCATTCCAACTTTAGCAGCTTTGTTTGTTGCTTCTTGTTGATCAATCTTTTGTTGGTTCTGAGCTTCAATTTGTTGAAATCTTTGTTGTTCAAGTTCAGCTTTTCTTTGATTAATACGCATTCTATTTTGTTCTTCTGGAGAATATGTGTTATTCATATTTTCATTTTCATTATTCACAAATTCTCACCACCTTATTAATATAAATATTATATCATTTTACTTTAAATAAAAAAAGCACAATTGTGCCTTTTAATAAGTGGCTTATAATCCTCCACCACTACCAAATGAGTCTAATTCTTCTTGAGTTAAAACAACATTAATTTGCATTCTTCTACTTCCACAAACAAATAATGCTTCACCTTGGTTAAAGTATTTAATTCTATCTTTTTCATTATCATTTAAATCAACTAATTTTGATAAATCATCTACTGCTTGTTTTTTTAAGCCCATAATCAAATAATATGATGCGTTATCAAATATAGCTTTACCATGGGTGATAATGTTTGGAGCAGCGAAGTCTGTTGGTTGTTGAGTAATTATAATAGTACCAGTATTATATTTACGACTACGTCTTTGGATTTGAGCTAGGAATTCCGCTCCTAATTCGTTTCTATCAGAAAGTAATACGTGAGCTTCATCTACCATCATTACAGTATTAAGATTCTTATCCAAACATAAGCCCCATGCATATTTTAAAATATTAAAGAATAAAGCATTTCTAATATTTTCATCACTATTCATTAATTCTCTGATATTAAAAACTATATAATCAGAGTTAGGGTAAATCGTTGTATGACCAGTAAAATAATATCTTAATTCTTTTACCAAAGGTCTAACTTTTAACTCTAATCTCTCCATTATATCTCTTTCTTGAGTAGCTTCAGGCATTGATAAAATACGTCCTTTTATAGTTGCATAAACATCATCAAAAGTTGGATAATCTTCTGGAGTAAAATTAGTAAAATCTGTTTCATAATCTATTTTATAACGTTTATAAGTATCTTGAACAACTTCACTAAACATAGTTAAAACGTCGTCTTCAATTGATGGAGAATAATATTTCATAAAAGCTTTTAAAGATTGTAAAGTTCTAGTTAAAACTGCATGTCCCATTCCTGCTGCAATTTCCTCTTCATCTGCATCAACTATAACTTCTAAAGGGTTTATCATACCATAGTCTCCACCCTTACCTAAATCAATAAAATCTCCACCTAAGTTTCTAGTCAATTCTTCAGTTTCAGCTTCTGGATCAATAACAACAATCTTATAGCCATTTCTAATATGATTACGCAATAATAATTTAGCAGCTGTAGATTTACCACTACCAGAAGTACCTAAAATAATCATATTAGCATTATTACGGTTGTGTTCTTTCTTTATTTGATATAAAAATTGATTAAATAATACAACACCACCAGAAAAATCTACACCGAGTAAAGTTGAATACCCTGGATCTTTTATACTATCAAAAACAAAAGGATACATTGCAGCTACAGTTGGAGATGGTATTGGTGTACCAATTCTATCTTCAATATCTTGCTTAGGAAATATAGGAATCATTGATTTTAAAACTTTTTCTTGTTCAAACATCAAAGGAATTCCTCTCATTCCCATGGCATCTAAGAAACTACGTACTTGTATTTTTTTCATATCTAGTTGTTCTTTACTATCTGCAGTAATCATAATATGCATTTGAAAATCAAAAATTTTAGATTGTGTTGCAGCTAGCATAGAAACAAACTGTTCTATAGATTCATAATCTTGACGAATTCTTTCTTGAGTAGTTCTGTCATGTTCTCTTTGATATCTAACTTTTAAATCAGCTATTTCTTTATTAAGCATTTTAGACATTGTTGAAAATTGGATAGGAATATGTTTAATAACTACTTTAATACCAGAAATACTTGTTAGATTTGATAAATATCCATGATCAATATACTTAGGAAAGCTTACTACTGTTAAAATAGTAGCATATTTATCACTAATCATAAATTCTGTAGTTTTAAATTGCATACCTTTTGGTGCTATTTCACTTTTTATATTCATTATCCCATCACCGTTCCAAAATTAGTAGTTACTCCCCCATTTAAGAAATTATCAAGTAGCATTCTTAAATCTGAATTAGATGCTTGTGCTGAATTAACACCGGCATTTGCTAAACCTGTAATTATGTTATGCAATCTCTTTTGAATTACATCTTGTTTTTTATCTTTAAACATTATGTAGTATTCTGTGTCTACTACACTTAATTCTGAACTCATAAACATATTTGCTTTATTTATATCTTGATTTATAAGTTTTCTTTTAGCAGGGTCTAAAGTTCTAGAATATAAAACTTGAAGTTGAGATAAATACAAATTTATGTCAACTGGTCTATCAGCAATAACCAACCAAAATTCATAATCAATCATATTATAGAAATTTCTCATTCCCATAATAACATTATTTTGAGTTTGTTGATCCATTATAAAAATATCTTTTGATTCAATTTTTACTCCGGTAACAAATTGACCATTATCAAGTTCAATCATTCCGTTCATTATATTTTTTACTGGAATCCAGTCTTCTGAATATCTAGATATACTAGTTGTGTTTGCCATTAGCACACCATCCTCTCCAACGATATCTTCTAGGTCTTGTAATAAACAAATGAATATTTGTCAGTAAAGTCAGTATATTATGATAATAAGGTACTGGCATTACCAAAAAAGCCGAAATCAATGCTGGAGATATAACTAGGCACATTAGCCAAATATTACTAGATCTTATTATGAATAATAATGCTAGTGTAACTGTAACACCAATTGCAAATATTATTAGATCAATATAATTGAATACCCCTAAAATCAGCATTGATTTTTTTGAATTCGCTGGTATTAAATAATTTCCCATTTTTATTCCTCCTATTTTTTATTATTTTTTAAATCTTTAAAATATAATTCCATATCGTCTGCTCTTTGTTTATCTTTTTTAGCTTTATCTGCATAAGATAATCCTGCTTCTGCATTTAAATAGCTTTTAATTTCATTATTACTAATGTTGTTACTTTTTAATATTTCGCTTACAGTTTCAGAATTTTCTTTCATTTGTTTGCGAACTTCTTTCATCATTTTATCACTGTCACTTAAACATTCAACTTGTTGTTTATATTGACTATCAACTTTTTTGAAATATTCACGTGTTAGCTCATGAGCCTGTTGCTTAATTTCTTCATCTGAATTATTATTTCTTTGTAAGTCTTTTAAGTACTGTTTAACATTTTCACTTTTAGAATTACGTAATGATTCTTTAAGAGCTTTTTCATATTCTTGACTTCCCTCAGCACCATATGCAGAGGCAGCACGTTTATAGTAATCATATTCTGATCCGCTTTCAAAATTTTGAATACGGTTTTTAATATCTTTTCCTTCAGTTGCATCCCAATTAGCTCGTACTTTGGCTTGTTGAGCTGAATAATAATTTTGAAAGTCTGCACTTTGTTCTCGAGCTAAAACGCCATCATTTACACCTTGAGCAACCGCTTTAGTTAAATCTTTAAACCATTGTTTATCTTCAGTTTCTCCAACTTTCTTTCTATTACTATTATCAATTGTTGTAGCATATTTTGCTTTTAGTTCTTTTAATTCACGCTCACGGCGATCTTGCATGCTTTCTCCACCAAACCATGATCCATTGCCATTAGTTTTGCTAATCATTCGATACATTGAATTTCCTTGTTTATTAAATTGCCATCCACCTGCTTTTAAGCCTTCACGTGATCCAATTTTCCAGCCATCTTTAAATTTTTCACCATTTACTTTGGCTTTAAATCCAGCACCCAAACCACCTGATATTGCTCCATAACCTTTACTTGCTTTTGAACCTACATAAGCTCCGGCACCAGCTAATGCTGCTCCACCGACCATATTCTTTAATTTGTTTTTAATATTTAATGATCCTGTACTAATACTAATTCCTAGAGCTTCATTTATTAATGTAGGAGCTTGTTTTAAGAACATCAAAATTCCTATTATTACAACAGCTTTAGCAAAGCTCATTATTCCCCATGATGCATCGATTTTTAATATGAGTGGTAATTTTAAAGACATTACTGATATAGTAGTAAATCCTGAATTGCTCCATAAATTTTCCATATCTGGAAGATTAGTTATCATAAATATACCTAAGAAAACAACTGCTAATCTTAAAAATACTTCATAATAACTTTTTAAAGAAAATGATACCCATCTATTAAATGTATCTGATTTACTTGGCATTATTCTAGCTAATATTGGAACTGGTGCTATTAATTGAGCAAAACCTAATTTGGCTGCTCTAAGTCCCATATCTAAACAATATGAAACAAATATATAACAAACAAATACACCGGCAATTGTTGAAATAATAAATGTATAATTCATTAATCCACCACGTACTGTTGGTGCAAGTAATCTAAAAGTTGAAAAATCGCCTTCAGATTTAGCATAGTTTAGCATTCCTTTGTAAGTTATACTACTATCATTAGAACTCTTATCGGATATTGCAGCATCATTTGCTTGTTGTACAACATCTGCACATTTTTCAGCTGCTTTTCCATATACAAATCCATTATTTGCATCTGAAGATGGACCATTTGCTGAATATACACCTTCAGAGTCTGAACAGACGCTATAGGCAAGCGTTCTATAAAATACATCCTCATTATTTTCTTTATCAAATTTTACATTTAATTCTTCCAATTCAGAACGACTAAATGTAGTTGTATATAAATCATTTGTTGTTATTTGAGATTTAGTACTCGATGTTCCAGTACTATCATCACTACTTAATTTATTTGCTGCAGGATAATAAAAAGCCGAGAATATATCAGTTGCTATAGAATTACCAGCATAATATACAGATGTTGAAGTATCATCAGCTTTAAATACTTGATTACATGAAACATTTTCTTCATCAGACAATTCTTTAATTGTTGAACATGTTTCATCATCGAAAGTTATACTTAAAGTATCTGCTGCTGTAGAATATGAGCCTAGAATAAGTTTACCTATAATATTATCTTTTACTATTATTTCTTGAGCATAATATAAGAAATTAAATATCGTAGGTACGACTGCAATCAGTATTATTGAAATTATAGTGTCACTAATAATTTTACCCGCACCACTAATTTCATTTTTATCTGGATCTACTATACTTTGCAGTAATGAATAAGCTAAAACGAATAACATTGCAACACCAAGAATAGCGTATATTCTTGTTAAAAATGTTTCAAATGTATCGGATGTAAATATTCTAGCATCAGAAATAACTAGATATAATTGATATAGCCATCCAACAATTTTATAAACTAATCCATCAATCATCAAAAAAAGTGAATAAATAACATTCCAAATTGCTTCTACAGCATCATCAACAATTCCCATTATAAGCATGTTGTCACCTCCTACTTAATTCCACATGAACTCGTATCAATAACTTTTAATATTAGATCTACTAAAATCGGTAATAAAAAGAAAACCACTCCATAAATAATCCTTTTAACCGTTTTAGTATTTGCTGTTTTAAATGCTTGATCATCTTGTTGAATCAACGCTTTAGCATAATCAACTACAGAAAATACGAATACAGAAACAAGAGCAGCTATTTTCATATAGTTAAATATTTCTTGCAATAAATACCCTGTAGTATTTTCTTGATAATTTCCATCAGCATCCTTTGCTCCCAACATTCCTTCACATGTTTCTAAATCTTCATCTGTAAGATTATTTCCACCAGAACTGTTAGAACCATCACCTGAATTATAACCTGGTTCATCTTCAGCATTATTTACTTCTATTTTTGTTTTGGTTCCAATTAAAGCAAAATTATAAGTTGTATTTTCATTAACTTTTGAAGTAATAAAAGATTTTAATTCTTCATCGCCAGCAAAATACATACCATCATTATTTTGATCATTAAAAACGGCGATAACATAAGTTGGACAAGTATCAGGTTTAAATGTATATACAGGTACGTCTTTGTTTTGTCCCTTAACATTTGCATCATAATATTCTAATGTTTTAAATGTTTTTACTTTTTTTTCACTTTCTTTTTTTATAGTAGATATATCTATTTTATCTATACCTTTACCTGCACCAGATTTAGGATATCTTAAATCTTTAAATACAATCTTTTCGCTTAATTTTTTTGATTCTTTTGTTGGCAATTCTAAAGTTGCATTAAAACCAGTGTTATAATTTCCTGATGCTGTATAATAACATTTTTTTCCAGATTCAGCATTAACACTTCCTAAAAATATAAAACAACTACATACTATAAAAAATATATATAACGAAATTTTCTTCATTCAGAATCACCAATCTTACAAATTAAATTATATCATATAAATTAGTAAATCCCAATAATTTTGTCAAAAAAAAATAAGAGATAGTAAATCTCTTATTTAGCATTAGATGTATCACATTTAGATGGACTAACAATACATGTTGAACAAGTTTCATAATCTAATTCAGTATCAGTTAATTCAGCAATCCAATTGATAATAATACCAACAATTGAAGGAATTAAGAAAATACATACTGCAGCTACTGCTCTCATTGCTAAAGACTTAGCATTTTTTCCTACATCTTCACTTTTACCAGAAATAACAGCTTTTCCTAAATCTATACTACCTAAAATAATTAATAATAGTGGAATAACTATTTTAAATACCATGAATACCCAACCAACTAATTTCCATATTGTTGCTGATTCTGAACAAAAGTTTTCAAAATCCATTAATAACATTAAATTACTCATAATTTACCTCTTTCTAAATATACTTAAATTCTATCTTCTTTTTATATTACTGTCAAGATTTATTTTTGAAAATACCTAGTATCTTAGTCTTTTCTTGCCCTAAATTATTATTCTTCTGTCTAATAAATCCTAAATGTGACAACATATCGTCAAGTACACGATGTTTTTCTTTTTTATCATCTAAAGGCGGAATATTATAAAATATTTGACTACGAGATTCATATTCAAAATCCATTACATCTTTATTATCTAATAAACTTTTATTTAAAACTATTTTCTTACCTTTTAATGAATCAAATATTCCTCTATTTTTTCTAATCATTTTATTTAACTTAATAGTACTTGGCTCTAATAAATATAATACATCAGTACAAGCATCTTCATCTCCACTATTATTTAAATCTACTAAAATAATGTCATATGTATTTGCTCCTCTAATTGTACCTTCCAATTGATCTCCACTAATACTAATTAATTGTGGATCATTAAAATAAGCAAAATCATTTCTATCAACTTCTATAGCTAAAACATTATAATTTACTTGTAATTGTTTTTTTAGCATATATATTAGTGTAGTTGCTCCTGCATGATCAGTAACATTCTTAATACCTATTATTGTAGTAAAGCCACCTGCAGTAACATCATCCATTTCAAATTTTTGAGTTTCATGTTTGTTTACAATTTCTTTGGCAACAGTACTAATTTGTTGGTATTGAGCAACATCTTTATACGTATTTGGATTATCTATTAAAAAAGGAATATTATCAATATTACGTGTAAAATTATAAATACCCATAGATATAATTTGAGATAAATATTGACCAGAGCTAGTTACATCACTATCATCTAAAACTAATATTACTTTACTCATATCTATACCTACAGCTAATCTTTGAAGATTTGCAACATTTTGATATCCTTTAATAGCTGTAACATCTAATATCATTTTATTAAAGAAGAAGTTAGCAAACATTTCTACTATTTCTTCGGGAGTAAATTCTCCATTTACGCTTTTAATAACATCGATTTGTAATGTATTTAGTTGAGTTTGAAATTTATTTGATACTATTACATTCATTTATTATCACTTCCTTTTTTAGCAATTGCCTAATCCTTTACATTGGGCATTATGAATTTTTATCGTTTGACCATTAATTTTAAATCTACCTATCTGGCCAAATACAGGTAAATCAAATTTTAAAAATAATTTAACATCAAAATATCCAATTTGTTTGCCAGTGGAATTATATTTAACACAATAATAAGCATTATCTGCTTTTTCAATTAAATTAGCACTTGAATCTAATGATGTCGCACCATACCATTCTTCATCACATTTACCAGTAGCATTATAACCAGAGTTTTTTAAATAATTATTAATAATGCTAATTGAATTTGTATCTCCTGAACTAAGTCCTTCATACTTTTCAATAATACTTACTACTTCATTCTTATTTTTAAATGCTGTAGAATAATTGATCATAACTGTTAAATAAGCGACAAATAACAACATAAAGGTTATAACTAAACCAAATAACCATGTTCCTCCAACTGATTCTCTCATGATTCTTCACCTTTTTCATTAACAGCTTTAATAATTATATTTTCATCTTTGGCACCATATATATTTGCAGTGTCACCCTTAACATTAAAGTTAAAACTACTTATAATTGGTACATTAATATTATAAAATGTTTTTACACGATAGTAATAAATATCTGGTAATTCTGTACTTTTACTTGACACTTTTATTTTTTTTAAACAATAATTAGCATCGCCATTTTGATTCATTGCACTACCACCAAAGCTCATAGCTTTCCATCCTTCATCACATTTTCCTGTTGCAGTATAATGTGCTTCTTGAAGAGCAGCTTTTATATTATCTGGATTAACTCCTTCATCTTTTTGAATTGTATTTATTACTGAATCATTTACTTTATATGCTGCAGTATAATTTATAGATAAACAAAAATACGCTGTAAATATTAACAATAGTAAAATAACAATTTGAAATAACCATGCACCACCAATTGCCTCTCTCATACTATCACCTTACTATCCTTTATATTTACAAACATTATTTAACTCATGCCTTACATTATTATCCATATAATAGCATTTTCTTATAATTCCATTTTCTACATCTTTTGATGGATTTTTAACTGTACAAATTGCTTTACTGCAATTAGTCTGTTGCTTCTGATTTTCATTAATCATTGGCCATAAAACAGTATAGAAAAAAGCCGATAGGATCGCTATCGATGATATTACAACGACTGACATATTTAGTTCTCCTGTGGCTTCTTTCATAATTTATAAACTCCTTATTATTTTCCAGTACTTGTTCCATTAGAATTAATGGTAGTACTATTTTTTTCCATACAAGTCTTATAACAAGCTTCATCATACCCATTTTTTCCTGATGTTTCAGATGGGCATTGAGTTTTGCAAGTGTTACTAGCAATGCTTTGTTTAATACCTGGCCATACAAACGCGTAGAATATTGCCGCTACCGCTGCTATTGCTACTACTGTTATAACTGTCATGTTTAATTCTCCAGTTGCCTCTTTCATATATTAAATTCCTCCTCTATTATCTTTATTTTATATTACTATTATAACTTAATATTTTTTTATTATCAATAAATATCTATTTTTGTTACATTTCTTTACATTTGTGTAAAGTCTATGTCAGAAATAACAGTAGTAGCAATGATTGCCACTACTTAGCAATAGCAGCTTAGCTGGTATATTAAATTATTGTTCTTGAACACATTGATTATTATCATTCATTTTATATCCCTCTGGACATGCATCAGATTTATCAACTGAATTTGTAATTTTTTCCTTCAAAGTTGGTAAAATAAAAGCAAATATACCAGCTATCGCTGCTATTGCTACTACTGTTATAACTGTCATGTTTAAACAAAAATAATAGTTATTAAAAAAAGATAGAACTTCATTCTATCTTAAATATTTATCATCATCATTACAGCTAGTACTAGAAGGATCATAACTCCTAATCCAGTTGTTACTAGCATGCTCATTGTTTTTCCTTCCATTTTATCAAGACGTTCTTTATATTTAGTTTCACGTGCTTTTAATTGTAATGAAGATATTGTTTTAGAAAATGTTACTAATTGTTCCTGTTTTCTTTCTTGTCTACCTAAACTTAGACGATACAATAAACGCATCATACGCATTGAATCTCTAACAGGATAATCTCTAGCAAATCTCATATATGGCTCTATAGTAGAATCTCCGGCGTTTATATCAGCAACTAATTGATTTAATCCTTCTTTAAATATTTCTGGAGCATCATTAACTGATTTTGCTAATGCTACTGGAACAGTATAATGTTGAATAAGGATTTCTAAGCCTTTTAAGTAATAAGGTAATAAAACATCTATTTCATGCAAATGTCTTTTATAAAAATTTCTTATATTTATATAATCCATTTTAAATACAAAGAAACCAGCAAGTATAGAAACTATTATATAAATATAACTTAATTCGCTAATAAATAGGAATAAAATTGCTCCCATAGCAATTAAGCCATTTCTTAATCTTTTATTAAATAATACATCAGGATCTACATTATCACCATATTTTGCCTTTACATAAAAATCCCAATCATCTTCTTTTAATTTTTTTAAATATACAGTATTATCTTGAATAAATTTACTTGTATTAATTCTGCCTGAGTAAGCAAATAGGAATAAGATTATTGCTGAAAATATTAATATTTCAATATACATACTATTCTACCCCCACATCTTCATTATAATATTTTTCTCCTGTGAGTAAGAAATAACTATTAATTAATATTATGGCATGTAATATTAATTGAACATACCACAAATCTAATAATGCAATATATTTATCTTTTCCAAGTAACATTATCATAGCAAGTACTAAGAAATACAATGCTATACCAAATGTCAAGAACTTACGATGGAATTGTTTACGATCCATTCTATCACGATATACCCCTTCAACTAATGAGTCGATATCTAATGACATATTTTCTAAAGCTTCTCCAGAATCAATAGCACCTTCTTTTGTAATTTGTAAAAATAATTGATGCATATTTTTTACCATATAATATGGATATTTATCATTAAAATAATCTATAGATTCTTCAATAGTACCATTTTGATAAGATAATTCTATCATTTTTTTAACATCACCTAATACAGGTTCTTCTAAAATTCCAGAGTCTCTAACTCCCTCTAAAGATTTAACAAAAGACTGAGTTGTATTAAATTCCATAATAACGTTAGTTGTATAAGTTTGAATTTGTTCAAATATAAATTCACTATATACTCTTTGACATCTTAAGTAAGCTAAGTAAGGTATAAAAGCTATAGCAGCTGCAGCATATACCAAAGCCCATATTAGAGAAAAGAAATATAAATAAGAAATACCACCTGCTACTATACCAAAAATAGCAACTTGAGATATATATTGTTTAGGAGTATATTCTTTTCCTAATTCTTTACTTTTTTCTCTTACCATTTTAAAGCTATATGGCGCATATTTATTATAAACTTTGGAAACACTACGAGTTACAAACTGATAAACATTTTGACCATTATTTATTCTATAAGCAGCTATAAAAGTTCCTATAAGAAGTAATATAATTAACTCCATATTCTCTACCTACTTTCTTTTATAAAACCTCCAAGTTTTCCATTGGTTCCAACGGTGGTATTATATTTGATTGATTTAAACTATTTATATTAGTTTGACTAGTTTGTTCTACATTTACATTTTGAGGTTGAACATTGATGTTAGACTGCTCATAGTTAATATTTGGATTTAACATTTGATTAACAGCTTCTGTTTTAGCAGTGCCAACTACATCATTAGAATTTTCTTTTTCTAAGCCAAAAGTATCTTCATCTAAATAAACATTACCAATACTTAAATAATCTAATAAATAGTGAGTTGGATTTTTCATTGTTATATGTCCATCTAATGTTTTCTTATATAAGATATTAGTTTTAGGATTATTATCATCATCTACATAAAATTCACAAACTTCTATAATTTCTCTTTGGAAACGATTTAATTTCTTAGAAAAATAACCTTTTACATAAATACCTATTTGAACATATCTATGAATTGAAGATAAAAACTGATTTGTATCTTGACTAGATTCTAGCAATGAATACATACGCATTGGAATACTACTTGCTTTATCAGCGTGGATAGTAGACAAAATATGGTGTCCAGAAGATATTGAGTTACGTACAGCAAGTACTGCTTCAGCACTACGAACTTCTGATAATAGAATCCAAATTGGGTTCTGTCTCATACAAGTAACTAGTACATCTGTATAAGATGCTATGTTATTAGTTTTCATAGCTACAATATCTCTTTCAGGATAAATTTTATCTAAATGTAATTCTAGCGTATCTTCTATAGAAATAATCTTTTCATTTTCTCTAGTTTTACTAGCTAAATATTTAACTAACTCTGTTTTACCTGAACCAGTTTCTCCACTAACGATAATATTACAATGACCTAAGACACATTGTTCCAAAAAGTCATGTAATTTTTCAGTCATATAATCTTCATTTATTAATTTCTCTTTATTTAATCTAATCTTAGCAGGTGTTTTACGTATAACACAAGCAATACCATTTGTAGCAATTGACTCATGTATAAAGTTCATACGTAATTCTGCACTTTCAGAATCCAAAAAAGGATGAGCCATATTAAATGTTTTACCCATAGTATTTGCACATTGAAATGCAATTTTTTCCATTAAAGCATTATTAATTTCAGGTCTTTCAACTTTATATACTCCCTGAGTAAGACTTTTTAACCATACTTGTCCATTATTACTATAGGAAATATCAGTTATATCTTCATCAGCCAGAAATTCATTTAAAGGCCCAAAATCCACTTGATCAAACACTGAATTTTGCACTTTACTCACCCTTTTTTCTTCTTTTTTTATTAACTATTCTTTTTATTATTATCTGTTGTTGTATTATTTGTATTTGAATTATTATTATTGTTATTATCAGTTGTTGTACTATCATCTTCCTCTTCATCAGGAATCATTACAGATTGATTTAAGATAAATTCTTTAATATATTCACTTGATACTTGAGTTTCACCAGGATTTGCTGAATATGAAGCATTTCTTGGAACTGGTATAATTTCAATATTTCCACTAGTTACATAACCAGCTTTCATTAATAATGAATACATATCATTAGGTACAGCAAATAATAATTCAGATGGTGTACGAGATTCTGTAGCACTTTCAAATACATGTTGTCCTTGTGAATCTTTAACAGCAAGAACTTTAATACTTTCAATCATTTTACCAAAAATAATCTTATTATCTTCATCAGTAGCTTTGATATATAAATCAATATAATTATCTGGATAAATAGAGTTACCATAAGTAGAATGTAAATCAACTGATAAACTATAAATAGTATATCCATCTGGTATATCAGCAAATGCTGAATCTGGCATTTTATCTTCTGTTACTAATAATTCGTTATAGAATAAACTGTTAATTGGAATTATTGCTCCATAAGTTACATATTTACCAATAACATTTGCAGAAGAAGTTACAATATTATTAGAACTATTAACCATACTCTTAGGTATTTGAATAGTTCCAACCATATCACTAGTAATTAATGTTCTAGATGTGATTTCTTGTTTAGCATATGGAACTGATACTGGTGTAACAGCTTGACTTACACGCCATTGATATGCAAAGTATAATACTACAAATCCTAGTAATATACCTATAATAGTAACAGTATTTTTATTACTAAAAAATCTTTTTAAAGTGTTTGCTAAATTTCCCATTTTTATTCCTCTTTCTTAGCTTTGCTCTTTTTCTTTCATTTCTAAAACAGCGTCGATTTTATTAACAATATCATAACTTTCTGATGTACTTGATACAACATATGAATTACTCTTAGTAGTTACTTTAACACTAACTTTAGGAGGAGCTTCATAAATATCATAAAAATCTACATCATAAGTTTTATTTATATTAACAGTCTCTGAAAATCTTCTTAAAAAGTTTTCTACAAACTTCTCTTTGTTAATACGAAGCTCACCATATTCACGATAATATCCATAATCTACAGCATCTATCATAGCAGCTTCTGTTGTTTCTTTTATTAGGTAGTAATCTTGTGTTGTAGTTGTTGTAACACTGTTTACTAGCATCATAATAACTATAACAAAAATTCCCAAAAGAATCAACCAATATCCCCAATAAGCTTCTTTCATTTTATTTCACTCCCCTATTTCCAAGCTGGGCCACAATTTTCTTCGTTATCATTGCATTTCCAAATTTTATTCCATGTTGATTTTCTTACATTTTCGGTTGCGTATCCATTCCCATCTTTACTTAAAAGATCTAAAAAATTACTTTTCCAATACTTAACATTATAGTCAGAAACTGTTTCATTATCTTGATTTTCATTTGGAAGATTTGATGATGCTAAATACATATCAAAGTTGGAATAACCTTTATCAGAATTAGATAAAGTTGATTCATTAGTTTCTCCATTGATCTCCAAGGCTTTATTTAAACTTTTTATTTTTTGCATATTTTCTGGTGTTAAAGTATATGAATATTCTGGTTTTTCATAAATTTCTTCTCCACTATTGTTTATTTCTGAAATTGTAGCTTGACCTTTTTCATTAGACCAATTTTTCCCTAGTTTATTATTTTTTAATCTCTGATTAGGGTCAAAATTATTTAAGGAAATATTTCGATAATAAAAATTTGCTTTTGTTGGATTAGTTACATCGTTTTTTACATCATAAGTACAATAATAATCTAATGATTTTGAAGCTTTAGTTTTATTATCGATTGTCTTAACTAGTCTACCAAATTTATTAGATCTTTCTCCATTTTTATCAACACCTAAGTAACTGAATGCTAAAGTATATGTTTTAGTACCGCTAGTTTCTTTTAATGACACAGGAAAAATGTTCCCCATTGAATAAGAATTAGATGAAATTTTAGATTTGTTCCATTGTAAAATTCCTAAATTTGATTCAGAATAATTGACAAAAAATTCCACAGGATTCTTATATATTAAAGTTTTTGTCCAAGTAATTCTATTACTACTATCATCACCTTTAGTAGTATAGCTGTGATTCTGTTTACTATTATTGTCAATATTATCATAATATTCAATTATTCCATCTTTTATTTTTACAGTACCCTTATCTGGTGAAGTAGATTCTTGTTCTTCCATAATAAAGTTTTTGTTGATAAAAGCATTATTATAATTTTCATCATTATAAGAGAAAGTCACTGTTGGGCTAAAATTATATTTTAATGATCCAGATAAATTAATCAAATCATTGGAACAATTATTTACATTGTTTATTTTTCTATCAACATTTTTTTTTATTAATTCATATTTGTTTTTAACTGCAGTCTTTGCTGCTTCTAATGTGTATTGATTTGTTTTCCAATCTTTTGTTGGATCATGATCACTGTTACGGCAATCGCCATTATATGATACAAATGTTTCTCCTGTTATGTCTACGGTATATTCATATTTATGACAATAAGTGTAATTGCAGCTATAAGTATTAGGAGCCTGTCCACATGTCTCATGATGGCTTTCGACAGTATCACCATTACCTTGCTGTTTAATCTGGCCATAAGCATTATAAGCATTCTTTAAGTCTTCTAGCTGTCTTACGAGTCCCCTATTACTATCAGTGGAAGTTTTAACTTTATTATTAGCGTACTTATTGCTGATACTATTAATTGAATCATAATTATCATCTAATTTGCCATTAGAATTTATTCCTAAATCACTATAAAACTTATTAATACTTACAGTAGCTTCACAAGTTCTTGTTCCTTTTAATGTGATTTGCTGTGGCTCCCATGTCCAATATCTACCGGCTATAACAGAATTTACTGCACCTGGTAGTTTAAAATCAATTGTTTCAGCGCAAGTTAGTGAACAATATTCATTATATTTATGCGTATATTCTTTAGAGTCAGAATCATTAGAATCACTTACAGTTGTATTTACATTTTTGGTATTAAAAACACAAGCTGTATCATCTCCAATAGAAAATGAAGTTCCATTGTTATTACAATCTTTATCATTTATGCTAGGTGTACATACATTTGGCGTAACTTCTGGAGTCTTATTATTACACATTTTATTATAATACTCATTTGTGGTATCTGTAAAAACAGAATTTTTTAGTTCATTATAAACACTGTCATTCTTTTTTTCATAATTTACACATAAGCATTGATTAACAAATGTTTGTCTTATATGTTCATCATCAGTGATCCCATAGGTATTGTTAGCACTAGTAATTTCATTACCATCATTACCATAATATTTCTGTGTACTTTGATCATAATAGCAAATTTGTTTTTTACTTTTTATTTTATAAATTACTGGTATGTATACTTTTCTACTCCAAGCATCTGCCCCATGTGTTTTTGCATCGTCATGAAGATTAGCAAAAAATTCTGCATTTGATTTAATGTTTAATCCATCATTTGAATTAATTATCTTATGATCAGCTGTAATTCCCCATCCATCATTATTTATAGTGATATTATTTACTGCAAGTATAGCATTTTTTCCATACCACTCACCAGGTTTTTCAATAAAGTTATCTAAATTTAAGTCTATACCTCCGCCATTTCTGTCTGCAAAAGAATATTTATCATTTAATTTTCCTAAATGATATACCTCTTCTAAAGTATAGTTATTTTCAATATCTTCATCATTAAAAAAGCTTTTTAATAGCTCTATTACGTTATCTTTACTAACAGCATAATTTTCGTGATAATCATTATTAGCAGTTACGCTTCCTAAATCAAATATATAATATGTTCCATCATAATTATCGATTTTTCTAGAAGCTGCGTCTTTCATCTTTGGCCCTAAAGAATAAAACTTGTATTGATATCCATTAGTTGCTTGTTTAGTGTATTCTTCATAACACTGATATCCATTATTTGATAAATCCTCACAACTTGTTAGTTTTCCATTCCATTCTATATTTTGATCTGCTTCTTGTTGTTCTTGATTTAATAGTAAAGCTACATTTTTTTTATTTACACAATATTTATCTGCATCTGGATATTCATTATTGACTTTTAGATGATAGTTTTCAAGACATATAAAACCCTTTTGTTCATACGTTTTATCCCCTTCAGAATGAGGCAATATTTTTGCTTTTACATTACTTATAATAGAAAAGAAAGAAATTAATATTAGAAATATATATATATAATGTTTTCTCATAATTTACTTCCTTTCTTTACTTTCTTTGATATTAAATAAACTATTAATCCTATAATAATCGCACTGCCTATTCCTATACCGCAATATAATAATATTTTAGGTAAAATTGATTTTTTAGAAGTGTCTGTCTCACTTTTTTCTGAATTTACTTGATTATAATATTTAGTTATAGCACTTCCTATTTTGTTATCATCTAAATTAGTAGAAATTAATTCTTGACAATATTTATATTCTGGAATATCAACACATAAGCCACTTTTATAAAAAGTATTAAATTTAGGAACAGTTAGTGATTTAGTGTTTATTGTTTTAGTACAATTTTCAGTTTGTGCATTTATATTTATTTTATAAGTTACAACATCTGAATATTCATTTTTAAAACTTATTACATTATCAACAGCATCAGATGAATAAAAATTTTTCTCTTCATTATCAATATTATTTGTTATTTTAATATTAAAATCATCAGTTAAATTAACTATTGTTACTTGTAAATAATAGTAATCTCTCGTAGAAATAATTTGATCTTTTGGAGCTTCATCTAATTTATTTACTAAAGTATTTATTGACCT
>OLOA01001498.1_pt1 | contig 23121 bp, 23 predicted proteins | sample 1672201 | NCBI WGS metagenome assembly OLOA01 (sample SAMEA3136658, study PRJEB25190) | human gut metagenome
TTACCCTCTCCGTCCTCGCTGCGCTCGGCCACCTCTCCCAAAGGGAGAGGCAAGGGATGCTCGCACGGTACACCGAAAGGTGTATAGACGTGCCCTTTATCAGTTCGGCAAATTGGAGTTTACTGCTCAATACGGTAGTATTTGAATGTTTCATCTTCTCCGACAAAGCGAAAGCCTACCTTTTCCAGCACATGCTGACTCCGGGTATTTTTCCTGATGGTATCTGCGTTTACCGCAGCCATTCCCAACTCGTCAAAGGCGGTTTTTACCGCCAAACGTTCTGCCTGCGTTCCGTATCCCTTTCCCTTCATCGCATCGTTTTGCATATGGATACTCAGGGAACATTCTTTTTTATCATGGTCGATCTGCTTCAATTGCAATTCCCCGATCACCTTATCTCCAAGCATGATCGCAAACAGTCTGCGTGAAGCATCCTGCCCCTTCATATCAAAATATCGATTTACCGCAGCTTCGTCATAAACATAGGGCTGAAACAGGTGCATATCCATATAGATAGACGCATCATTCGTCCAATGCTTGTACAGTTCGTGACATAGTTCTCGCGTCATCGCCTTTAACTGAATTGTTGGCATGTTAGACCTTACCTACCTTATTATTCCGACTTATTGTTTTGTTTAATTCTATCATATGGCTTTAATATATGCAATAACATTCCCGGCAGACATTACTGCCGGGAATGAAACTGTCTTATGACCACCCGGCTTTTGCGGCAGTCTGTTTTATTCCAAACATTCAAGTGTTTGTCAGAATTCTGCGATTTGTTTCGGTGCGAAATTTAAAAAGTCGGCCGAACAAAGTGAGTAGCGTATGCCGTCCAGCGTTCCGTTAAAGCCGAGCCTGCATGACTGCGCATGAAGATGCCCATACACAACCTGCTGCACGGGATACTGCGAAATAAGCTCCGTAAAAGCCGTCCGCATGCCGTTTTCGGCAACAGGTGGATAATGCAGCATCGTTATGACAGGCGCACGCCGAGCCGCCTTAAGCGACATTTCAAGCCGTATCAATTCGCGGTTGAAAATCTTTTCGTCGGCTTTTCCGAAGTTGGCAGCCGAAGGGAGCATCCAACCGCGTGAACCGCATACCGAAAACGCACCCATATCAACCGAATCATTCTGAACAATATACATACCGGCGGGCAAAACGGCGCGTATCCTCGTCGGCGATGCCCACCAGTAGTCGTGGTTGCCGCGGATAAGAATCTTTGTGCCGTTAAGCTCCGCAATTGAGTTCAGATCGTCAACGGCATCTTCAAGATACATTGCCCAGCAGATATCGCCCGGAACAAGCACACAGTCGCTTGGGGAGACGAGACTCTGCCATGCATCAAATATCTTTTCTCTGTGCCTATCCCAATTGGAACCGAAAACATCCATTGGTTTATCGGCTTTGCCGCTAAGATGCAGATCTCCGATTGCGAATAGTTTCATCAGAATATTACCGTTCAGTCAGTCTGCTGCCGATAAAGCAGCGGGGCTATGCGGGGATGCAATGCAATGCTGTCAATCGTCGCCGTTTTCGCGGTCTTCGTCAATATAGCCTTCATCGTCATCATCGAAGCTGCTGTCAAGCTCCGGAATTTCCGTTTCGGGAATTTCCGCTTCGTCAAGGGGCACGCCGACGTCCTCCATATCTGAATTATCCATTTCGTCGAGTGCGGCAATGGTCTTATGCTGCTTGCCGAGCCTTTCCTGACGCAGACTCTCTTTATAACATGCGGCACAAAGCTCCTTGCCCTTCATGGCGGGATTCTCGCCGCATTCAATGCACATCAAAACCTCGTTGTCATCATCGGAGGCTTTGCGCTTTCTTGAACAAACATCGCAAAGCTGTTGGTCATCACGAATATAATTCAACTCACATCTCGGACATTTCTTGTAGCCCATGGTTTAACCCTCGAAAAAATAATTAATTTATTGCCGATTTGATTTTATGAACACGGGTGCGGCAATCGACCCGCATTGCTTTGATAAGCGGTGATTGAGACGGATACGCTCTGCGCTTTTCGCCCGCATCAATCAACGCCTACCATATTATGCTGACATTGCCCCGTCATGTCAATAGGCAATTGCATAAAAATTAAAAATTTGTCCCCAAAAGTTTTCCGAAAACAAATCAGTGCCGCCGTTTAAGCTGCCGCTTGATATGCCGGGTTTCGTTTCGCAAACGCTCGGAATAATCGGGCAGCAGACAAAAAACATGATTCTGCGCCCTTTTTGCCGAAACAAACTTAAACCGGAGTTTTTTCGGACGCCGAAATTGTTTCCGCTGCGGGGGCGGAAGGCTTTGAATCAGCTTCCGTTTCGGAATCATTGCCGAACATGTCACCGTAAGCAACTGCTTCGAGCCTTTCCAGCAGCTCCGACCTGCCGTCACCGGTTTCACTCGAATATGCAATTGCATACGGTGGTGCGCCGAGTTCGCGGGCACGGGCAACCGCAGTCTGTTTGCGTCGCGTTTTTGCCAGTTTATCGGCTTTGGTTGCAATGAGCGTGTACGGAATCGCATAATAGAGTATGTACTTAAACATTTGTTTATCATCGCGAGTCGGCTCGTGGCGAATATCCACAAGCATGAAAATATGCTTCACCCTTCCGGAGGCAAGGTAGCTTTCGATAAGTTCGCCCCATTGTGCCTGCTCCTGCTTTGACGCCTGTGCAAAGCCGTATCCGGGAAGATCTACAATGTAGAAATCCCCGTTGATGCGAAAATAGTTTATAAGCCGCGTCTTTCCGGGTTTTTGTGATGTTTTTGCAAGTTTATTCATGTTGCAGAGCGAGTTTATAATTGACGATTTGCCGACATTTGATTTGCCGACGATTGCAATTTCGGCACCGCCCTCGGAGGGATAGCCCCCGTTTTTACCGACGCTCGTTACAAATTCAGATTTTTTAATCCTGAGCATATTCAAAAATCTCCTGAACCGTTGTGCAAGGCATTTTAGCAGGATTTCATGAAAATGTAAACAAGAAAATTTTTATATACAGCACACCGCCGGTGCCTCCTGCGTTTCCGCCGGGTTTTTTTGCGGCGGTTTATCGGCATTGAACCCGATGTGCGGTCGGATGCGCACGAACTTCAAAGAATGCTTTTGCACAAAACAAAAAATACGCTTTCCGGATGAGTTTTGTCGAATCAGAAACTATTTCAATTGCTTTTCCGATTTTCGCCGTAAAAGGGCAAAAAAACCTGAATAAATTATTCCGAAAATGTCCATTATTTGAATATAAGAAAAACGTTGAATAACAATTGCTTATCAAAGATTTGTTGTTTGACGTGTTAACCGAAAAACAAACTTGAATCGGAGGTCGGCAATGGCAATCAACAAAGTGGAAATCTGCGGCGTGGACACCGGGAAACTTCCGCGTATCAGCTATAAAAAGAGCACTGAGCTGCTCGAACGGATAAAATCAGGTGATGAATCGGCGCGTGATGAATTTATTCAGGCGAATCTGCGGCTTGTGCTGAGCGTTATTCAAAGGTTCTCAAACCGCGGCGAACAGCCGGATGATTTGTTCCAGGTCGGCTGCATCGGGCTGATTAAAGCGATCGATAATTTCGATTTGAGCCATAATGTCCGCTTCTCCACATATGCCGTGCCGATGATTATCGGTGAAATCAGACGATTCCTTCGCGACAACAGCAGCATAAGAGTCAGCCGCTCTCTGCGCGACACGGCCTATCACGCGATGCAGGTCAGAAGCAGGCTGGTTGATGAAAAGGGTGTTGAACCAAGTTTAAACGAAATAGCTGCAGAATTGGGCGTTCCCGAGAGCGACGTTGTTTTCGCCTTGGATGCAATTTCCGATCCGATTTCGCTCAATGAACCTATTTTTCGGGATGACGGTGATGCGGTCTATATTGTGGACCAGGTCAAGGATGACACGGCGGACGATAATCGCTGGCTGGACGGCATTGCAATTTCAACAGGCATGAGCAAACTCTCGGAACGGGAAAGAAAAATTTTACAACTTCGCTTCTTTAACGGGAAGACACAAACGGAGGTTGCAAAATCGGTCGGCATAAGTCAGGCGCAGGTGAGCCGCCTTGAAAAAGCAGCTCTTGCAAGGATGCGGAAGTTTGTATAATGCGTTCCGCTCAGCGCAGTAAGCCCGCTTTGCGCACCATACATACGGCGAAAAAATTTATTTCACGCCGTTTTAACATACTGTTAATTTTGGCTGCAAACTAATCAGGCTGACAAGAAAATGTGGCAATTATATGTACTAAATAAGTCAAAATTAGTACAAATGCTGTTTTGTGGCTTTTTTTGGTGCCAACAGAGCAATTTTTGTTAAAAATTCTTGAATGCGGTATTGCAATTTTTAGCCGGACAGAGTAGAATATAACCAGTGAATACAATATATGTGAGGTAAAGACTATGATTATCAAAGACGTATCCGCTGCAGAACTCGAAGTAATGGAGATTATCTGGGCAGCAGGCAAACCCGTTATCATCACCGACATTTGGCAGGCAATCGAGGGCCATGACTGGACTTATCAGACCGTTCAGACTTTCGTTAACCGCCTCAACATGAAGGGCTTCATCAAAATCGTCGGCAAGAAGGTTCGCAGCTTCGAATATCTGCCCCTTCTTACCCGTGCAGAATATGTTGCACAGACCCGCGGTCATCTGCTCAACGGCAACGAGGGCGCAAGTCTCTCCGATTTCGTCGTTGCAATGCAGAAGCTCGGTCGCTGCAATGCTGCCGATCTTGAAAAGCTTGCCGAAACCGTAAAGCTTCTCAGGGGCTGATTCGATGACGCGGCAGGCTCTGCCCGAGCAGTTTCTGCCGGATGAAAACTCCTAAAGTATTTTCAACACTTATCTCCCAAAAACCGCAGGGCTTTCCGCTCTGCGGTTTTTTCGGGTGCGGACTCCGTGAATCGGCTCTTGACTCCGTGCCGAGTGCTGACAACGAGTTGTTTCCGGTTTGATGCAGACAGCCGTATGCATCAGGAAACATAAAACCCGCACGTGGGATATACCGTGCGGGTTGATTATGCATGGTTGGCGGCTGTAAGCCGCTCAAACTCAGAACTCGATTTTTTTCTCGATATAGGGGACAAGTTGGTCAATGGGCAAACGAATCTGCTGCATTGTGTCCCTGTCGCGAACGGTGACGGTGTCCTTCTGCATATCGTTGGCGGGATCGCCTTCAACAGTTTCGAAATCAACTGTTATGCAGAGCGGGGTACCGATTTCGTCCTGGCGGCGATAACGTTTGCCGATTGCACCGGTCTCATCGTAATCGACCATGAAATGCTTGGACAGCATTGCATAAAGCTCTTTGGCTTTGTCGCCGAGCTTCTTCTGAAGCGGAAGAACGGCGGCCTTGTAGGGAGCGAGCGCGGGATGCAGATGCAGAACGTTGCGAACATCGCCGTTTTCGAGAGTCTCCTCATCGTAGCAATCGCAGAGGAATGCGAGAGCCATGCGGCCTGCGCCGACGGAGGGCTCGATACAATAGGGAATGTATCGGGCATTCGTGAACGGATCCATGTATTCCATGCTCTTGCCGCTGTGTTCCGCATGAGCTTTAAGGTCATAATCGGTGCGGCTTGCAACGCCCCAGAGTTCACCCCAACCGAACGGGAAACGATATTCGATATCGGTTGTGCCGTTGGAATAGTGGCAAAACTCTTCGGGTGAATGTTCACGCCTGCGCAGCCGTTCCTCACTCATGCCGAGGCTGCGGAGGAAGTTGTAGCAATAGCTGCGCCAGTAGTCGTACCATTCAAGTTCCGTGCCGGGTTCGCAGAAGAATTCAAGCTCCATCTGCTCAAATTCCCTTGTGCGGAAAATGAAGTTGCCCGGGGTGATTTCGTTGCGGAAAGATTTGCCGATCTGTGCAATCCCGAACGGGATTTTTTTGCGCATCGTGCGCTGAACATTTTGAAAGTTGACAAAAATGCCCTGCGCGGTTTCGGGGCGAAGATAAATCTCGTTTGCCGTGTTTTCGTTGACACCCTGGAAGGTTTTGAACATCATGTTGAATTTGCGGATGCCGGTGAAATCATGCTTTCCGCATTCGGGGCAGACAATGCCCTTTTCGTTGATGTATGCTTCCATCTGTTCGTTTGTCCAGCCGTCGGGGTGAACATCGGCAAGACCGTTTGCTTCGGCATAATCTTCGATAAGCTTATCGGCGCGGAACCTTGCTTTGCAGGCTCTGCAATCCATGAGCGGATCATTAAAATTGACAACGTGCCCGCTTGCAACCCATACTTCGGGGTTCATCAGAATCGCGCAGTCAACGCCGACATTATAGGGGCTTTCCTGAACGAATTTGCGCCACCATGCGCCTTTGATGTTGTTAAGGAAAAGAACGCCGAGCGGACCGTAGTCCCAGCAATTCGCCAACCCGCCGTAAATTTCCGATCCTGAGAAAATGTAGCCCCGGTTTTTACACAGAGCTACAATCTTATCCATAGAAAATTCTGTTCTCATAGCGATACCGTTGAAAGCAGCAATCAGACGTTACGCTGAACCTTGCCGGAACGCAGGCAACGGGTGCATACATTCATCTTCTTAGGAGTACCATTGACGATGACGTTAACACGTTGTACGTTGGGAGCCCAGATACGCCTGGTCTTCCTGTTGGAATGGCTGACGAGATTACCGCTCATTGCGCCCTTACCGCATACTTCACAAAACTTACCCATTTCGTTACACCTCCTTGCCGAATCTGCCGTGTATGAGGTTGAATGCGATTGAAGGAAAAACCGCAGAATGCGGAACATACCCTGCAAAACCGCATACGAATACACGGGACGAAAATCAAACATCGGTATTTTATCACCTTTTTAAGCAATATGCAAGCACTTTTGCGGCAATCGGGCATATATATTAGCAAAATTTCAAATAATGCTGATGGAAGCTGCACCTGAATGAGCAAAAGCGGCGGAAAATCCGAGCCGCCCGGAGTTTTCGGAATGCAGCTGCGAGTGCAAATAAGCAAGGTTGAAAGGAATCTTTTATGAAATCGAAAAAAATCGGCAAAACATTGGTGTACATCGTTTCTATTGTGGCTGCGCTTGTGGCGGGAGGGATATCTTCCGTCTTTGCAATGTCCGCCATGAAGGAGTACGGCGCGCTCAGACAGCCGCCGCTTGCACCGCCATCGTGGCTTTTCCCGGTTGTGTGGACAATTTTGTTCGTTTTAATGGGAATATCGGCAGCAAGAATATATATTATCGGCAAGCAGGACCGCAGCGGAAAAAAAGTTCGGTGCGGAGACAATTCGGATATCGGCGGGCAGGCGGAGTGTGCGCTCCGCGTTTACCTCGTTCAGCTCATTTTGAATATGCTCTGGACGCCGCTGTTTTTCACGCTTAATCTTCGTTTTGCGGCGTTCGTTCTGCTTGTGATGCTGCTCATCACCGTGATTGTAATGACATGCAGGTTTTTCAAACTTGATAAAGTTTCGGGTATTTTGATGCTGCCGTATATTGCGTGGCTGCTTTTTGCAGGTTACCTGAACCTCGGAACATATATTCTGAACGGCTGAATTCTGCCGAAACAACAGGACGAAGGCGGCAGAAATATTAGAAAATATTAGAAAAAATATATAGGCAAAAAACTCGGTTTCGCGGTTGAATAAGGCATGAATTAGCGTTATAATCAATCTAACGGGAATTTCTCGGGAAAAGGTTGAACAGCATTGAATCAATCGCAGCCCGGCTTCCCAAAAACAAGCGAACTATTTTTTCTAAAGGAGTTTTTGCTATGAAATACGATCGTGTTTATAACTTCTCCGCAGGCCCCTCCATCCTCCCCGTTGAGGTTCTTGAGAGCGTGCGCGACAACCTTCTCAACTATGAAGGCAGCGGCATGTGCGTCATGGAGATGAGCCACAGGTCCAAGGTTTTCCAGCAGATCATCGACGAAGCCGAACAGGATCTGCGCGACCTTATGAACATTCCCGATAACTACAAGGTCATGTTCATTCAGGGCGGTGCAACGCTTCAGTTTGCAATGCTGCCCATGAACCTTATGAAAAACGGCGTTGCTGACTATATCGTAACCGGCAACTGGTCCAAAAAGGCATATAACGAAGCAAAGAAATACGGCAAGATCAACCTTGTTGCAACCAGCGAGGATCGCAATTACAGCTACATCCCCGATTGTTCCGATCTTCCCATCAGTGAGGATGCGGATTATGTTTACATCTGCGAAAACGAGACGATTCACGGAACCACATACCAGACTCTTCCCAACACCAAGGGCAAGATTCTTGTTTCCGACCAGAGCTCAATGTTCCTTTCAAAGCCCTGCAATGTTTCCGATTACGGCGTTATCTACGGCGGCGTACAGAAGAACATCGGCCCGGCAGGCATGGTAATCGTAATCATGCGTGAAGACCTCATCCGTGAGGATCTGCCCCAGTTCGTTCCCACCTACATGAGCTATGCTACCCATGCAAACAACGGCTCAATGTACAACACCCCCAACTGCTGGAGCATTTACGTCTGCGGTCAGGTATTCAAGTACCTCAAGAGGATCGGCGGCCTTGAAGTTATGGCAAAGATGAACGAAGAAAAGGCAAAGATCCTTTACGATTTCCTCGATGAGTCCAAGATGTTCCGCGGCACGGTCGAAAAGGAATTCCGCTCTCTCATGAACGTTCCCTTTGTAACCGCTTCTAAAGAAACAGATGCGGAAGTTGTTGCCGCAACCAAGGCAGCGGGCTTTGACAACCTCAAGGGCCACAAGAGCGTCGGCGGTCTGCGTGCTTCCATCTACAACGCAATGCCCAAGGAAGGCGTTGTTGCTCTTGTTGATTTCCTCCGCAAATACGAGCAGGAAAATTACAAGGGCTGAGCCTGAGCCCGTTTGCTGTCACTAAAAATGCAGCCGACTGCTGCGGGCAGCGTTTCGCATCCTGCCCGCGACAGTTTTCACCCAATTGATAAATTATACATTATTAAGGAGATTATACTATGCGTATTCTTGCATCAGACGGTATGGAAAAGAATGCTGTTGCCGCACTGCGCGCACAGGGTCATGAAGTCGTTGAACAGTTCTATGAGCCGGCAGAGCTTGCAGAACAGGTAAAGAACTTTGATGTTCTCGTTGTTCGTTCCGCAACCAAAGTTCGCGTTCCCATCATTGATGCGGCATGCGAAACCGGCAAACTGAAGCTCATCATCCGCGGCGGCGTCGGCATCGACAATATCGACCACAAATATGCCGAAGAAAAGGGCATCAAGGTCATGAACACTCCCCGTGCTTCCAGTGATGCTGTTGCAGAGCTTGCAATGGCTCATATGCTCTCCTGCGCTCGCTTCATCAGCGTTGCGGGTCACACCATGCGCGAAGGCAAATGGGAAAAGAAGGCATACAAGGGCATTGAGATTCACGGCAAAACCCTCGGCATCATCGGTTTCGGCAGAATCGGACAGGCTCTCGGCAGGATGGCTAAGGGCATGGGCATGAATGTTATCGCATTCGATATTTTCCATATTCCCGGCATCGAAGAGCAGACCGGCATCAACTATGTTGAAATGGACGAGCTGCTTGCAAAATCCGATTTCATCAGCGTTCATGCTCCCGCAGTTGACGGCGGCGCAATCATCAATGCTGCAAATATCGCAAAGATGAAGGACGGCGTTGTTATCATTAATACCAGCCGCGGCACCAATGTTGACGAAGCAGCTCTGCTTGATGCACTCAACAGCGGTAAGGTTTATGCAGCAGGTCTTGATGTTTGGGCAGAAGAACCCAGCAAGAACGAGGCTCTTTACAGCCATCCCCATGTCAGCTGCACCCCCCATATCGGTGCTTCCACCACCGAAGCTCAGAAGCGCATCGGTGCTGAGATCGTTGATATCATCGGCAAGTTCTTTGCATAACACAGAATTGCCGAATCGGCAAGTTCTTTGCGTAACTGCGTAACACGGAATTGCCGAACATGCAGGCTCTTTGCTCAGCACAGGGCTGACGAATAATGAGTTTTTTCTTCGCAGTCGAGGGAGAGCTTCGAATTGCGACAGAACCTGAAATTGCCGCAGCAGCTTTGTGATTTCCGTTTCGGAATCGGCACGGCTGCTGCGGTTTTGTTGTACCGTGAACAAACAATAATTGAAGGGGACTAACCTGAATATGAACGAAAACGATGAACTGAATCTGTTTGTTATCTACACCGCAAAACCCGGAATGCGGGAAGCGTTTCTGAACGCTGTGAAATCGAGCGGGATCCTTCAGCTGATACTTGATGAAAAGGGCTGTCGGCGGTACGAGTATTTTGCCTCTGTTCAAAACCCCGACACCCTGCTGCTTGCCGAAACATGGGAAAATGCGGAACTGCAAAAAATCCATATGACGCAGCCGCATATGACGGAATTGAAGGCGATTAAAGAAAGGTATATAGAGTCCACCGAAATCGGCAGGATGATTAAAAACTGACGGCCGAATCCGTGTTAGTGAACCCATGTTAACATGAAAGAACGGCGGTCGGCCGAAAAAAACAGACAAAAACGAAAGAAGTGCAGATGGGCGAAATCGCTCTTCTGCACTTCGATTAAACATATTCGCTTTTTAAAATGAACGACAGCAAAGCTGATTCATTTTGAAAAAACGGTAAAGCAGGATGCAATTAATACTTGCGTTTCCTTGCAGCTTCAGCCTTCTTTTTGCGTTTTACGCTGGGCTTTTCGTAATGCTCACGCTTTCTTGCGTCAGCAAGGATACCTGAACGAGCACATTTACGCTTCCAACGTTTAATTGCGCTTTCCAAGGATTCATTTTCACCAACACGGATTTCCATTATCAGTTTCCCCCCTCTCTCTTGCGGGAAATGAATGATTCAACCCGACCGCGGCCGACTCGAATTACTGATACATTATACTCAATGTTCATCGTTTAGTCAACCTGAATAATGCAAATATATTGAAAAAACAGGAATATACTTATTTCGCCTTATGAGAAGCCGCTTTATCGCGCATTTGCAACGTGTCGGACGGCGGTTCGGTGCGGCAATTTTTTGCAGCGAAGTTGTGATATAATAAGTGAATACCGATTAAATTCGGATATGCGGCACGAAACTTACAAAACTGTAAGCACGGATGAAAGCCTGTTGTAAGCATGGCATGCTATACTTTTGTTTGTTGAAAGGCGGATAACATCGGATGTTGTACCTGCCTGCTTAAAAAGCATGAGTTAAATCGCAATGCAGTACAGAGCCGGCAAAGGTTGGTTTAAGCAGACACTGCTGCCGAGCGGAGTCGGCCGTTACACGGTCGGTAACTCAAGCAAAATCGAAAAAACGGAGAGGAATGAGCAAAATGAAAAAAGAGCTTTTCAAACTTGCGCTGCATGGGCTGAAGGGGAAAAAGCGCAGCAGCCTGCTTACGGTTATCATTCTGACAATTTCATTTGCCGCTGTGCTTGTTACGCTTTGCATAACGGGCAGCATTATAAAAACGAATGCGGAATACAGGCTGAACACCTACGGCGCATGGTACGGCGCAATACCGTACGGAATTGAGGGCGATGCGGAGTTTTTGAGCACGGTGAACGGCATCGGAGAGATCGGAGCGGCGACGGTCTACGGTCAGGCAGTATCAAAAAGCGGCGCAGCGGTCACATCCGTAGGTTCGGCGGACGGGAATTTGCTTAAAATCGGACGAATCGAATTGCAGGACGGAGAGTTCCCGCAGCATGATGGTGAAATAGCGTTGGAAGCTTCCGCTCTTTCGAAACTCGGAAAGAATTATACGATCGGACAGGAGATTTCCTTCACAGTTCTTTTTGATGCCGAATCCGAAGAATCCGTTGAAGGGATAAAAATCCCGGTTGAATGCACCTTCACGCTGTGCGGCGTTTTGCGCGAATACTCGAGCCTTTGGCAATTGAGCGAGAACAAGCTTTCAAAGCCTATTTGCGGTGCGCTTGTCACAAATACGGCGGGAGAAAATTTGCGGACCAAGGCAATTGAAACAGCTGCGCAGATGAATGAGCAGTCCGAAGAGGGGGTGACGCATGTTTCGGTTGCGGCAGCAAACCGTCAATTCTTTTTTGAAGTTGATGAAGCGGAACGCGGACAGGCAGCGGAGAGTATCAATGCATACATGCAAAAAACACGTTGCGGAACAAATGCGGACAAAGCTGTTTGCATAAACACCGCCGCATTTTCGGATAAAGGTGAAGCGAATTATCATTCGTTTTATATCTGCCTGATTCTTGCCGTGACCGTTATTGCAGTGGTCTGCATATACGCTGTTCAGCTCCGCAAGCAGGTCAGAGGGATCGCTCTTTTTCGAAGTATAGGCATAACAAAACGGCAGCTGAGACTGCTGCTGACGTTTGAAACGCTTATTCTGTGCCTGCCTGCGCTTGGAGCGGGAACACTGCTCGGAACCATTATAACAAAGCTGATTCTGAAGCTGTTTGTGTATGCAAAATCCGCACCGGTGCAGGTGGACGTTCCGCTGTCGCAGCTTGCAGTCACGGCACTGTGCTGGATTGCAGGGATATTTGCGGCGCGAATGACTGTTTTCCGCATCGCACTTTCAGAGCCGCTGACGGGCAGGATGCATACAGCCCGCCGACGTGCGCATGCGTTTGAAGTTTTCCGCCGCACTGCGGTCGTGCTGCTTGCCGCTGTATTCTGCGGTGCGGTTATATTCGGCATTCTGGAATCACTTTATCCGAGAGCCGATATGCATAAATGGCAAAATCAACCTGCATATGTTCTGAATGCGGAATCTTCGGAGGTTGCATTTATCAGGGACGGTCGAAATGCACAGCTTATTACTGCGGATATGCTGAAAACCTATCAGAGCATACCCGGCGTCACAAAGGTAGCTGCATTAAATTCGATGACGGTGGAGCTGACGTTCGACGGCGACAAAAACAGCAGCCTTTTCACCGCTTTGCGTGAATATGACCCTCAGTTTGAGGACGGTGCAGCCGTGTGCCTGTATGCCTTATCGGAAGAAAGCCTCGGCACATTGATTGACCCTTCCGCTGTTGATGCGGCGGCATGGCGGGCGTTTTCAAACGGAGAAGGCGTCATAATGTCCTTTCCTGTCGGAACGGACGGCGGAGTGTTTTTTAATCGTGAACACTTCGGCGCAGCCGATTTATCGGCCGGTGATGAAATTTCAGTCGGCTGCTACGGTTCAAAACTCATTCGGGAGGAAGATGCATGCAGGTTAGGCGCTTACAGCAAGCTGCTCACAAAAAACGTAAGCATCGCTGCCGTGGCAGAATTCGATCACGAAAAAACCAATCTGATTCTCACAGGTGCTTATCAGCCGTACACAGTATTCTGTTCGGACGAATTCCTGAAAAACATCCTGACGGAATGCGAGCAGGGCAGCCTTTGCGGGAGCTTTGTTACCGGTGACAAAAACGCTGTTGAAGCCGAATACGGCTATAACACTGCGAATGTATATACCGACCTTAATGCCGGCTATGTTTCAACGGACAGTGTGCTTGCTGAAATAACTGCCAAACAAAGCATTTCAATGAACAACAACCGTGAACAGTATGCAGCGTACATACAGGAGGATCTGCAAAAGCTCATATTGATTTACTCGGGATGCGGCTGCATCGCACTGGTCATGCTGCTGCTTATCGGGAACATTCTGACGCTTGAAGCGGAGGGGGAAGAGCGCGAATTCGGCATTCTGCGTGCGCTCGGAATGTCCAAACGTCAGCTTCGGTGGCAGCTGAATTGCCGTGCCGCGCTGCGCGGCGCAGCAGCAGTATTGTGCGGCTGGCTCGTGTATGCGGCATATATGTTTGCTTCTGCAATTTCGCGTTATAACCATCGGCAGGGAGTGAATGCAGACATGAATGTGCTTGATTTTGTGAAATCCGGTCTTTCGGGACTTGCACAGGGGGGAGCGAACGCGCTGACGGTTGTGCTCATTACGGTTAGCTGCGCAGCGGTACTCATCCTGCTCTCCCGTGCAGCAAAGCATCGACTGACGCGAAACGATCTTGCGGCAATGCTTCGCGGACGCTGAACGGCCGTTTTGAACGAAAGATGAATCTTGGACGAAAATTTATTGTGAAATATAAGGAGAAAAATTATGTCAATTATTTTGCAGGCAGAAAAACTGTACAAAGAGTACAAAACATCATCCGGAGCGGTGAACGCATTGAACGGAGTCGATCTTTCGATTGAAAAGGGACTTTTCTATGCGATAATCGGAAGAAGCGGATCGGGAAAATCCACCCTGCTTCATGTTCTGAGCGGACTGGACAGGCCGACATCCGGAAAAGTGCTTATCGACGGCGTGGATATGTTCTCGTTCTCTGACGAAAAAATGGCAATCTTTCGCAGACGCAGCATGGGCTTTGTGTTTCAGCAGTTCAATCTGCTGGATGAGTACTCCGTGCTGAACAACATTTGTATGCCGCTGAGGCTGGACGGCAGGAAGCCGGACGAAACATTTCTTGCAGAGGTTACAAAGATGCTCGGAATCGAAGAAAAGCTGAAAAAGTACCCTTATGAGCTTTCCGGCGGTGAGCAGCAGCGTGTTGCAATAGCGCGCTCGATTCTTGCAAAGCCGCATATCATTTTTGCGGATGAGCCGACGGGCAATTTGGACAAAAAAGCGGGGGAGGACACGCTTAACCTGCTGAGCAGCTGTGCGGCGCGTTTCGGACAGACCCTGATAATCGTTACCCATGATCTTGAGATCGCAAAAAAAGCGGACAGAATAATTAAAATTGAGGATGGAAAGATTGTCTCAAATCAGCTATAATAAACAATGAACCCCGAACGGGAATGCGGATGTTGTTAAATGACTGAAAACAGGCAGGAGGTGCAGTGCCGTGAACAAACATATACTTGTCACTGAAGACGATAAAAACGTTGCCGATGGGCTGCGGGAAATTCTTGAAAGCGACGGCTATACCGTTTCATGCGCGGACTGCGCCTCTGCCGCAATGCAGACAATGCGTGACGGCGGTGCGGATCTTGTTATTCTGGACGTACGTTTAGGGCAGGATGACGGTTACGAGCTTTGCCGCAGGATAAGAGAGTTTTCAAATGTGCCGATACTTTTTTTAACTGCATGCAGCAGTGAAATCGAGCTTGTGCGCGGCTTCCGTGCCGGCGGGGATGATTATGTTGCAAAGCCGTTCAGGATGCATGAACTTCTTGTCCGCATTGAAGCTCTGCTGCGCCGCACATCAAAAAAGAGCAGCGGAGTCCTGAGAACGGGAGAACTCAGCTACGACAGCGCAAGCTGCCGCATCAGGCGAAAAGGGAACGTGCTTGAGCTGACCGCAACCGAAACAAAGCTTGCTGCGGCATTGATAACGCATTCGAAACAGACCGTGTCCCGTGAGGAGCTTCTGTATCTGGTTTGGGATAAGGATTCGGCATTTGTGGATGCAAACACCTTAAGCGTGAATATCAGTCGGCTGCGCGACAAACTCGGAAAGGTTAACGGTAAGCCCTACATTGAAACCGTGCGCGGCATAGGTTATCGCTGGACATTGCCCGTTACGGAGCAATGAGAGTTTTTACGGAAGATAACGAACGGAGAAAACGCAATGCAATGGCTGATTTGGCTTGTCGTCCTGCTTGCAGCGGCGCTCGGCGGTGAATTATTTCATATTTGCAGGCAAAGACGTGAGCTCGACAGGCTTTCAAAGTCGGTTGAGCATTTTTTGCTGTATCCGGAGGACGGCATTGAAGAAACATTGAACGAAGGCGCCGTTGCGAATCTTCAAAACGCATTTTCCGAGCTTACGGCACAGTTTTCACTCATGCGTGCCGCTTCCGCGCATCGTGAAGAAGAAATGACGCATTTTGTTGAAAACATTGCGCACCAAATCAAAAACGCTGCGACCGCATTGCAGATTCGACTGGATATTCTGCAAATGAAATTGAAGCTTCCGGATGAGGTGGAAGCTTTGAAGAAGAGTCAGCTTTGCATGAACCGCCTCACGGACGAGGTGGACAGGGTATTGAAATCAAGCCAGCTTGCATCAGGCAAAATAACGATGGTTCCGGAAAAAATCGATCTTTCTGAAGCAATAAAGGAATGCTGCGATGAACTGAGCCCTCTTGCCGAAGCCCGCAGCGTTGAACTGCTTTTTGAACCAAAGAATTCAATTTGCATTTCCGCGGATGCTTTTTGGCTGCCGCAGGCGATAAGCAACATAATCAAAAACGCCGTTGAGCATACCGCCCGCGGAACTGCCGTTAACGTCATAATCAAAGACTGCATACAGAACATTGAAGTTCGCATTGAGGATCACGGTGCGGGCATTCCGGAGGATGAACTTCCGCTCATGTTTGAACGATTTCATCGCGGAGCCGCCGCAAAAGCAGGCTACGGAATCGGCTTGTCAATGGCAAATGATATTGTCAGAGCGCACCACGGCAGCATCAGAGTCGTGAATATGCAGACAGGCGCGGCATTCACAATCACTTTGCCGGTGCTCGACGGCATAAAGCCGTATCTGGATGCGGAAGGGGATTAAATCCCGTGTTTTTACTGAAACTTTTTGGGCAAAATACAGCCGCAGATACAAATTCGCATTTAAAGCCAACGCACAGAACGTCAAGCTCACGGAAGCAGACATGCATAACCGTTAATTCTTTGTCAAAATCAATAAATATATTGTAATTTCTGCTCAAATTACTGTATAATTGATAGCATGGAAAAACAAAGAAATAAAAAAGGGTCATTGCCCATCGGTGTGCGCATCATCGGCATTATCATTGCCGTGCTTGCTGCCGCATACGGTTTATATGCCGGAATGGGTAATTCCATAGGAAATTTTGACGGCGAAATGCAGATATTCGCACTTGACGTCGGTCAGGGCGATTCATTCTTCATTATTTCGCCGAACGGCAAAACGATGCTGATTGATTCCGGCGAATCCTCAAACTCAAAGCAGATTGAGCAGTTTATCCGCGAAAAGGGTGTTCGGCAGCTTGATGTTGTTATCGGCTCGCACACCCATTCGGATCATGTCGGTTCAATGCCGTATCTGCTCGATGCCTTTGATGTCGGAAAATATGTAATGTCCGAAGCGGGACTTGAAACGAGGATTCAAAAACGAATCAACGCCGTGCTTGAAGAAAAAGACATTCCATGCAGTTATGTATGGGCGGGAGATGTTATTGATTGGGACAGCGACTGCAAGGTGACTGTTCTTTCGCCCGTACCGGAATTTGATGAGTATTCAAAGACGGATTGGAATGAATGGAGCCTTATCATGCGCGTTGAATACGCAAATCACTCGATGATTTTCACCGGAGATGCAACCGTGCGTTCCGAACAGGCTGCAATGCTGAACAATGAGAAATATTTGTTCGATGCCGATGTTTTGAAAGTGCCGCATCACGGTTCAACGACAAGCTCCTCTCTCGGTTTTTTGGAGGCTGTCAGCCCGGAATACGCAATAATTTCCGTCGGAAAAGGCAACAGCTACGGACATCCCGACTACGATACAATTCAAAAACTGAAGCAGGTTAATGCTGAGATTTACCGTACGGACGAGCTTGGCACAATAAACATTGTTTTCAGTGCGAATGACATAAAAATTACATACTGAAGCCTGAAAAAACTCGGGTAAATAAGGATTGGAGGAAAAAATGTATTGTCCTGATTGCAAAATTGAGGTTGAGTCCGGCGAGTACTGCCCGCTTTGCGGAAGAAAACTCGTGAGGGATTCACACAGCACGGGAACCGTTGTTGATGACAGCTTCAGCGGTGAAGCGGCTCAGGTTTCCGGAAAAAAACGCTGCAAATTCAATTTCAGCAAACCGCTTTGCGCTGTGTTTGCATTGCTGTTGATTTTGAGCCTTGCGATGCCGTGGTTTCATCTGAATGTGAAATATGTTTCGGCAAATGTTGTTGACGACAGGCTGACAATTCTTCAGCTTAAACCGCAGTTCTCATATTATTGCGGCATGGTGTCAAGACTTGCCGGAACTTTCGGCACGGATATGAATCAATATGCGGATTTGATCACGGCAGCGGAGGGTATTTTGCTTGCAGCTGAGAGCTATTTTATGCTCTGCGGAATTCATTTCCTGCTGTTCGGGATTATCGGTTTGTTTTCAAGGGGAAAACTGCGCTACTATTTTGCGCGTGTCGGCAGCACGATGTACATTGTCGGATTGCTGGTGTTGATAATTGCGGTGCTTATCGGCAATGCAAAACTCGGCGCTGCCGTTGCAGCGTTCGGCGCGCAGAATGAGCTGCAAATCTCCGCCTCTGTTAAGCTTACTGCGCACCCGTACATTGCGCTTGCGGCTGCACTCGTTTTCAGAATCTTCGGAATTCGCCTGCTTCGTTATTTGAACGGCGTAAGCTGCCTGAATCGCGGAATAACGGATATTGCAAAACGCGAGTTTTCATTGATTCACTGCGTGAAAAAAGTGCCGAAAACGTACTCAAAGCCCAAACATCGCGGAAGAACGAATTACACGTCCTACGGTGATACGGAAAGCTTCAACGATGGAATCGTAGACTGATATTTGATTTTGAATAACTGCTCAAAAAAGCTTTGCACGCTTGCGTGCAGGGCTTTTTTTGAATACCCGATGAATATATGCATTGGGAAGAATACCGATATGCTCTGCGGGAAGAATAAACCCGACAGAAGGAAAGCATGGAGGAATTCTCATGACGATGAATGAAAAAGAACAGGGCATGAAATGCGGCAGAATACATCGGAGCAGGAGAGTGATGCTTCCGATTCCGGCATTCATGCTTTTGTGCATGGTTTTTATTGTGCTTGCGGGAACTGCGGCGGCGATAATGCCGTTCCCGTCATCGGAGCTGCTTCCGGTTGATGAACTGCTGTCCGTGTTATATGCGGCAAATTCCTCGCATTCTGATGAAAGCTGCGAACAGCCGAACATCCCGGCTTCCGTGAGCGGAGAGTGCGGTGAAGAAGATTCAGCTCGCGTTGCGGAAGCATTGCAGGATTTTTTGAATACGGGCGAAACGGTCAATTTAGAAAAAATGCTGCACCCTGCTCACCTGTCTGCACTGCGGGAAGGCTGCGGTAAGCTTGTTCCGACGTCGGGCGTATCAAAACTCGGTGAATCAATTCGTTCGCTGCTGCTGCACAGAATTGCCGTTAAGCTTTGCGGTGACGGGGCGGTCGACTTTTATCCCGAGTACGTGGAATGCGCCGTGGTTTCGGTTGAAAAAACGGATGCAGAGGAAACGGAACGCATAATCGAAAGCGCACGGAGCAACGGCGCAGCGGATGCCTGCGGAGGAATGAATATACGACTGGCGGTAAGCTTTTTAAAAGATGAAAAATTGCTCTGTTTCGAGGAATGCTCTTTGATTGCATTTGAATCGGACTACGGCTGCTGCCTTCTGCCGGAGAGTCTTATAAACGTGATTGCGTGATTTGAGATAGATACATCAAACCCCCGAGAATTCCGTTGACGGATTTCTCGGGGGTTTTTGTTCGGATATCGCTTAGCTTATTCAGCTCTTTTCGAAATACCTATCAGGCAATGCCGAGGAACTGCTTTGCATAAGTGTCGATATACTTGTCGTTCATGCGAATCTTTGTGTTGTTCTTCCACTCAGTGAAACATTCGGAGTAGTGATCCTGTTCCGTTTTTTCGATGTAGAACTTCTTGGCGTTCCTGTAAGCTGCATCATCGTTCTCAGCTTTGATAACGGTATCGCCTGCATCAAGCCTTTCGTTGATGAAGATGAAGTGTACGCCGCCGCCGGAAGTCTTTGTGGTGACTTCTGCGATCTTCTGTCCGTCGGTGGTGGTGTATATCTTGATGCCGTACTTCTTGACGGGGTCGGTCTCGCCGTCGGCGGGTTTATCGGTGGTGGGAGCATCGGTTGCGGGTGCATCCGTTGCGGGAGCATCGGTGGAAGCAACATCGGTGGTTGCGGGAGCGTCCGTTGCAGGAGCGTCGGTGGAAGCAACATCGGTGGTTGCGGGAACATCGGTTGCGGGAGCATCCGTTGCGGGAGCATCCGTTGCGGGAGCATCCGTTGCGGGAGCATCGGTTGCATCGGGTGCGGGGGATGCGGACTCAGCGGGAATCTTCCAATCATCGCCGTAGAAAAGCAGGCAGGCTGCTGCACCGAAACCGTCGAAATATTTGCTGAGAAGGTTTTCGTTCATGATGTAGCCGTGCTCTTTGTAGCCGCCGGGGGAATCGGGATCGGCAGTGGGCTCGGGAGTTGCATCGGGGTTGGGAGTTGCCGAGGGGTCGGGAGTTGCGGACACGAATACGGTGTCGCTCTGGTAATCGCCGTTGGTGACATACTTGTCAACAAACTCGTCGAGGGAGATGCCGCTCTCAAGCGTTTTGCGGATTTCATCAAGCTTTTTGTTCTGTTCATCGGTGAAAACGCCTTCAACGGTATCGCTGACCTTGTCAGAGTTGTCATACTGAACGAGAAGGTGCTTGACGGTGAACATATCGTTGGGAGTGTAGAGGGGGATCATGCCGGAACCGCTGATGTAGGAGTTGTAAGCGGTCATGAACGCGGAAACGTCCTTGCCGTAGTTATCCCTCTGGGAGAGAGTGTTCTCGCTGATGTATTTTTCAAAAGCGGATGCGTCGAATTGAACTTCGGAATAGATTTTTTCCTGAAGCATTTCCATCATCATGGATTCAAGCTCGGACTGCTTGAGGGACTTCATGTATGCTTTGTAGGAAGTGCCCTGCTTTTTAAGCGCCGCCTTGAACTGTTCAAGCTTGTTTTCGCGGATGGCAGCCTCGTCGGTGATGCTTGCATCGACTTTGTAGCTTGCAATTGCCTGATCAAGCTTAGCATCAACGTTCTTCTGAAGCTCGTCCTGACTGATTTCTTTGTCAAGGCCGAGTTCATAGCACTTGTTAAGAGTCACGCCGTAGGTGATGAGCTGGTTTTTAATAAAACCGTTGAAATCATCCATGCTCTTTGCGTAATAGCTGTACTGCTGATAAATCTGCTGGTACTGTGAAAGTGTGATTTTCACCTTGCCGATTTTGCCGATGGTGGGGTTGTTGTCGGTTGCGGAGCAGGCGCAGACACCGAGCAGCATTGCAGCCGCCATAAGCAGTGCAATAAGTTTTACAAATACTTTCTTGTTCATCATTAGTCTCCTTCCGGTTAGTTCGTTGGTCGAATCGAAACTTCAATACATTTTAATAGCAATTCAGGTTTTTGTCAATAGCGGTTGGCAATTATTTTCAGCGGTTCGGCACGGGAAGAGTCGAGCTGCCGGTGCCGTAATGCAGCTCACCCTGCACAGGAACGTATTTGTCGGTGTAGAGCTTTTCAACATCGCCTGCCGGCTGACCGTCCGCACCGATAAGCTGCCTGTAAACTTCAACGATGTAGCCGTAACGGGGCGAAATGACCATTTTCGAATATCCTGTCGGCCAAAGCGGTTCGGCAATGCGTTTGGGTTCGGGAGGGTCGAGCTTTTCTATGGTATCCGACCAGATTTTGTAATGCGTGCCGTAATCGGGCTGCGTGCCGTAAACAAAGGTGTAAACTGTTTTTGTCCGCATGTCCGCATAGGCAAAAAGGAACATGGGAGATTCCGCTGCATTGCTCCACACAAGGTCGGGTCCGTAATACGAAACGGTTGCGTCAAGCCCCATTGCAACATAGCTTCCGGGGATTGAGTGATGGGAGCGGCTGACGATGCGAATATCGGGACCGATAAGCAGCAATGAATTGTACAGTGTTGAGCTTACCTGACAGATTCCGCCGCCGGGAGTGTCGATATATTCTTTGCCGCCGGAAATCCCGTGCGCGGGAAGCCAGCCGAGTTCTTCGGTGCGCGGCCCAAGAAGCTCGTTGTAGCTGAGCTCTTCGCCCGGTTCGAGAATAACACAGTTAAGCAGCCCGGCCGCTTTTTGAACGTTGCGGGAACGGGACTCGTTGCTTGTTGCAAATTCGGTTGAGAAACGGGAGAGTTCACGCATTGAGTCAATGAGCGTGTTCACATCGCCTTCGGGTTCAACTTCTTCGAGAAGGAGCGAAAGAGACGCGTTATAATTCCCGGAATTGAACGCTTCGGAAATCTGCTTCAGCATATCTTCGCGGTTAAGACAGAAGCCGTTGCTGCCGGTATGAAAAAGGATCTCTCCGACAACTGTTCCGTCGGGAGCTTTGACCGTTTGAGTTTTGCAAACGGTTGAAATATCGCCGCCCGTGCCGTAACCCGGTTTGCCGCCGCCGACACGGTTCAAAAGCGTCACATAGGGCTCGACAGGGGGGTGATCCAGCTGAGCAGCTGCTTCGGATACGATTGCAGCAACGCTCTCCTCGTCCATCCGAATGGTGTAGCTGCCGACTTCAAAACCATTTTCGGCAATTTCAACGCGCTTCAGATAATTCTGATAAGGGTCGGAATCGCTTCTGCCGAGTTTGAACGCAGAGCTGAGCAGCTCGTTGATGTTTGTCGTAATGCGAAAATCCGATGCGGTGAGAACAATGGTAACATTGTCTACCGTTACGGAAATGTTGATTTTCGAAAACTCCGCACTCAGCGCGTCAAGCATTGCATTGCGTGCGTTTTCGTAATCCATTCCGCCGACGGGAACACCGGAAATTGTGACGCCGGGAATAATACGGTTGTCCTCAATATATTGGTATGACGTGCCGCTGCTTTTCCCGGAAACGAGCGTGGTTCCGTCCGCCTGAGCGGTGGTTTTGAGCCAGTTGTTTTCTCTGTAGGTGCGTACGGCGCGTTCATGATCCGCTTTAAGTGAAAAATGAACGATAACAAGGGAAACGAGCGCAAAAACGAACACCGCCAGCGCACAGACGAGAACGCCGAAAGGTGAACGGAAATCTATGCCCAAAACACCCTTCCGATTGCGGAAAAGGGTTTGGGACACTGTGGAACGATTATTGTTGTCCAAGGAGCAGCCTCCGTGAAAATTTAATCCTCAATGTGTTTTTTTGCCGATTGCGCTTGATTGAAGAGCAGCGTATCGGAAAAAAGCACATTATTCAACATCTATCATTATAGCCAAATTTGTGCCGAACTTCAACATTCGGGAATGATATAATTTTGCTGACGCATCGATTGGCAATTGAAACGGAGGCGGAAGACGTTAGGGACGAATACGATGAACAGGGAGCCGGAATATCAAATCGACAGGAAAATTAAAATATATAATA
>OLOA01001499.1_pt1 | contig 23118 bp, 19 predicted proteins | sample 1672201 | NCBI WGS metagenome assembly OLOA01 (sample SAMEA3136658, study PRJEB25190) | human gut metagenome
ATTCGAGGACGTCCAGTACGGCTCCTGCCGAACGAACGGCGTGAATTGATATCACACGCTCAGTAAGAGGATGTTGCGCGAGAGTCTCGCAGAGCCGGTCAAGTGCCTGCGTTTGCAGCGGCTCGCTTCCAGCAAAACGAGTGGAAAAGTCGAGTCCCACCTCGCCGATGTAGCGCCCTTGGACAGCAACTTCGCAAAGCAGATTGACTTCGGCAGGACCGCAGCGGCCGTCGGCGAGCCACCAGGGATGGAGGCCGACGCCCGCGATAATGTTTGGGTAACGGCTGGCCCGCTTTTTTGCTGCCGCGAAGTCGCGTGGGTCGATCCCGCAATCAAAGACCCCCAGCCCTATAGCCGCAGTTTCGTCAGCAACGGCATTCGGGTAAGTCATCAAATCAAGATGGCAGTGTGCATCAAATAACCGGGGCTCCATCTCGGCGCGCTCCGCTAGTCCAGGCGCTGGCCATCGGCGCGCACGTGCTCGGTGCTGCGCCCGCTGATCTGGCGAATGACCTCGCCGGCAATCATTTGGCCCATGATAGGGGGCATAAAGCTGGCTGTTCCGAGCTCGGTGCGCTCGTGAATGTTGGAAGGGTCGCGGGGCTGGGTCTTAACCGACTCCTCGCAGCTAAACAGCACGTGCAGGCTCTTGATGCCGCGCTTCTTGCACTCTTTGCGCATGATGCGGCTCATGGGGTCGCGCACCGTATCGAAGATGTCGGCAAAGCGGAGGCACTCGGGATGGAGCTTGTTGGCCCCGCCCATGGAGCTAACCAAACGAATGTCGTGGTCCTGAGCATATTTGGCAATGGTGAGCTTGGCCGAGATGGTGTCGATGGCGTCGACGACGTAGTCGAGCTTGCCGTCCGTCTGCTCCAAAACGCTCGCGAAGAAATCATCGATGTTGTCGCTCAACAGGTATTCAGTTCGTTTGATGACGGTGGCGGCGGGATTGATGTCGTGGATCATGGCTTCCATCACGTCAACCTTGCGCTTGCCGACGGTGCTGTGAAAGGCGATGGCCTGGCGATTGATATTGCTGGGCGCAATGATGTCCTTGTCCAGAATGACGAAATGACCGATGCCGCCGCGGGCGAGTGCCTCGCAGCAGTTGGAGCCCACGCCTCCGCAGCCGAGCACTAGCACCGTAGCATCGGCGAGCTTATCGAGTGCCTCGCGGCCCATGATAATCTCGAGCTTGGTGTCGCGTGTCTCGATGGGAGTTGCGGCTGTGGTTTCGGTCATAGATATCCTCCGATGGGGAAGCGAATCGTGTTTTAGCTATCGCCATTATAGGTAATCGCCCATAGGTTGCGATGGCGTTTGCTTTGATGTGGTTTGAAGCATTGCGATTAGATAGTTAGACAAACATCTAAATATCGAGTATAGTGTGCACGTCATGAGAGATGATGAGAGGAGGTCTTATGCCGGGAGAGGGTTTTAAGGCGCTTGCCGATCCAACGCGACGGCGCATTTTGGAGTTGCTGCGCGGGGGCAATTGCACGGCGGGGGAGCTTGCCGAGCATTTCGATATCAGTAAGCCGTCGCTGAGCCATCACTTGGCGACGCTCAAAAACGCCGGGTTGGTGACCGACGAGCGCCATGGCCAAAACATCGTATACAGCTTAAACACCACCGTCATGCAGGATTTAATTGGCTGGTTTATGGGCTTTACAAACACTGAAGGTGATAAGGATGAATAACGAAAACAAGGGCATTCACCCCACGGGGGTATCGTCGCGCGTGTGGATTGCGCTGGTCGCTCTGTGCGTCGCCAATGTCGTAGCGCACCTCATGGTGATGCCGAGCTTGCCTGCGCAGATTCCCACGCACTGGGGCGCGAACGGCGCCGTCGACGGTTGGGGTCCTAGCTGGATGGCCTCCGCGCTCGGCGTGCTGCCTCTGGCGCTTCTCGCAATGTTCCGCATGGTGCCGCGCATCGACCCCAAAGGTGAGGCATATCGAACCTCGGGCAAGTTCTACCAGGGCTTCGTAATCGCCTTCACCTTGTTCATGTGCGCCATAAGCTGGCTGGGAGAGCTTACGGTCTGGGGCGTGGTGCCGTCGGTCGGTTCGGTTAACGTGCTGATTTCCGGTGTTGTCGGTTTGCTATTCATCGGCGTAGGCAACTACTTGCCGCGTGTGAAGCAGAACTATACGCTCGGTATCAAGACACCTTGGGCGCTTGCCGATCCCGAGAACTGGCGCCGTACTCAGCGTTTTGGCGGCCCCTGCTTTATGGTGCTGGGTATTGGCCTGATTGTGATGGGCGTGGCAGGCAGCGTGCTTTCGAGTGAAGTCGTCGCCGCGGTGATTGCGGTTCTGGCGTTTGGTTCGGTTGGAGCCGTCTACGTCTACTCGTATCTGTTGTGGCGCAAATCGCAGCGAGCCGCTCGTTAAGGTTGCGGAAAACTAGCGTACGCAGTTCATAGTATGTTCCGGGGGACTTTTCCCAGGTAGTATTAGGGGGTGTGGGCAACCATGCCCCTTTTTCGTTACGTTTCAGAGCTGGTTCCCTCATTTCGTTTCCACTAAAGCGAATCAAGAATAGGGAAACAGCAGGTAGAAAGGATAGAACAGACATATGGCGGAGTTTATCTACCAGATGTATCAGGCTCGCAAGGCCCATGGCGACAAGGTAATCCTTGACGACGTGACCCTGAGCTTCTACCCCGGTGCCAAGATCGGCGTCGTGGGTCCCAACGGCATGGGTAAGTCGACCCTGCTCAAGATTATGGCCGGCATCGAGGAGGTCTCCAACGGCGATGCCAGGCTCACCCCCGGCTACACTGTGGGCATCCTGCAGCAGGAGCCGCCGCTCGACGATGACAAGACCGTCATCGAGAACGTGCGCATGGCGTTTGGCGACATGATTGCCAAGGTCGATCGCTTCAACAAGATCGGCGAGGAGATGTGCGACCCGGATTGCGACATGGACGCCCTCATGGCCGAGATGGGCAAGCTCCAGGACGAGATCGACGCCGCCGACGGCTGGGATATCGATTCCAAGCTCGGCCAGGCCATGGACGCCCTGCAGCTGCCCGATTCCGACATGCCGGTCAACGTGCTTTCCGGCGGCGAGCGCCGTCGCGTGGCCCTGTGCAAGCTGCTGCTCGAGGCTCCCGACCTGCTGCTGCTCGACGAGCCCACGAACCACCTGGACGCCGAGTCGATCCTGTGGCTCGAGCACTTCCTGCACAACTACCAGGGCGCGGTGCTTGCCGTCACGCACGATCGCTACTTCCTGGATAACGTTGCCGAGTGGATCTGCGAGGTCGACCGCGGTCACCTTTATCCCTACAAGGGCAACTACTCCACGTATCTGGAGACCAAGGCCGCCCGTATCGAGGCGCAGGGCAACCGCGACGCCAAGCTCGCCAAGCGCATGGAGGCCGAGCTCGAGTGGGTACGCAGCTCGCCCAAGGCTCGCCAGGCCAAGAACAAGGCCCGTCTGGCTCGCTACGAGGAGATGGAGGCCGAGGCCCGCGCAAGCCAGAAGCTCGACTGGACCGACATCCGCATCCCTGTGGGCCCGCGTCTGGGCAACAAGGTGCTCGAGGCTCATCACCTGCACAAGGAGTTCGATGACCGTGTGCTCATCGATGACCTTTCGTTCACCCTGCCGCGCAACGGCATTGTGGGCGTCATCGGCCCCAACGGTGTCGGTAAGACCACACTGTTCAAGACGATTGTGGGTCTGGAGCCGCTGACTTCGGGCGAGCTCGAGGTGGGCGAGACCGTCAAGATTTCTTACGTCGACCAGAACCGTTCCGGCATCGACCCCGATAAGAACCTGTGGGAGGTCGTCTCGGATGGCCTGGACCACATGATGGTCGGCGAGACCGAGGTCCCCAGCCGCGCGTACGTGGCGAGCTTTGGCTTTAAGGGCCAGGACCAGCAGAAGCGCGCTGGCGTACTCTCCGGTGGCGAGCGCAACCGTCTGAACTTGGCGCTTACGCTCAAGCAGGGCGGCAACCTGCTGCTCCTCGACGAGCCCACGAACGACCTCGACGTCGAGACGCTGTCCTCGCTCGAAGCGGCGCTGCTCGAGTTCCCGGGCTGTTCGGTGGTCATTAGCCACGACCGTATGTTCCTGGACCGCGTCGCCACGCACATTCTGGCGTGGGAGGGCACCGACGAGAATCCGGGCAACTGGTATTGGTTCGAGGGCAACTTCGAGGCCTATCAGGCCAACCGCATCGAGCGCCTTGGCGAGGACGCAGCCCAGCCGCATCGTATCCACCGTAAGTTGACGCGCGACTAGATCGTTACGCGGTTTTCCAAACCGCGTAACTGCTCGACGCTGCGCGGGTCGCAAGCACCCCATCTTGCCGTTCAAGCCGTCGCTCGCGTACCGAAGTACGCGTCGCTCCTCTTTCACGGCAACCTGGGGCACTTGCGGCCCGCTCGCTGTTGGTTACGCAACATCAACAAATAAAAACGGCTCAAATCCTGATTTGGATTTGAGTCGTTTGTCGTTACTGCTCGGGTTCTTCGACTTTATCGATGGCCCAGGTGGATCCGAGGCCACCGGTGGTATTGCGGCGGATGCGCACGGCAACCTCGCGGCGCTCGCCGGCCTGCGTGTAGCGCAGGGGGAAGCTTGCGCGGTTTCGCGCGGCCTCGATGGTACCGCGCTCGCGGGCGATCCAGTAGTACTCGCCGACAATGCCGAGGGTATCGGCGCCGTAGGGGAGATAGGTCGACAGCTGGTGCAGAAGCGGGCCGGGGCAGAAGACCTCGGTTGCGAAATCGATGGGGAAGTCCTCGGGGATGGTCGGTGCTGCGGGTGCGGGGGTTGGTGCCATCGCCGGTGCGGAGGCCCGCTCATTGACGGGTGTCACCTCGATGACGGGCGCGGGTTCGGTGCCGAGTACTGATTCGGTGTCCGCTTTCGGCATCGCCGCGGAATCTGCGGGCTTGTCGATGGCGGGTGCGTCTGCGGTCGCGGTGTCGAGCTCGACTTGCGGAGCGCTCTGATTCTCGACGCTCGGCTTTACCTCGATGGGCGTGGATGCCATGGTGGTGATGCCGGCGTTGGCGTTCTCGGGGTCATAGACGACCGTGAGCGAGATGGCGGGCTGCGGCGTCTCGGGCTCCGGCGCCGACTCGGTAGCGTCTTGATCTGCGGGCTCGTCGGACTGATCGTCCTCGGCCTCGTTGCCAAAGACATCGCTGTTTTGGAACGCAGGCGTCTCGGGTTGGTCAGCAGCTTCTTTGGTTGTCGACTTGGGAGCCTCGTTGAGCTCCACAGTGGCTTCCTGCTCGGATATGTCTTTGGGATCGGTCGTGGCGGCGATTTCGGTTTCGGCTTCTGCCGTTACCTCAATAGCGACTTCGATCTCTGTCTCGGGCTCGGGTTCCGGCGCGGCTTCAACCATGGTTTCTGGCTCGGTGCGCTTAACGTGCTTGGGGCGCACGGCCTTGAGGTCCTTCTCACCGCGCTTTTTCTTTTTGTAGGACTGCTTGGCGCCCTTGGCGGTCTTGGGCTTGTCCTCGCCCTTGGCAAGTGCGGCATCCCAGGCCTCGTTGGCGATGACGGTGGCATACAGGCGGCCGCCCTTAAAGACAGTCAGTTTAATGCAGTCGTCGAGTTCCTCGAGCAACTCGCGCGTGGACTCGAAGCCCAGGTCATAAGCGGTCATGTCGCCAGCGGCGAGCGCCTCCTCGACCTGCGTCATAAACGTTTGCTTGCCGCATCCAATCGCATCGCGCAGCAGGCGATACAGATAGATGTGGTTGCCCAGCGAAAGCGTGGGCCTAACTATTGTCTTGCTCATGGCAAATCTCCTCTTTACACATGTAAAGCATCTTACCATCGCATGGCGTTCGCCATGGCGGCGCCCAAGGCAAACGGGCGCGAACCGCTTTCGATTCGCGCCCGTTGTACAGGTCGGTTATCTATGAGAGGCAAATGTGCTTAGTTGCCCGATGCCGTGCCTTGGCTCGAGTTGTCAGATGCCGTGCCGGACGCGGTTCCGCTCGAGCTGTTGGTGTTGCTACTGTCTGCTGAGCCCGTTCCCGACGTGGTGTCGCTCGTCTGGCCGCCCGTGCTTGACTGTGACCCGTCAGTCGTTTGGCTTGAGTCGGTCGTGCCGGACGGCGTGCCACTGTTGGCCGTAGAGGAATCGGTGCCCTGCGATTGGTTTTGGGTGTTCGAGGACGAATTGGCAGAGGTAGGACTGTCTTGCGTGTCGTCCGTCTGTGCCTGCTGATCCTGCGGCTGAGTGTTGCCATTTGCATCGCTCTCGGTCGTGCGCGACGACAGGATTGGCTCGGGACGCTCGCCCAGACCCTCACCGGCAGTGGTGATAAGGATGGCGCCGGCGCAGGCGATGACCGCGACGATGGCGATGGCGATCGAGAAGACGATGACCTTCTTTTGTGTCTGGCTGCGCTCTGCCGCCGCCTTGGCGCGCAGGCTGTTGGGGGCGACGCGCGCCGTGGTCGCGCGTCCTGCAACCTGGCGCATTTCCTGCGTGGTCGCGGCGCCACCTAGGTGCTCCTCGACATCGGGCTCAACGGGCTCGTAGGCGCCGGCAGGGTAGTCGACAGCGGCATGCGTGCTCTTGATTGCTTCGGCGCTGGCAGAGATAAAGTGGCGGTAGACCTGCGAGGACACAACGGTGATGACCGAGCTCACGGCGGCACCAATTACTGAACCAGCGATACCAATCTTGGAGGCAAGCGCGACGCTCGTGGCAGCAGCTGCGGCGCCGGCGATGATCTGGGGAATGGAAATGTCATCGAACAGGCCCTTTTTGGGCACGATGGCCATGGTCTGTCCGATGGAATGGTTCTCGTGTACGCCGTTGTTGAGCGCGGCCGGTGTCATGACGCGCGTACGCGGCGCGTCGGTGTACTTGGTTGTCATACGGGGCCCTCCCGGTGTAAATCTGCTTCGTTTCATTCAGCCATCAGGGTACCCACCAGATGTGAATCGTACGTGACATTTAACAGATACCATCAACTCATCAATTGCTCACCAAGTTGGTGGGATGCGGTTACACCCGGCGGTTGAATTACAATAGGACTTGCTAATTGTTGTGAATGGCGTCTACGCACGGGAGCATTCTTATGAATCTTCACCTTTCTCAGTCTGATGGCTTTTTGCGCGTGGCGGCGGCCTCGCCGCAGATTCGCGTGGCCGATGTCGAGGGCAATGCCGAGGTTGCGCTGGCGGCTGTTCGCGAGGCTACCGAGCGCGGCGTTCGCGCGCTGGTGCTGCCCGAGCTTAACCTGACCGGCTATACCGCGGCCGACCTGTTCCATAACCGCACGCTGCTGCATGCCTGCGAAGCAGCGCTGGTGCACATCCTCGATGAAACCCGTGAGCTGCCGATCGTCTTTACCGTTGGCTTGCCCGTTGCGGTGGCAGAAAACATCTACAACTGCGCCGCCGTGTGCTGCGCGGGTGAGCTTTTGGGCCTCACGGCCAAGAAGTATCTGCCCAACTATGGCGAGTTCTACGAGCGCCGCTGGTTTGCTCCGGCGCCCGCAGATCCTGTGTGGGTCGAGTTTGCCGGTCAGGGTCCGGTTCCGCTGGGTTCGGGGCTTGTCTACCGCTGCTGTGATGAAGGTGCCGAGGATATGGTGCTGGGCGTTGAGATCTGCGAGGACCTGTGGGTGCCGGCGCCCCCTTCGACCGAGATGGCGCTTGCCGGTGCGACGGTGATTCTCAACCCGTCGGCTTCGGACGAGATTATCGGTAAGGCGGATTACCGCCGCAGTCTCATTTCCAACCAGAGCGCGCGCCTGTACTGCGCCTATGCCTACGCGGACGCGAGCGAGGGCGAGTCCACGACCGACATGGTCTTTGCGGGCGAGAACCTTATCTACGAAAATGGCTCCAAGCTCGCCGCGACCAAACTGCTTACCTGCGATATGGCCATCGCCGACGTTGACCTTGACCGTCTGGTTGCCGAGCGCCGTCGCTCGACGACGTGGGCGCGCACCGACGATGCGCCGGAGGCCACGACCGTTGAGTTTTCGTTTGAGGGCGTACTGGCCGAAGAACCTGTCCTGCGCGATGCCTGCGATATCGACCGCGTTTTCCCGCGCGCGCCCTTTGTGCCGGCCGACCATGGCGACTTGGCCGAGCGCTGCGAGACGATCCTCAATCTACAGACCGCGGGCCTCAAGACCCGCCTTGCCCATACGGGCACCAAGGCGGCCGTCATCGGCCTTTCGGGCGGTCTCGATTCCACGCTGGCGCTGCTTGTGACCGTGCGTGCCTTCGATGCACTGGGGCTGCCGCGCACTGGTATCACAGCCGTGTCCATGCCCGGCTTCGGCACGACGCATCGCACCAAGTCGAATGCCGAGTCGCTCGCTCGCGACCTGGGTGTGAGCTTCCGCGAGGTTTCGATCCACGCGGCTGTGGAGCAGCACTTTAAGGATATCGAGCATGATCCGGCCGTGCAGGACGTGACCTACGAGAACAGCCAGGCGCGCGAGCGTACGCAGATTCTGATGGATCTGGCCAACCAGGCCGGCGGTTTTGTCATTGGCACGGGCGACCTGTCGGAGCTGGCGCTCGGCTGGGCTACCTATAACGGCGACCACATGAGCATGTACGCCGTCAACGCGAGCGTGCCCAAGACGCTTGTGCGCCATCTGGTACGCTATGCCGCCGATGTCTTTGGCGGGCGCATTGCCGAGGTCTTGCTCGATATCCTCGATACGCCGGTGTCCCCCGAGCTTCTGCCGCCCACGGGCGACGGCGAGATTGCGCAGAAGACCGAGGATTTGGTGGGCCCGTACGAGTTGCACGACTACTTCCTCTACTACCTGCTGCGTTTTGGCTTTGAGCCGGGCAAGATCTACCGCATGGCGCTCAAGAGCTTCGAGGGCGTCTACGACGCCAAGACCGTCCACACGTGGCTACGTACGTTCTACCGTCGCTTCTTTGCCCAGCAGTTTAAGCGCAGCTGCCTGCCCGATGGTCCCAAGGTGGGCTCGGTGACGCTCAGCCCGCGCGGCGATTGGCGTATGCCGAGTGACGCCAGCTCGCGTCTGTGGCTTGCGCAGATCGACGCGCTCAATCCAGTTGACTAAGGTTGGCTAAATTGAACCAATACGGGGGTTGCAAGCGTTACACTTTTGCAATCTGATGGCCCGTATCGCGCGGCGCTCTTGTCGGAGCGCCGCGTTTTTCATATCGAAAGGTGACACCATGCAGGCATCGCAGCGTCTCGACCGCTTTGGCGCGGAGGTCTTCGCCTCGCTCAACAACAAGCTTCTCGCGCTGAAGGCTCAGGGCAAGACCATTTACAACATGAGCGTGGGCACGCCCGACTTTAAGCCGTACGACCACGTGGTCGAGGCGCTCACGCAGGCAGCCCAAGATCCCGAGATGTGGAAGTATGCCCTGCGCGACCTGCCCGAACTCAAGCAAGCCGTGTGCGATTACTATGAGCGTCGCTTTGGCGTTTCGGGCATTACGCCGTCTATGGTGCAGTCGTGCAACGGCACGCAGGAGGGCGTGGGCCATTTGGGCCTGGCCCTGCTCGATCCGGGTGACACCATTCTGGTTCCCGATCCGTGCTACCCGGTCTTTGAGGCGGGTGCCAAGATCGCCGATGCCAAGCTCGAATACTATCCGCTGGTTGCCGAGCATAATTACCTGCCCTATGTGGCGGGTATCGATCCCGAGGTGGCCGATCGTGCCAAGTATATGATCGTGTCGCTGCCCGCGAACCCGGTCGGCTCGGTGGGCACGCCCGAGATCTACGAGGAGATCATCACTTTCGCCCGCGAGCACGACCTGCTCATCGTTCACGACAACGCATACTCCGACATCGTGTTCGACGGCGAGCCGGGTGGCAGCTTCCTGCAGTACCCTGGCGCGCTCGAGGTGGGCGTGGAGTTCTTCTCGCTCTCTAAGTCGTTTAACGTCACCGGTGCCCGCATCGGCTTTTTGGTCGGTCGCGAGGATGTGGTCTCGGCCTTTGCCAAGCTGCGCAGCCAGATTGACTTTGGTATGTTTTTCCCGATCCAGAAGGCTGCTATCGCCTGCCTGAACGGTCCGCGCGATGAGGTCGAGGCGCAGCGTCTGAAGTACCAGGAGCGCCGCGATGCCCTGTGCGACGGTCTTGAGGGCCTGGGCTGGGAGCGACCCAACGCGCATGGCTCTATGTTTGTGTGGGCCAAGCTTCCCGGTGGTCGCACCGATTCTATGGCGTTTTGCGAGGAGCTTATGGAGAAGGCCGGCGTTGTGGTGACGCCGGGCGCGAGCTTTGGCCCTTCGGGCGAGGGGCACGTGCGTATGGCGCTGGTTTTGCCGCCCGACCAGATCGCTTTGGCTGTCGAGGCCATTCGCGAGGCGGGCTTGTATTAGAAACCTATTTCGACTCGTCAATAGCTCGAAACCGATTTCGTGCAGTTATTTTACGAATACTGCAAACAATTTCGGTAAACGGTCGATTTTTGGCTGCGAATAGGAGCATAATCAAAGTCCCGATTGGATGTATTGGGATTACGACAAGCCGCTCGGGTCGTTCCCGGGCGGCTTGTTTGTGGAGAGAGATGGGAGTTTCTAATGGTTAACGAGAAGAAGGTCGCTATTGTCGGCTGCGGTTTCGTCGGTTCGTCTTCGGCGTTCGCACTGATGCAGAGTGGTCTGTTCTCCGAGATGGTCCTCATCGACGTGGACAAGAACCGTGCCGAGGGTGAGGCCCTGGATATCGCGCACGGCATGACGTTTGCCGAGCCGATGAAGATCTACGCCGGCGATTATTCCGATGTCGCCGACGCCGCCATGATCGTCGTCACTGCTGGCGCTGCCCAGAAGCCCGGTGAGACCCGCCTGGACCTGGTCAACAAGAACGTCAGCATCTTTAAGTCCATTATCCCCGAGATTAAGAAGTCCGGCTTCGACGGCATTCTGCTAATCGTCTCCAACCCGGTCGATGTCCTGACCTACGCCGCCATCAAGATGTCCGGCCTGCCCGAGGGCCACGTCATCGGTTCCGGTACCGTGCTCGACACCGGCCGCCTGCAGCAGATGCTCGGCGCTCACGTCGAGGTTGACCCGCGCGATGTCCAGGCCTATGTCATGGGCGAGCACGGCGACTCCGAGTTTGTCGCTTGGTCCAGCGCTCAGGTTGCCGGCGTTCCGCTGAACACTTTCTGTGAGCTTCACGGCCACTTGGAGCATGAGGCTGCCGAGAAGCGCATCGCCGAGGACGTCAAGAACTCCGCCTACACCATCATCGAGAAGAAGCACGCCACCTACTATGGCGTCGCCATGGCCGTCAAGCGCATCTGCACCGCCGTCATGCGCGATGAGCAGACCGTTCTGCCCGTCTCTTCGCTCATGGTGGGCGAGTATGGCCTGTCCGATCTTGCCATCTCCATGCCGACCGTCGTTGGCCGCGACGGCGTTGTCTGCCGCGTCCCCGTGCCGCTGAACGACGACGAGCAGCATGAGCTCACCGTCTCCGCCAAGGCCCTCAAGGACATCATCGACAGCGTCGATTTCTCCTGCTAAATCAAGCTCGCTAGAGCGAAAAGCTACAATGAAGGCGTCCGGGCCCACACGGTCCGGGCGCCTTTTTGGTGCAAAGTAACCTGACCCCAATGCACCATCCCAATGCACCATAGTTGATGGGAGGGCCATGTCGGATTCGCCTAATTTTTTGACCTATGCCCAGACGGCGTTTGATCCGTTTGAGGAGCGGCCGTTCTGCGCGGTGGATAGCCTCGTCTTTGCGTGGTTGTCCTATTTGCGTTTGCCGGGTGATATGGCGGAGCTGACGAACTGGCAGGGCCTAGACGTACGCGAGCTGCTGCGTGCCGAGTGCTACCGGGACATGATTGACGACTTGTGGGACCCGGAGGGGAGCAGGGCCTTGTTGGAGGCCGTGGCAGCAAGTCCTCGCTACCGTGGCGTGCACGTTTGCGGCTATCGTGCTGTGAGCGATATGGTGGCGACGGAGCAGTTCGCAGCCATGGCGTTCCGGTTTCCGGCGGGGTTTAGTTATCTTTCCTTCCGGGGGACCGATAGTACGATTGTGGGCTGGAAAGAAGACTTTAACATGGCGTTCCGGTGTCCTGTGCCGGCCCAGGAATCCGCGGCACGTTATGTGGACGAGGCGGCGGATGCGATTGGCGGGCCGCTTTTGTGCGGGGGTCATTCCAAGGGTGGAAACCTTGCGGTGTACGGTGCAGCGATGTGCTCCGATGTTGCCCGTGAACGAATCGAACGGGCGTATTCCCATGATGGCCCGGGCTTCGTCGAGGAGTTTCTGAACGGCGACGCCTTTGCCGATCTTTCCGGTCGAATCGACAAGACGCTACCTCGGTCGTCGATCTTTGGCATGATGTTCGAGACGCAGGAGGACTATGCCATCGTTGAGAGCACCGAGTTCAGCCTGCTGCAGCACAATCCCTTTAGCTGGGTGGTTGATGGTCACGACTTCGTGTACTGTGAGCGCCTGTCTGCCGGTGCTCGATACGTTGATGGTTCCATTCGTGAGATGCTGCTTGCAGTGTCGCCTAGCGAACGCGAGCGTTTTGTAGATGCGTTGTTCTCCGTGTTTGAGGCTACGGGTGCTGAGCGGTTTGCGGATATCGCTGGGAATCTGCGCGAGAGCCTACCCGTGATGCTCCAGGCAGCGCAAGGCTTTGACAAGGATACGCGACGCTTTGTCTCGCAGACCATCGTTGCGATTCTTAAGTGTGCGCTGCTGCCCAAACGACCCCAGATCGACGTGCCCGCTGCCGGCAAGAGTTTGGCAGAACAGCTCGAGGCTTGGCAGTCCGAGCTCCTGCGCTAGCCATTGATACAAAGCAACCTGTCCCCGATGCGCCAATCTTCGATGCGCCTGGGGCGGGCTCGACCGCTATACTGGTTCGTGCCGAAATCGATCTAGAACGGAATGCCGTATATGAAAATCAATCACGCGATTCTGCATATCCTGGACTTTGACTCTGCCGTCAACGTCATGAGCCAGCGAGAGCTCGATATCGAGAGCCGTACCGTGCGCAACTTCGTGACCACGCATCTGCGCCGCGCACGCACCTCGGCCGACAATAAACGCGCCACGTTTGCCGAGAACTCCGCATTCGGCGGCGAGCTCAAGGGCTATTTCTTTGGTGAGCGTGAGTTCGTGGACCTGTCTCAGCAGATTGCGGAGTTCATCTCTTCCGAACTTACCAAGGCCGAGAAAGCCGAGTCCACTGACGTGCTTGTGGCGGACTTTGATGACGATGAGGATGCCCGCTGGTTTGCCGTGATGCTGCTGGGCTCCAAGCAGGCTTTTATGCACGAGGTAGGTCGCGAAGAGGGCGAGGTGCGCAACGACATTGCGCGCCACTACGCCATTCTGCCGAATCCCTCGCAAAAGGTGCCGAGCTATGCAATCGTGCGTGCAAGCACCATGGAGATCGGCTATGTGGACAAGAAACGCAAGATCGCCGGCGAGGACCGTATGCTTATCCCCGATGGCCTGCTGCAGTGCGACACGGGCGTATCGGGCAAGGAGGTCATCGACACCGTGACGCGTGTGGTCGAGGAAGTCGCCGAGGAGCACGGTGCCAATACGGCCGTAGCGCTCGCCAAGGTTAAGGCTGCTGTTGCCGAGAAGGTCGAGGATGACGAGGAGCTGCCGCCTTGGGATATCGTCGACGAGGTCTTTGAGGACGAGCCGGTCATCAAGGAGAGCGTGCGCGCGGCACTGACCGAGGAGAAGGTGCCTGAGCGTGTGCCCGTGGAGCGCAAGCAGGTCGAACGCGCGGCGGTGCGCAATCATAAGATCCGTACCGACACGGGTATCGAGATCAGCTTCCCGGCCGAGATGGGTTCCAACTCCGAGTACATCGAGTTCGTCAATGAGCCTAACGGCCTCATCTCCATCGAGCTCAAAAATATCGGTAGCATCGAGAATCGATAAGTTGCGTTGCGCCTACAGCGAGAAAGCAAAGGCCGAAGCCCTTCGGGACTTCGGCCTTTTTTGTTTTCGGCTTGGTTGCTGACATTGCGCCGCAGGTTGGGCATACGTCAGCGAAAACGCCCCAGAGCGAGCAAGGTGACGTGAAAGAGGAGGGCATTGACCTTTTGATCATGCCCGACGATTGAACGTCAGATTGCCGCTCTGGGGCGTTTGCAGCGTCGACTAGTTACGCGGTTTGGTGAAAACCGCGTAACCCTACAGTTGGCGTAAGCCTTCCTCGAGGCCGGTCTTGCTGTCGGTCTTCTCGTCGCGCATTTTGATGACGCGGGCGGGGACACCGGCCACGACGGAGCCGGCGGGGACGTCCTCGACGCACACGGCACCGGCAGCCACGACGGCGCCCTTGCCCACGCGCACGCCCTCCAGGACCACGGCGTTGGCGCCAATCATGACATCATCCTCGATGATGACGGGCGTGGCGCTCGCGGGCTCCACGACGCCCGCCAACACGGTGCCGGCGCCGATGTGGCAGTTCTTGCCCACGGTGGCACGGCCGCCCAGGACGGCGCCCATATCAATCATAGAGCCCTCGCCGATAACGGAGCCGATGTTGATGATGGCGCCCATCATGATGACGGCGCGGTTGCCGACCTCGACGCGGTCGCGGATAATCGCGCCCGGCTCGATGCGGGCGTTGATGCCCTTAAGGTCGAGCATGGGCACGGCGGAGTTGCGGCAATCGTTTTCAACGTCGTAGTAATCGATGGAATTGGCATTGGCGTCCAGGATGGCCTTCAGCTCATCCCAGTCACCAAAGATGGTCTTGCCACGACGACCGCCGTAGACGTGTGCGTCGCCCCAGGCAACCTTCATGCCCGGCTTCTCGCGCACGTACAGCTTGACGGGCGTCTTTTTGGGCGCGGTGGCGATGTAGTTGATAATCTCCTGTGCATCCATCTCGGCTGCGTTGCTCATTTGCTATCTCTCCTTTGGGTGAATTCGGTTGATACCTGGTTAGGCAAACATGACCTGGTCGAACGTATAGAAGCCGGGTTCGCGGGTGACGAGCTTCTGCGCGGCTGCCAAGGCGCCGTTGACAAAGATCTGGCGGCTCGTGGCGCGGTGGGTGAGCGTGACCTCCTCGTCTTGGCCGAAGAAGCTCACCTCGTGCACGCCGGCGACGGTGCCGCCGCGCAGCGAGTGCATGCCGATCTCCTTGGGGTCACGCGCTCCGCACATACCCTCGCGGCCGTAGACAGGATGATAGCCAGCCTCGGGCTCGGCCTCGACCACGGCGTCGAGCAGTAGCTTGGCGGTGCCGCTGGGGGCGTCGACCTTTTGGTTGTGGTGCGTCTCGACGATCTCGCAGTCAAAGCCAGGCAGCTCACGCGTGGCTTGGGCAACCAGGTGGCGCAGGGCGGCGATACCGATGGAGTAGTTGCCCGAGTGCATGACGCGGGCGTTCTGGCCCAGCTCGCGCAGGCGGTCCATCTGCTCGGGCGTGTAGCCCGTGGTGCCGGAAACGAGCGCGGCGCCCGTGCGCTCGACATAGGCGACAACGGCGTCAAAGGTCACGACGTTCGAGAAGTCGATGATGGCGTCGGCCGCCGGGGCGTTCTCGAGCCCGGACAGATCAAAACCGATCTGGGCTACGATATCAAAAACGGGCTGACCGGCGGCGTCGACAACGCCCTCGGCGGTGGTGCGGATGAGCGAGCCCATGCGGCCCGTTCCCATAATGACGGTCTTAATCAAGCAGACCAGCCCCCTTCAGAGCATCGGTAAGTGCAGAGCGCGTGTCGTCTGCCATGGGGCACAGCGGCATGCGGTAGTTTGCCTCGATCATACCCATCTGGGCGAGCGCCTCTTTGACGGGGATGGGGTTGACCTCACTAAAAAGGGCATTGATGAGCGGCTGGCCAGCAATTTGGATATCGCGGGCACGCGCCACGTCACCGTCCAAATAGGCGCGGCACATGTCATGCACGAGCTGCGGCTGCACGTCTGCCCACACGCTGATGGTGCCCGAGGCGCCCAGGCTCATGAGCGGTACGGTAAGCGCGTCCTCGCCCGAGTACATGCGGAAGTCGTCTGACAGCAGGTGGGCGATCTTGGCCGCGTAGGCGACGTTGCCCGAGGCCTCCTTAATACCCATGATGTTGGGGTGCGCGGCCAGGCGTTCTACGTTGCGCTCGCTGATGCCGCAGCCACAGCGGCCGGGGATGTTGTACAGGATGCAGGGGATGTCTACGGCATCGGCGACGATCTTAAAGTGCTGATAGATACCCTCTTCGTTGGACTTGTTGTAGTAGGGGGTAATGAGCAGCAGGCCGTCGGCTCCCAAGCCCTGGTAAGTAAGCGACTTGGTGAGCATGGTCTGCGTGGAGTTGGAGCCCGAGCCGGCAATGACGGGGACGCGTCCTGCAACATTCTTGACCACGGCGGCGACGACGGAGTTATCCTCGTCGTCGGTCATCGTGGCGCTCTCGCCGGTGGTGCCCAGGGTGAGGATGGCGTCGGTGCCGTTTTGCAGGTGGAAATCGATAAGGCGCTCGAGTGCGTCAAAGTCGACACTGCCATCCTTTTTAAACGGCGTGACGAGGGCGACGATTGAGCCCTCGAGATTGCGGATGTCCATGTTCTTCTCCTTCGCGTCCGCGATCTGGATGCGTTTGTTCCATTGGGCGGCGACTGCCAGGCGCTCGTCTTGGGCGCGACGGCGGGCACTTTCGGCGCGCGACTTGGCCAGCAGCTCTCGGCCGCTCGGCAGCACGTCGAGCGTGGCAAAGTAATCGCCCGGGCGCTCGGCGCGGCGGATGAGGTCGGCCGAGCCATCGGGGCGCAACAGGACCTCGGCGGAGCGCAGGCGTCCATTGTAGTTGTAGCCCATGGAGTAGCCATGCGCGCCGGTATCGTGGATCACAAGCAGGTCGCCCATGTCGATATGCGGCAGCTCGCGATCGATGGCGAACTTGTCGTTGTTCTCGCACAGATTGCCCGTGATGTCGTAGGTGTCCGTGACGGGCGTTGTGGTCTTGTCGTCGCCACCCGGCTGGCCCATCACCGTAATGTGGTGGTAGGCGCCATACATGGCAGGACGAATCAGATCGACGGCGCTTGCGTCCACGCCGATATAGTCCTTGTAGATCTGCTTCTCGTGGATGGCCTTGGTGACCAGGCAGCCGTAGGGGCCCATCATAAAGCGACCCATCTCGGTGCAGATCGCCACATCGCCCATGCCGGCGGGGACCAGAATCTCGTCGTAGGCTGCGTGTACGCCCTCACCGATGGCGTGAATGTCGTTAGCCTGCTGCTCGGGCAGGTAGGGGATACCCACACCGCCGGACAGATTGATAAAGGCGACATGTGCGCCGGTCTCGCGCTCCAGGCGCACGGCAAGTTTAAAGAGGATGCGTGCGAGCTTGGGATAGTAGTCGTTAGTGACGGTGTTGCTGGCAAGGAAGGCATGGATGCCAAAATTCTCGGCGCCCTTGGCCTTGAGCATGCGGAAGGCCTCAAAGAGCTGCTCGGTGGTCATGCCATATTTGGAGTCGCCCGGGTTGTCCATGATGCCGTTGGAGAGTTGGAACAGGCCGCCTGGATTAAAGCGGCAGCTGACCGTTTTGGGGATGGGCCCCGCAACACGCTCAAAGAACTCTATGTGGCTGATGTCGTCAAAGTTGACGATGGCACCCAACTTGTCGGCGAGCTCAAAGTCGGCCGACGGCGTGTCGTTGGACGAGAACATGATGTCGTGTCCCGTGATACCCAGCGAGCGGGCGATCATGAGCTCGGTATAGCTCGAGCAATCGCAGCCGCAGCCGTATTCGTTGAGAATGGAGATGAGCGCCGGGTTGGGATTGGCCTTGACGGCAAAGTATTCCTTAAAGCCCGGGTTCCATGCAAAGGCGTCGCGTACTTCTTGCATGTTGCGGCGGATGCCCGCCTCGTCGTATAGATGAAACGGCGTGGGGAACTGCTCGACGATATGCTCGAGTGCCTCCTTGTCCACAAACGGCTGCTTGGCCGCATATGCCTCGTTGGGGGTCAATGCCATGTCCCGTAAACCTCGCTATCCAGACGGCGCCATCTGCGCATCGAATCCGCATAGCGTGGACCCAATGTCCGGATAGCGCTCCCGCATTGCTGCAGACAGTCCTGTGGGTATTTCCCGCAGGCCCACCAGGTTGTTCGTGCCCGAAAAGCCCAGTTCGGCGGGTTTCGCCTCCCCGCGGGGTCAAAGCCTGCCGGCTCGCCCGCGGCTCTTCGTGCCCGCGCCTCTATCAAGTGGTAAAGACCCTACCACGTTGCACTTTACCAAACAAGAGTATTCGTATATAACGTTTAAAAAATGCAGCAATATGCTGGAAACATGTGTGCCACAATCCTGTATCACAATATTGTGTGAATGGATATGCCCCATGAAAGGATCCTTTATGACCGAGCTCCAAGAACTTCGTCGCTATCGTCGCGACCTGCATCGCATTCCGGAGCTCGATTTCGATCTTCCTCAAACCATAGCCTATATCGAGGGCGTGCTCGCTTCGCTTGCCTGTGAAGTGACCCATCCCTGCCCCAGCTGTGTTTGTGCTTTCTTCGACGCTGGCACGGGCGCCGCGCATGCCACGGCGATTCGCGCCGATATGGACGCACTGCCCATCGCGGAGGCGACGGGTGCGGCCTTTTCCTCGAAGCATCCCGGAAAGATGCACGCTTGCGGACACGATGGACACATGGCCATGGCCCTTGCGGCGGCAACCTTTGTCGATCGCACGATTCGTGAGCAGCCAGGTGCCATCAAGCGCAACGTGCTCTTTGTGTTCCAGCCTGCCGAGGAGACGACTGGTGGCGCCAAGACAGTTTGCGAGAGCGGTGTGTTCGAGCGCTACGGGGTCGACCGCATTTTTGGCTTTCACGTGTGGCCCGATCTGACTGCGAACACATTGGCGAGCTGTTCCGGCCCGCTGCTGGCGCGCTCGAGTGAGACACACATTCATATTCACGGGACGAGCATCCATATCGCTAAGACCTATGGCGTTCCGGTCGAGGAATCGCACGATGCGGCGCTGGCGGCTGCCAAGTTCTTGGTTGCCGAGCGCGAACTGATGGACGAGCTGGGCACCGACGAACCCTGTATCGGCAAGTTTGGCCTGCTGCAGGCTGGCACCGTTTGCAACGCGGTGGCGGGGGAGGCCCATGTTGCCGGCAGCCTGCGTGTGTTTACGGACGACATGTTCGACCGGGCGCGCGAAGGCGTGCGCCGCGTGCTGGACGATGCCTGTGCCGCAACGGGCTGCACGTATGATCTCGACTTTGCCGAGGGCTATCCGCCGGTCGACAACGACCCCGAGTTGTTTGCCAGCGTCGCGCCTGCCTTGCCCGGGCTGCAGCTTGTGGAGGAACCGCTGCTGATCGCCGAGGATTTCGCGTTCTATCAACGCCATCTGCCGGGCGTGTTTTTCCTGCTGGGCACGGGTATGCCAGAGGACCAAGACAACCCGAGTGATTCGGATGGCTGTCCCGCATATGCCACAAGCGCTCTGCATACCGATAGCATGCTCTTCGACGAGGAAATCCTTCTCAAAGGCCTCGATGTCTACAAACGATTGCTTTTGCTTGACTAAGGCGCAAAGGACTATTTGTTCTAGAAAACACGAACAAACGTACGATATAATAGAGATGTAAGTCTATAGAAACGTTTGACGTTACTAACGTAAGGCGATACTATGATTGCATCGTATAAAGATGAGGATACCGAACGCTTTGCCATGGGTGTGCGGGTCAGGAGGTTCGTGCCCTTTGAGCGTGTTGCGTTGAGGAAGATTCGCCAACTGCAGGTTTGTGCTTCGCTTGATGATCTTCGCGTTCCACCGGGCAACCGCCTGGAAGCTTTGAAGGGCGATCGTGCCGGTCAATATAGCATCCGTGTTAACGAGCGCTATCGGGTCTGTTTTGAGTGGAGACAGGAGATGGCTTGGAATGTCGAAATCGTCGATTATCACAAGTGATGAGACTTCGGCCGATTTGCTGTCGCCGGTGACTCCTGGTGAGCTTCTCAAAGAGGAGTTTCTTGTTTCCATGGGCATTTCTCAATATCGCCTTGCGAAAGAGACTGGGATTCCGGCTCAGCGTATCGGGCAGATTGTCTTGGGAAAACGTCGCGTGACGGCCGACACCGACCTCCGTCTTTGCCGTTATTTTGGCCTGACGGATGGTTATTGGCTGCGCGCTCAGGTGGCGTTTGACCTTGAGGCCGAGAAAAGGCGGATCGAACCGGAGCTGAATAAGATCGTTCCTGTCCAGCAGGCCGCTGCGTTGTAGTGCTCAAAGATATTGAGGTTGGAGTGACGATGGAACGACGCCGACAGTCTGCCGTTTATAGTCCCGGTGGGTGTGGATGCGGCTTGTTGTTGCTTCCGGTTATTGCTGTGAGCATTGGCGTGATGTTTGCGCTTGCCGGGCTTGCCGCGGCGGCGCTCGTGCTGTTTATCACTGCCATTGGCGTGACGATTTGGCTTTGCCGTAATCGCGAGCAACGCCGTGCCGACGGTAAAACCAATGTCGGCTGGGTCGTCTTTCTGATCATTGCGTACCTGCTGAGTGTCAGCTACCTTGTTTTCTTTGTCCTGTTGATGATCAGTGCTTTTACCGGGGAATCCGTCACGGTGGGTTGATCACTGCTGGCAGACGGTCGCGCAAAGTGCGTTTGCTCGGCGTTTGGATAACTGCATTGGCCGTTTACCGCAACCTTAGCTCTCAGCTAATGAATTCAAGTTCAATCCTTCCTACGATGTGCTGTGTGCCGGCACGGTAGCCGGATCGTAGGAAGGATGAATAATGGCAAAAGAGGGAAAGAAGCCGATCGGCAAGATTGTCCTAGGCATCATCGTGGTGCTGGTTATTGTCGGTGCCGTGGGCTCTATGGGCGGCAACTCAACCGATTCGTCTGCGAGCGATTCGGCAAAACCTGCCGAGACGACACAGCAGGCTGAGGAGCAAAAAGAACCGCAAGAACCGTATACCATTGCTGACGAGGCTGAAGACACTTCCAATCAGTTTACCTATAAGATCACGGGCACCCTGACCAATAACACGGACAAGGAAAAGAGCTACATTCAGATTGAATATGTTCTGTATGATGCCGATGGTAACCAGGTTTGAACGGCTCTTGCAAACACCAATCATCTGAAGGCGGGCGGCTCCTGGAAGTTCGAGGCGCTGGGTACGGTGTCTCCCGATCAGGTCGCCAGCTGGGAGCGTTCGGACGTAAGCGGTTTCTAGCATGTTGCATGCACTGGGGGAGGTGAAGTCGTATGTCCGATAAAAAGCTGACCGAGGAGTTGCTCAATGAGCTTCTCGATGCGCCGAACATCGATGGCTATATCAGGGAGCACGACTTTGCCGCCCCGTCGCTTTCGAACTACCTGAAGCAGCTACTGCAGGAAAAGGGCTTGGAGCGCTCGCGCGTGGTTCGTATGGCCGATCTCAATGAGACCTTTGGCTATCAGATCTTTACCGGTGCGCGTCATCCGAGTCGCAATAAGGTGCTGCAGATTGCCTTTGCGATGGCGCTGACGCTCAAAGAGACCAACCGTGCGCTGACGGCTGCCGGGGTAAGCGTCCTTAACTGCAAGGACCGCCGCGATGCGATTATCATCTTTTGCATCGATCGCGGGTGCAGTCTCCAAAAGGTCAACGAGGAACTGTATCGCTTTGGCGAGGAGACGGTGAGTTAGCGGCTGATATCTGAGCCGGTAGAGCTGTCGAACAACGATGCAAACGAACGGGGCACGGATGCCATGGGGTGTCTGCGCCCTGCGCTATGATGGAGGCTGTGGATACTCAGAGCCCAACATATTCCGATGACGAGCTGACCGCAGCGCTTGCCGAGCACCTGGCGTCGCTCGATCGCGACGACAGCTATCGCGTGGAGCGTGTACTTAAGCGCTCGTCCGTTGAAGCAACCGAGCTCGTGTACTTTGAAGGAACCGGCGGCGGTTCGCTCGGCCCCTTTGTCCGTAAACGCATCGATGCTTCGGCTCAAATCGGCGGGGCATACGAGCGTCTGTTTGCCGCTCAGCGGGCAGGCAGGCGTTTTGAGCACCTGCCCAGAATCGTCGATTGTCGTCGTGTGGGCGACGAGCTCAACGTGGTTATGGAATACATCGAAGGGGAGACGCTCGGGGCGCTGGTGGACCGTCTGGGAGCCACCCCCGATTATGCGCGTGAATTGTATCCTGCCCTATGCGATGCCGTGGGCGAGCTCCACGCCGGTTTTGCAATAGCGGGGGAGACGTCGGCGCCGGTGATCCATCGCGACCTCAAGCCGTCGAATATCATCGTGACAGGTGCCAACTATACGCCTGATGACGGCCTGACATTTTCATCGCTGGTGATTATCGACCTGGGGATCGCGCGCGTATGGCGCGATGGCGCCGATGCCGACACCGTCAAGTTTGGGACACGGCCCTATGCGCCGCCCGAGCAGTATGGGTTTGGGCAGACGAGTGTGCGCAGCGACGTCTACGCACTTGGCGCTCTGTTGTTCTTCTGCTTGACGGGAGTCGACCCTAAACCAGGGCTCGACATGCGCGAGCAATGCGAGGCGCGCGGCATTCCCACTCCACTTGCCGATGCCGTCTGCATGTCGATGGCGCTCGATCCGGCCAAGCGTTTTGCGAGTGCGGAAGCGTTGGGACGGGCGACGCGCGCGGCATACGATCTGAGTCGCCCCGTGCGGCCTCCTGCGCCTGTGCCTGTCCGTACTCCAGACTCGGAGACGGCGTTGACGCCCCAAGGGTTCCAGAACCCCGCAGGGCTTCCTAGGCCTGCCGCCTCCGTTGCATGCGGTCTGCTCTCTCGCGCTCCGGAGTCTCTGGGGCGCATTTGGAATACGCTCGTCTGCTTCTCGCTGCTTGTGTTCTTTGCCGGAAGTCACTTTGCCGTCTTTCACCCCACCGGAGCAAACCAAAGCTACCCGACGTGGCTTCTCATAATCGAGTATTTTTTCTTTGTCGATGGCCTTATGGTGCTTATGCATTTTGCGCTGCTCGATAAGCGCCGTCTTCGTCGGCGATTCGCACTGCTCGACAGCTATCGCGGCAAGAAGCTCGCGAAACTCTGGCTCAAGGCATTGGGTGTGCTGCTCCTATGCATGATCGTCATAGTGGCTTATAGGACAAAATGTGTGTCCCGATAGAACACCCGTTTCCATCCATTAATC